>Ga0316207_10005501_pt1 | contig 10477 bp, 9 predicted proteins | sample 6weekpyrite_MG_FD_204943 | JGI IMG/M metagenome (GOLD analysis project Ga0316207, IMG submission 204943) | Microbial mat bacterial communities from mineral coupon in-situ incubated in ocean water Damariscotta River, Maine, United States -... | ecosystem: Environmental > Aquatic > Marine >...
TGTAGTTCCTGCATTCCAAAGCAAGTCTATAAAGGGGTTTACCGATACTATGACTAGTGAAATTCAGGATATGCTGAGTAATTGGGATATTTCATATAAAGAAGATAAGCCTGTTGATGTAGCTGCGGAAATGATGGAGCTTGCTGTGAAAATTGCGGCGAAGACACTTATTGGAGTTGATCTAAGTAAAGATGCAAAGGGTCTTAGAGATTCAGTAGAATTTTCGTTTACTTACGTAAGCGATTGTATATTAACACCATGGAAATTGCCCCCGCCAATTCCTACAAAAAGGAATATTCAGTTCTATAAGCATAAAAAGATTATTGATGAAATGGTATATGAAATCATTGCCGACCATAGAGTTAATCCTCCAGAGAAAATTGATATTCTAATTATGTTAATGAATGCTGAAGATGAAGACACTGGTGAAAAAATGGCAGATATTCATCTTAGAAATGAAATAGTAACGTTGTTAATCGCTGGACATGAAACTGTTGCATCAGCTCTTGGTTGGGCATGGTATCTTTTGTCTAAGCACCCTGATGTTGCGGCCAGATTGCAAGAGGAGGTTAGGGATGTGCTTAATGGTGGGGTGCCGTGTTATGATGATATAGCTAAGTTAAAATATACTCGTATGGTGCTTGATGAAACATTGAGGTTGTATCCTTCGGCGTGGGCTGTTCCTAGAACACCCAAAGAGGATGATGAAATAAATGGCTTTCCTATTAAAAAAGGGTGTCCTATTGCTGTTGTGCAGTGGGTGACGCATAGGCATCCTGATTTTTGGGATGACCCTGAAAAATTTGATCCTGAAAGATTTGCAGAGGGCAAAACTGCATCTCAACATAAATACGCCTATTTCCCATTTGGGGGAGGAGAAAGATTTTGTTTAGGTAAGCAATTTGCAATAATTGAAGGAGTCCTTGTTTTGGCAATGGTTGTTCAGAAATATAATTAGGAATTGGTTGAAGGGCAAATAATTAAGCCAGAGGTATCATTTACTCTTACGGCAAAATATGGAATTAAAATGAAACTTCATAAAAATAAAAATCTATAAAATTTCTATATTCTATATATTGATATTGGTAAATTGGTTTTTTTAAAGATGTTGGCCGGGATGTTGGCTGGGATGTTGGCTGGGACGGCAGGATTCGAACCTGCGAATGCCGAGATCAAAACCCGGTGCCTTACCACTTGGCGACGTCCCAATATTTGATGGCCAAAGATATTGTAAATAAATGGCCAATATATTCTGGTTTGAGTTCAAATATTAATAAAAATATTATATCTATAACAGAATGAGATCGTATATAGACCAAACTTTATAAATACTCAAATATTTTTTTAATTTTTTCTATTTATTTTAAAGACTTATTTTAATAGTTGGTTATTTATCCATCCCATATAATCAGAATTAACACTATTTGTTGGAATGGAAATGATGCACGGACATGTGTAGGGGTGCAGTTTTCGTACCTCTGATTCGATTGATGTGAAGTTATTTTTGCTAGTTTTTAGTATTAGTACAGATTCTTTATCTGTTTGTTTTTTATTTTTCCATTTACATATTGATGTAATCTCTGGAAAAATATTGGCGCATGCAATTAAATCTTTATTGATTAGGTAGTCTGCAATTTTTTCTGAAGTTATAGAGTCGGGGCAAGTTATATAAATGAAAATTAGTGAAGAATTATTTGTGTTTTCTGTCATTATTCGCCTCAAATACGGGTTGTTAATAAAAAACTATTTACATTTACTATATTAATTGTTAAAAGCCATCATTCAAAACGTCTGGTGGACTTATATAATAAGATTATCATTCGTAAAATATTTTAAATCAGGCTTTTAACAATTAGGGAAGTGTGAGAATGAGAATTATATCAGGTAATAGTAATTTACCACTGGCAGAAGAAATATCAAATTATTTATCAATTCCATTGATGAATGCAGATATTAGAAGATTTTCCGATAACGAAGTATTTGTTGAAGTACATGAGAATGTAAGAGGGCAGGATGTATTCCTTGTTCAGCCAACGTCATTTCCAGCTAATGATCATGTCATGGAGCTATTAGTCTGCATAGATGCTTTAAAAAGATCCTCTGCAAAAAGAATCACAGCAGTCATTCCTTATTTTGGATATGCTAGGCAAGATAGAAAGCCTGGGCCTCGTACTCCTATATCATCAAAACTTGTCGCTAATTTGATTGAAACAGCTGGTGCTGACAGGGTTCTGACCGTAGATCTGCATGCTGGTCAAATACAAGGTTTTTTTGACATACCAGTTGATAACATGTTTGCTGCACCTGTTTTTGTAACTGATATCAATAGTCATTTTGATCATGGAAATGTTACAGTTGTTTCGCCTGATGTTGGTGGAGTTATAAGGGCAAGATCATTTGCAAAAAGAATTAATGCAGAATTGGCTATCATTGATAAACGGCGTGAAAAGGCTGGTGTATCAGAGGTTATGAACGTAATTGGTGATGTAAGAGGGAGAGACTGTGTTATCGTAGATGATATTGTGGATTCTGCTGGTACGTTATGTAATGCTGCCGAAGCTATTATGAAAAATGGTGCAAAAACAGTTACTGCATATATTACTCACCCTGTTCTTTCAGGAAAAGCTGTTGAAAGAATCAAAAATTCAGAGCTTAAAGAATTAGCAGTTACTAATTCTATAAAATTAAGTGAAGAGGCCCTAAAAGAGCCAAAAATCCGTACAGTTACCATTGCTCCTCTTTTGTCTGAGGCAATGCGTAGTATTTCAGAAGAAACTTCTGTTTCTAGTTTATTTTAATTAAAGAATTTTTAGGAGATAAAAATGTCTATTTCATTATCGTTTGACGCGAATATAAAAGAAGGTGCAGGAAAGACTGCAGCTCGTTCTGCCCGTAAAGAAGGTAGGGTTCCTGCTATTATTTATGGCAATGGAAAAAAGGAAGTTGGTATTACACTTGATAAGATTGAGCTTGTGAAAGCTTATAATAAAGGTAGTTTTACTTCAAAGTTAACTGAAATTAATGTTGGAAAAGATAAGCTGAAAGTTATACCTCGTGCAGTTCAGTTGCACCCAGTTACTGATGAGCCATTGCATGTAGATTTCATGTTTGTTGAAGATAACACTCCGGTTAAAGTGTTAATTAAAGTGAATTTCGAGAATGCTGAAAAATCTCCTGGTTTGAAGCGTGGCGGAGTATTAAATATTGTTCGTCGTAAAATCGAGTTACTATGTGAAGCTGCAAAAATACCTGAAAGTGTGACTGCTGATCTTAGTGGATATGCGATTGGAGCTTCTGTTCACGTAAGTTCAGTAACTCTTCCTGAAGGATCAAAAACTACAATTGAACGTGACTTTACTATTGCTGCTATAACTGGTAGAGGTATTAAATCTTCTGACGAAGAAGAGGGCGAAGGTGCTAGCGAAGGTGAAGAGTCTTCTGAGGAAGAGGCTAGCTAACTTTTTATAGGGTTTTAAATAATGCTTTTTGTTGGACTAGGTAATCCTGGCAAGGAATATGAAAACACGAGGCATAATGTAGGATTTTTAATGGCGGATGAAATTGTCCGCCATTATAATTTTTCTGACTATAAGAGTAAATATAAGGCGGAATTTTCTGAAGGCGAAATTGCTGGAAAGAAAATATACATAGTTAAGCCGCAAACATTTATGAATAATTCAGGTATTTCTGTTTCAGAAATAGCTAGGTTTTATAAAATACCACTTAATGACATCTATGTTTTCTATGATGAGCTTGATATTCCTGTTGGGAAGTTTAAGGTAAAGAAAAGCGGTGGTAGTGGTGGCCATAACGGTATCAAGAGTATAGATAGTCATATTGGTAAAGATTATTACCGAATGCGTATTGGTATAGATCATCCAAGAAATATTAATAAATTCGCTGATAATAATAATGTCAGCTCCTACGTGCTTAATAAATTCTCAGATGAAGATCGTAATGCTATAGATAAATTATTAAATGAAATAACTAAAAACTTACCTGTATTAATAAAGCAGGATCACGTTAAGTTTCTTACAAAGCTGCATTTAGATAAAAATAAAAAGACAGATAAGCCAGATAATAAAAATCCTGCAGGCGATAAGGTGGGAAGTGAGTTACCTGAAAGAGGTGGTGTAAAAAATGTTGTATCAGATAAATCTCTTGGTGATGTTGCATCATCAGGTGGTTTTGTAAATAATATGGCTGAGAAATTAAAAAATGCTTTTGACAAGAAAAGCGATAATTAGAAAATAAAATAATAAAGGTAGTAAAGATGGGTTTTAAATGTGGTATTGTTGGTCTTCCAAATGTAGGTAAATCTACATTATTTAATGCGCTTACATCAACGGCATCTGCAGAGGCTGCAAATTATCCGTTTTGTACTATTGAACCAAATACGGGGTTGGTTGCTGTTCCAGATGCAAGGCTAACAAAGCTTGCGGAAATTGCTGAGTCAGCAAAAATTGTTCCAAATCAAATAGAGTTTGTTGATATAGCTGGTTTAGTTAAAGGAGCAAGTAAAGGTGAGGGTCTTGGTAATAAATTCCTGTCTCATATAAGAGAGGTAGATGTAATAGTATATGTTTTAAGGTGCTTTGAGGATGGTAATATTACGCATGTTGAAGGGCGTATTAACCCTATTGAGGATGCTGAAATTATCGAAACGGAGCTAGTTCTGGCTGATCTTGAATCTTTGGAAAAGCGTATGCACAATTTAGAGAAAAAGGCTAGAAGTAATGATAAGGATTCAGTTGAGCAATTGGAAATAATAAAAGAGATAATACCTATACTTGAGGAAGGAAAGCCCGCAAGGCTTTTTGAGGTGGGTGAATCAAACAAAAGGGCGTTTAATTTGTTGCAGTTACTTACTTCAAAGCCTGTTATGTATATTGCGAATATGAGTGAAGAGGAAGTGGTTGATGGTAATGATTATTCCAAAAAGGTTGAAGAATATGCCAAGTCACAAAATTCAACATGTACGCTTATTTCTGCAAGAATAGAAGAAGAAATTGCAAATCTTGAGGATGAAGAAGATAAGAAAGAGTTTTTAGAAGCTGTAGGTCTTAATGAAACAGGATTAAGCCAGATTATAAAAAGAGGTTATAGTTTGTTGGATCAGATTACATTCTTTACTGTTGGTCCTAAAGAGGCTCATGCATGGAATGTAAAGGATAAGTCAAAAGCTCCACAGGCCGCAGGGGTCATACATACAGATTTCGAAAGAGGCTTTATATCCGCGGAAACGATTTCGTGTGATGACTTTATTCAATATAAAGGTGAGCAAGGGACAAAAGAAGTTGGAAAAATGCGTATGGAGGGTAAGGATTATATTGTAAATGATGGTGATGTTTTTCACTTCAGATTTAACGTATAGAGCTTCTATGTGATGGTTGGTTATAGCGGTATACAAGAAAAATTTAGTATCTAGGCGATTTCCATAGTATGAAGTTTTTTATTAATATATGGTTTAAAAAGAATGTATCACTTGTTCTTATTGGGGGCGTATTAACAAAGAATCACTTATTACTTTATAGCTTTTGTATCGTAGAATATTTTCTTAGACATAACATTATTAGAACATGATATTGTTTTGTTGTTAGTCGCCTCTTCCGGGATATCTTCAATATCTTCATCAGGGTTTATGTCATTTATTTTTCCATTGCTATCTATTATAGCCCAACTATCTACTTTTGCCTTGAACTGTACAAAATATCTTAGGTCATCAAATGCAATAGTCGGAAAATAGTTCATCAGTCTTTCTTTTGTAGCTGTTCCAAAAAGTAACCTTTTGGCTTTCTTTATTAATGTTCTGCAAGCTTTTGGTGTGTTATATTTTAATAGGGTTCTTCCTTCTACCTCTACAAAGATTTTAAAACTTTTATCATCAAAATATAATTCATTCTTATCTAGGTTTATATTCATTACGCTCCATAACATCCTTTTTGAGGTCTTTGAATTTGAATCTAGTTTGTCCTTCATATCTTCAAGGCCATGTTCAAAAATATCTTTTGTTTTGGGATCGCTAAGCCAGATTACATTTGCTGCATATGAATTTGAGAAAATACTGATGTTAAATAATATTAACAGAATTAAGCAGGATATAGTGATTTTGTTTTTTTTCATATGATTTTGTTTTTTATACATTAAGTTATATAATACTACATCTCTTTGGTTAATTTTTAAATATTAAAATACAATTGTCTCTTATTATTGTTATTAATATTCGTACATGAATGAGTCATTGTAAAAGTCATCTTCATTGTCTTGAAATGGCACAGCATTATCGGTTGTGAATGATTCATATACACCTCTAGTGTTGTCATCACCAGAGCGGTCTATAATTCCTTTCTCTCCATATTTATACAAAGGATAATATTCTTCTTCTTTGGCATTAACTGCTTTGTATTCGTTATTATTAGTTCTAGATAAAATTGGTCGAGTATATCTAGTATAGCTATCATCATTATCTTGATAGTAATCATCATCAATCGCCTCTTCAGTTTCTTCTTCTATCTCTACTTCTATATATTTTGTATAGCTAGTATCATTATCCTGATAAAATTCCTTCTTGGGAGTTATGGTTCTGGGGTTTGTGGCTTTGTTTTTCTTTGATGTTGAGTTGTTATTAATTAACTCCGCCTTCTTAATGGTTCTTAATTTTTTTGCTGCTTCACGTTCTTCTTGTTCTATAAATGTACCGGTATTATTAACAACTGGTGCAAGTTTCTTTCTTGCTATTATTGTTTTTTTTGGGGCAATTACTTTTTGTACTTTTATTGGTTTTACAGGGGTTGTTGAATTATAACTTTTTTTTGCTGCCTCCGCTGAAGTGCCAAGACTTATTAGTCTACCTCTTCCATCAACTACTGGGGCTATCTTGCCTCTTTGCTTTAGAATCTGGTCGTAATTATCTTCATAAGGTGATTTTTTAGGCCTTTGGGATTCTGCATTTCTTGTTACGCAGGATGATAATAAGGATATTGTTAATACAATAAGTATATATTTTGATATTTTGTTTATATCAAAAATTGCCTCATAGTTTTTGCAGTAATTATTCATTATATTATACCCTCCAAATCAAAATATTGGACACGATCCTGTGTAATGTATTGGTTATATTTTGATTTTAATTAAACCCAATTTTTGCCTACACAACCAAAAGTATCCAGAGGTCACTCTAGGTGGAACTATACTTTTTTTATTGTGCGGTGCAATGCCATATATACTATATTTTTGAAAATGTCAAGCATCAATGTGACAATGGATATTAATATTTTTTTTAAATATTATCTTGTATTAGAGGCTGTAGTTATGTATCAAGTCAATACTAAAGACACCTATGTGTTGATAAGTCATTGTAAATAATGTATAATGACAACTTTGTTGGATAATTTGTAAAGCGAATAATTTATGATAAAAGAAGTTAAAACTGCCGTATTTCCTGTGGGGGGGTTCGGTACAAGATTTTTGCCTGCAACCAAAGCTGTTCCCAAAGAGCTGCTACCAATTGTAGATAAGCCACTAATTCAATATGCTTTTGAAGAAGCTACTAATGCAGGAATAGAGAATTTTATTTTTATCACTGCAAGGAATAAGGATGCAATTGCAAATCATTTTGATCATGCGTATGAATTGCAAGAAGCTCTTAAAACTAAGGGTAAAGTGGAGATATTGGAAGATACTGAAAACTGGCTTCCTAGTCCGGGTAAAATTGCATTTATTAGACAGCAAGAACCTGCTGGTTTAGGGCATTCTATATTATGTGCCAAGAATTTTCTGCAAAATGCTCCGTTTGTTGTTATTCTGCCTGATGAAATATTTAAGCCAGATGGTGGACCTTTCCTTAAGGATATGATGGATACTTATAAAGAAAAAGGAGGGAATGTTATTGGCGTATCAGACGTTCCTGAAAACAAAATATCACGATACGGAATTATTGATCCTGAGTCTGATGATGGAAGAATAATAAAGGTTAAGGGAATGGTTGAAAAGCCGGATGCAAAAGATGCTCCTTCTAATACTTCAATTGCTGGTCCTTATATTCTTCAGTATGATGTGTTTGATTATCTGGAAAATGCAACCAGAGCAAAAGATAATGAAATTCAATTGACTGATGCACTTAACACTATGCAAAAAGATGTTCCTACTCATGGCGTAAGATTCTTTGGTAGAAGGTTTGATTGCGGTAGTCGACATGGCTATATTGATGCAAATATTGCCTTTGCACTAGATAGGGAGGATATGAAAGAAAATGTCCTTGATGTATTGAGACATTACGATAGTAAGTAATAACAAATCTATATTAAACAATACTATGTTAATTTCCTGTTAACCTAAAGAATTAAGTTCTAATATTGCTTTTTATATTAGGATAGATCAAGTTAAGTGGTTTGCTTGTTTCAGTCATTTTTTAAATACTATTTCATCTATAAAGCTATTTATAATAAATATAGAACCTATGTTATTTAAGTGACCGTAATCATTGCTGATTAGCGTGTAGTTGTTACCTGTTTCTGCTTGAAAGGCACATGATTCTTTATTGCATAGTTTATTCAATATATCTATGTATTTATATTCTTTTCGCTTTTTTATATTCATTATTTGGTTTGTAATAAAGATACTTTCTGCCATATCACTTTTTGTTATTGATGTCTTATTTAAATATTTTTTAGCGACTAAGAGGGGTAATTCTCCTTTGAATTGAGGTACGGGGCCAAAAATGATTATTTTTTTAACGCCATACTTTTTTAATACTTGAGAAATAGAGTTCCAATTTGTTTTCTCATGCTTGTGTCTTGTAGCTAAAATAACAATTTCTGGTTTTTTTAGAGCTATTTGTTTGAGTGCTTCTCTGTTATTGTTATTGCAGACAATTCGAGAGCTTAATTTGTAGTCTGGGTAGTTTATGCTTGGGGTGCATGCTGAAGTAGTTAGTGCTGATAAGTCTATATGTTCTATCTTTTTCAGTCCAAAATATAATGAGTGAGCATGAGAATCTCCCCAAAGGAAAACTCCTCCTTGTTTACAAGGATTGTTTTTGTTGCACAGATTGTCAATCCAAGGGGAAGGCGCTTCTTTATTAGAATTATAAAATGTAACTATATCATTATTTGGTGTATTAGATATTGGTCTTATTTCTTTTATAAAATCTATAGAAATATAAAATATTGCTAAGGTCAAAAATGATAACATAATAAGAATTTTGTTTCTTGTTTCGAGTCCATATTTTTCTATTCTTTTGTAGGACTGGTGTCCTAATAATAATGATAATACACATCCCAAAATAACTATAGTAGTACTCATGTTTGTGTAGCGGTAACACAAATAAACAACAATCCAATGCCATAGGTAAATCGAATATGAGTAGGTTCCTATTTTTTGTATAATTTTATTTTTTGTAAGGCTTGTTTCTATATTGCTTATTAAAATCAAGAAAGCCCCAACAGTTGGAATGAATGCAGTATATCCTGGCCAAACATTATTTTTGGATATCAGTAAGTAAGATAAAAAAATAAGAGCCATTCCTAAGTAATTGAGTACTTTCAGAAAATTAACTTTTAATTCAAGTTTTAAGAAATATGCTAATCCGCCTAACAGCATTTCCCATCCTCTAGTGTGCAATAGATAATATGAAGAATTAACCCATTTTGGAGAGGCATAAATGCTAACATAAAAACTTAAGGCAAATCCCAAAAGAACAAGAAATTTTAATTTATGAACATTAAAAAGTTTTGATAAAATAAATAGTATAAATGGGTATAAGATGTAGAATTGCCATTCAGTTGAAAGAGACCAAGTGTGTAATAATAATCTAGTTTCTGAACCGGGTGAAAAATAACCAGATGTTTTCCATAAATAAAAGTTAGAAGAAAATGTGATTGCTGAAATAGCTTGCTTTAATGTGTCTATATATTCGCTATCATACAGGAAAAAGAAGCCAAATAAGGTAGAAAATAGGCAAGTAGCTGAAAGAGCAGGTAATATTCTCTTTGTTCTTTTTTTGTAGAAGTCTATCAAACAAAAATCTTTCTTTTCGATACCTCTGAAAATTATTCCTGTCATCAAGAATCCTGAAATAACAAAGAATACATCAACTCCAGCAAATCCTCCTGGTACCCATACTGGGTTGAAGTGGAATAGCATAACTGCGATTACTGCATAGGCTCTTAAGGCATTTATATCTTTTCTAAATTGCATAATTTTGGTGCAAACTAATATTTATTGTATCATATAATTCATTAATGCGGTGCATTCGATCGTATTATGGTTATTGGATGGCTAGTTTTGTCAATTTTTTCTTAATATGGTATTGAGTAGGAAAAAACAAGCTAAAACTATTAATTTTGTTTGTGGGGTAAGCTTATAATGGTGCCTCTGGCCAGACTTGAACTGGCACTCTTTTTCAAGAAACGGATTTTGAATCCGTCGTGTCTACCAATTCCACCACAGAGGCAATATTGTATTTTAGTGCGATTAG
>Ga0316207_10005503_pt1 | contig 10472 bp, 5 predicted proteins | sample 6weekpyrite_MG_FD_204943 | JGI IMG/M metagenome (GOLD analysis project Ga0316207, IMG submission 204943) | Microbial mat bacterial communities from mineral coupon in-situ incubated in ocean water Damariscotta River, Maine, United States -... | ecosystem: Environmental > Aquatic > Marine >...
GTCGCGCGGACTGCAATAACGCCTCTTGCTGAACATCAGCATCCTGACTGTAATTGGCAATCTGTTCGTATGCAAAGGCCGCATCAGAAAACCTACCCAACTTCATATAGACATAGGCAAGTTTGACAGGAATTTCAGACTGCAATTCATGGCGCGGGTATGTGGTTTGAAATGCTTCGAGCAATCCTGCTGCACGCGACCATTCTTCCAGACCAATCAACTCAGCCGCTGCATCATATTTAGCCTGAGCAACAAGCTTACTACCAGGTGCAGCTGTCTCTATCTTAAGCAGTTTATCAACCGCCTTATATGTCTCGCCTAGAGTCAGAAATGACTCCGCCTGTTTATAGATTGAAGACGCTAGCCATTCCTCTGACTCAAGAGATTGTTTGTTAGACTCATACAGATATTTACGTGCCGAATGAAAAGCCTGCTCTGCCTGTAGGAAGTTCTGAGTTTGAAAATTGATATGGCCAACAATCATCCAGGCAGAAAAGGCATCTTTATCAGCCAGTGCCTGATCACCATCGAGCAACAACTTAACCAGCAATATGGCATTTTCATTATCACCCCGTTCAAAATCATCACCCGCAAGCGCTAACACCATATTCGGCACCCGCTGGTCATTTGGGAAACTGGAGATAAACCTTATCGCACTCTGCCGTTGTAATTGACGCCAGCTATTAGCCTCATCATCCGTACTAAGAGCCAATAGCTTTTGATAGCTTAAAATTGCACTATAGCCCGCCTCAGCTGCACGTTGATGATTTGGATAGTGATAGGCGACCTGTTCATATTCATACCCGGCCTCTTTATACCTGCCATTCTCATATAGAAGCTCGGCCAGTAAAAAGTGTTTTTCTATAGTATTGTCTTCCCTATTAAAGGCTTGTAGGTATGCCTGATACAAGTTAACCGCAGCATCAAAATCAGTTTCATTCTTCGCCTTTTGAAAACGAGCGTGATAAAAATCAGTCAAGTCATTCAGATAATCCTTGGCAAAAGCAGATATGTGGGCAACATACTCAGTTGATACATCTGCCACTACCCTATCGGATCGCCAAAAATTATTAAGAAAACTTTCCTTGGCCTTTACCACTTGTTGACGATCATTAAGAAATCGATAGCTATCCACCTGCCTCAATTGAAATATGGCTGCGTTATGAGAATCAGGGTTGTTGGCAATATAGGCAGCATAGGTCTGTGCCTCATTCAGGTAACGCTCTTCCTTATGATAAAGTGCAGCAAGACTCTGGTAGAGCAAATGGTTGTAATCGGCATGGCCATATCTCTGGCTAAACAGTTGCAGCTCCTCAGGGCTGTTTTTCAAGGCGAAGATTAAGGTCATGCCGCGCAAAATATCTGTCAGGATTTCCTGGTCGGCCTTGCCAAGCCCAAGGGGCTTACCGCTGATTTGATCAAAGTTAATCTGATCAAGTTTCAAATTAATCAGCATAAAAAATGACTTCAAGGCTTCATCAAGCCTATCCTGTTTAAAAACAGCCCAACCATATTTAAGCAGGCTTTGCTCATAAAATGGTTTATCTTTGCCCATATTAAGTACCGCCAAATATGAGTCTGCCGCCTGCAGAAAATCACTGTTTAAAAAACTCAATTCACCCAGTCGAAAATTAGCTTCAGAAAAATAACGGCTGTGCTGATAATCGCTGACCAGCCTTGATAGCAGCTGGCTGGTTTTATCAATCTCGCCTTGCTTGTCATAGACACGAGCAAGTTGATAGAGCACTAAATCAGTTGCTGGATAACCTGGATAACTACTGAGTAATTCTTCATAAACTAAAACAGCTTTGGAATATTCGTCGATTTTATGAATTTCACCATCATCCGCCATTTTGATTTCACGCTGTTCACCATAATCCAGCAACAGATCGCCGAGTCGGTGCATGGCCTGTGGACGAAACGGATTGTCAGTGGGAAAGTCTAATAGTGCGCGATATGAATGTATTGTTTCAAGTGGTGATGTTTTCAGTACTTGTTGCACCTCAGGCTGTATTTCAGCTGCCTCAAGATCCGACAACGTTTCGCCACCATATTTTGAACTGCTACAGGCAGCCAGAAAAATCGCCATCATCCCAAGCCAAAGAAACTTCACTGACTGACCTCACCAAGCTTCAGGTTAAGGTCATAGATATGTGCGACCGAAAGCAGCGCCTGAGAGCGGTATATTTCAATTCTCTTTTTAACCGCAACCAGTTCATCTCTGAGTATGGATTGTAGATAGGCATCATACTGTCGCAGTAGGTCATCAACCTGAGTAGTCGCAGTACCCAAGCGTTGACCAACAGCTGATAACCTCTCACTATGGCCATCGAAGTTCTGCGGTAAGGACTTTATTATCTCTTTAATATTTTCTTTAAACTGATCAGTGCTACGATTCTCTGACTCTAATTCCGCAAGATTTTTCTTTATCTGCCACAACCTGGCTTTGTAGCTGGTCATCAAGTCCCATTTCAAAACTCCGTCCAACAAACGCTGTTTTTTCTGCAACTTGGTTGCCTGTTCAACCAATTTTATGTAGTCAAGCTTGTCTTCAAGCTCCTCAAGATTAAATGAAAGTCGATAATCAATGCTGCGCAACTGATGCAACCTCTCTAGCTCAACCGAATCAGCAAGCGCAAGTGCATCCTGATTCATCTCTATCTCAACGATCTTGTCAGCAAGCGCCTGAATCTTGTTGTCATGGTTCTGCGCGGATAGCTGCATTAGCCTGGCTTCTGCTCTTGGTTTATTTTCGCCATTGGCCGCAGTTTTAACATCAATAATGTCATCAAAGACATGGATGCTTGCCTGTTGTTTACTCAGGTTTTTTTTGATGAACAACAGGTCACGATAATTTTTCAGGCTCTCCTGAAATTCATGACTGGAGACAAACTCCAGCATAAAACCACTCAGCAATGGCCCCTCTAACACATCATGCTGCCAATACCAGCCAATCTCATCGTTACTATCAAGCTCAACCATCACCAAAATCAATTTGGAAAAATCTGTTTGATTGAGTTGTTGTTCGATCAAGTCCAACTGCTGCTGATAAATATCAATCACTTTTTTATATTCAGAAAGTGAGTCAGAATAATTTTTCAACTGGTATAACAAGTACGACCTGGCCAAATAGGCCTCTAATACACTTGCATCCGAGCTGTCACGACTGGCCAGCTCTGACCAGGCTGCATTTGCAGTAGCATACTCATTTTCGCCGAATGCCGACCAGCCCAGACCTAACAGGGCCTGATTGGAAAACCTGCCTTGCAGTTCAACTTGATTGAAATATTGATTTGCCAGATCAAACTGTTCATTTTCCAAATACTGATTTGCTAACAGCAGATTAACTCTATCTATCAGCGCAGCAGACTCCGCATCTTGTTTAGGCATTGCCGAAACTTCATTCAACAACTTTATGGCTGATTCCCGCTCACCCAGCTTGAGTAATGAAACAGCCAGATTGAAACGGGCATAAGCTACTTTATTATCCCCTTTCATCTGTTGACTCAAAAACTCAATGGCTTGTTCAGTCTTGCCCAGCGTCATTAAACTGAGCGCCATCAAGGTCAAACGCTCATCTTCATACTGCCCAGACAACGGCGAAGATATTTTTTCAAGATGATCAACAGCAAGATGATAATAGCCTCGCTGAAACTGAATTTTTGCCAGAAAAAACCAGGCAAGATTACGTGATTTATTATCTACAGATGACTCAAGCACCCTGTTGAATATCTGCTGGGCATTTCTGTGTAGACCATATGCCAGATATAAGCTACCAAGCAGGGCCTGCGCTTCATCCGTATCATTAGCCAACTGCCCCTGACTCAGACCCTTTTCCAGCTGAACAATGGCGCTGAAATACTTTTGCTGATTAAAGCTAAACAACACCTCGCCATAAAAGGGGGTATTGACGCGCTGAACATCCGCCTTAGGCGGAGTAATAAATAGGCACAAAAGCATCAGCGCCAAGGCAATAGATCGGATAACAGCCATGCCGCATCATTCCCACTCTTTGACTGAAAATTTGGGCTGATTTTTCTGTTGTGATTCTGTTACTTTAAGTTCAATGTATTTTGGATCAAAGTCTTTTACAAAGATATAACTTGCCCCACGGCGATAATCTCGTCCATTAGGTCCTTTGCCAATAAAAACCACGACTACCTCATGTTCGCCTTTTTTCAGGTTTTCAACATGTAATTTTTGCACACCACCCTTGCTCAAGGCTGAGACTTCTCTATCCGTATAGAGATAATTACTAACCACCTTGCCATCAAGCGTCAGTTCAACCGAATCGAGCTTAAAATAGGTGTCACCTTCCATGGAAAGAAAAAAGAAGGTTTGGGTATTGGCAGGAAATAATAGCTCTTCTTCAAGAATAAAAAGTTCTCTATTGATGGAAATGACTTCTTTTTTAAGCGCCTCAACCTGTTCATCGAGACTTTGAAATTTCTGCTGCTCTTCTGCCACACCTAAAATCGGAAACACTAAAAGGATCAACAAACCAATTGCCAGCAGCGGTTTCTTAAAAAAAACATCCATCACAATCACATCTCTATATCGTGCCATTAACAATCGGAGCAAAGGCCGTCAAACTATCCAGCATAACGCTATTACCCAGGCCATGATTTGGAAACTGTGTAGCAAAACCGCCCTGATCACCATGCAGAGCCATGTAATTCAAGGCAATGGTTTCGACAAGCAGATTGACATTATTGGCCGCTGGGCTTGAGGCAGTTTCAACCGAGGCATCCGCTCGAAAATAACCAATCTGCTGATGCCGTGCCTGCTGATCTGCATTGGCCCCCAGCAGAGTTGGCCTGCCACCAGGATTATAGACCAGGAAGAATGAGGCAGCAGTAGAAGAGTTATCTCCGGTCCAGACACCTTTACCTCGTCCTTCGACCGATTCATCAATCATGCCATTACTGGCAACAGAACCATCACTAAAGACATAAATCATCAACGGCATGCCAACCCGGGCGGCGTATTCAAGACAGGCACCGATGCAACGCCCAGCGCGTAAATCACGAACCTCACCCGCTGAACGATTACCCGTATGATAATCATAGCCCCCCATAGTGATGGTGCCAGCCCCGGCGAAGCCATTGACCACCAGTTTCATCACTGCAGCTGTCTTACGAAACTCTGCATCACTATCCAGTTCAGCCTGTGAAAAAATAGGTCCAACAATATTAGGATCTATTTCCGGATTCAGCGTAGTCGGATCACCATAACGATCAACCAGATCAGCCGCCTTAACGTAACCACAATTAATCATATCTTTCAGCACTGCATCAGCAGTAATTTTGCTATCTACCCGGCCCAGCTTTTTTGCGCTGATACGTTGAATCGATTCCAGCACGGCCACCGCATCATCCTGACTCAACAGACCAACCAACTTACCAGTATCAACCAGACCGGTAACATCACTGGGTCTATCAATCTTAGTTGGCCGTACCGCACTATTAATCATCGCTGCAGGCGCGACTGAATTGCCACCTGAGTCAGAGCTACGCGAACCAATCAGAGTCAACAGTTCACCATCGGCACCGGCTCTATTAATGGCATACATGGGGTTATGTGGATTATTACCTGTGTCGTTATCCGAGCGCGCCGGAATCACCGCACCATTTACCCCAGTGTGAGTCGACACGGTAGTCTTTTCCAGAATTCCACGTAAAAAAGCACTATCAGAATGAAATGCCAGACCGAGATCCGTATTGATAAAATCACGTGTACCGCTATCCGGGTTTGCAACAAAGGGCGCCATATCGCCAGGCAGGCCGAGTTTGTTATAACCCCCAGTGGAAAGAAAATCGAGCTGCCCACCCTGCTGACCGACCAATACATTTGAGCCACTGATATTGGCACCACCGGCCAGGTCAAAACAGATAAACGGAATCTTGCCGGCCCCTTGTGCCGCGATGCCACAACTGTTTTTAAGCGTTTCAAGGTCAGCAGACAAAGCCGCCTCGGCCGTACGTGGGTTGGCAAACAGGCTGAAAATAGACGGCCCCATAGCCAGTCCCAGCCCAGCAGTCAGTCCTTGGGCAAGAAAATCTCGACGCGTCACTGGCCGCTTATGATTGCGATGCAATAGTGGCGCGTCGGGTGAAAGTATTCTGGATTTTCTCGACATAAGGAATCAGCCTCTATTGAATCAACATCACAGCACTGCCGAGCATGGCGGCGCAACTAGCCTTCACCACCACCTCAGTGCGATCTGCCGCACAATTGCCACCGCAGGCAGTTAGTTTTGTAATCAGGGCATCCAGCTCAATGGTCATATCCGCAATCAGTGGCTGACTGTTAAGTCCGCTACCAGCAATATTTTCCAACAAAGGTGTAATCACTTGCCCCCTTCCCGTCGCATCAAAAGCAATATTGGCTGCTGCAGCAAAGTTAAAACCGGGAAAATAGTTTGTCCGCAAAGTTGCGTCATTGACCAGGGCATTACAGTACTCGATTGCTAGCTGAGAAACAGCCACCTGATGCGCAGAAAGAAATCCATCGATTGATTCAACGCCAGGCAACTGCTGTTTGACGGTCTCATAGGTAGTTTGAACATCAGTCTGTGTCGTCGCAACACCGGTCACCTCAGACATCGTGGCATTGATCTCAGCAAAGATGCGCAGACCAATATCTGCTTTAGGTTCTGTGCTGGCTGACGATGCAGATGTTAAGGGTTGCGCTTCGACATAGACATTGCTTTGACCTGCCAGCGTCTCAAAACTGAGGAAAAATTCATCTGCATCAACGCCCTTTTCCAGCGGAATAATCGTACCCAGCCCAGACAACAGTTGCGCCTTGGCATTGAATTGTTCGCTTTGAACAAACGAACTACTGCTAATCTTAGCATTCAGATTGGCGTAGGCTTGTCCGACAGCCGACTCCCTACCATTGATTCCAATTCGTAACCCGGCAATGTTAAAGCCATCAGGTTCAGCGGCAAGATCCAGACTAATAAACATGGGCTGGCTAAACAGGTAACTGTAGCTATCGAACTGACTCACCTCAAACAGAATATAACTTTCTGGCAGATCAACAATGTGTCCAACACTGAACAACAGAAAAAACTTCTCACCCACCCCGGCCTTAAAATTCTTCTGAATTTGTGACAAGTTCAGGGCACGGTTGTGGACAGCCACCATACGTAACTTGCCCTGCCAGGGTCGGTCATTGGTCACCTCATTACCCAAGACAAAGGCAAAGGTTTCATCCCAATCGTTCAAATTACCTGGCTGTTGAGCATCCACGTCATCGGTAAAGACACCATTAACAAAAATGCTACGGCCGTTGACCGGATCATAGCTAATTACTACATGTTGTTCGGTTGCTTGCAGGTCTTCATCAGCATCTGCGCTGGATAAAGCCGGTTCACCATTGGCATCAGTCGTACTGCTACGATTTAAAAAATCATAGTTGTACAAGGTTTGACCCAGGGTAAAGTTTCGATCATCAATTCCAGCTGAATAGCTTATGATAGGCGCCGGCCCTTCCTGATTAACATTGGCTGGCACCACCCAGGCCTCTATCGAATATTCGCCCGATGCCTTAATAAAATCACTGAGCTTTTTGCTATCACTGGTGGTGCCCTGAGCCTTGCTATTGAGAAACTCTACTCCCCAGCCACCAACCCATTTGTAGTCCACATCTTCCGTACCAGACAACTGTAAATGCAAGGAAGGTGCGATACCGCTGACATCATAGATGGTAGCGCCACTGCCTTGTTTAAATTCATACAGAGCAATGACGTTTTCCTCATGACGACTACCGCCACTGGCAATATTGCCATCGGCTAGGGTTAAGGCCTTGCTCAACACCAACTGCGGATCAATCTGAGTTAGGCCAATGCCATTGGAAAAGTCAGTTACCGCCTGCTCAATCTCACTGGCATTACTCTGGCAATCATCCCAACAGTTATGAAATTCATTACGCAAACGAACCACCAACCTGGAGTTGGCAGGCGTATCCAGATCCAGCTTATAACTGCTCTTTAAGGCATCATAGGCAGCCTCGACATCACTGCTTGAAAAATAAGGGGCCTGTGGAATCTGGGCCGACTCAGCATGACAATCAGCACAGTACTCAGTCAACAAGGGATAAACTGTTGTCGCAAACAAACTGCTATCAGCAGGAAAACTTTTACTATCACCGGCATCTTTTGTCTGTGGTGCTACAAGCGTTATCTGTTTACCAACACTATCACCAGAACCACCCAACCAGTTTTCAATATATGCCGTTATGATCACCGCACAGGCATTACTGCTAGCCTCCCAGCAGTTATGTCCTGTTGCCACCTTAGTCACTAACCTTGAGTCTCCAGGGGTGTCTAAGTCGACAACGCCTATCGCATCACTATAGGCCAGATTAATATCATCACTGCGAACAAAGGTCGGTGACTGGCCATTACTGCCATGACAATTGCCACACTTGCCGACCAGGTTGTCCCATAGGTTAGTTTTGAAGCTCTGCACATCAGTAGTAGCCGGTTCAGGACCGCTATAATTTTTTTGGTTAGCAGTTTCCGCAACAACACCTTGCTGCAAAGGAACGTTGTCACAGGCCGCCAGCAACAAAGCAAAACAAACAAACAACAGAGAGCGTATTAATCGACTCATCTTAATCGCCCTTGCAATAGTCTGCGGTTTCAGCAAAGACTTGTTTTAGATTGTAGTTACTGGACTTAAACGAACTGACCGTACTGTCAAACTGCGACATATCAGTATCAATGGGCTCACGCAGGCAAACTGCCTTAAATACTTTTTTGACCTGGCAACTGGCAAAGGCCTCAGAATTAGCCAGCTCAATACCCATGGACTTGGCACCATGACCACTGGCAGCCAGGCCCTGGGCTTGAGTATCCCAACCCAGCAAGGCGTTAGGGCCATTACGCCAGTAATTATCCCAACGATCATCTGGAGTAGCATAACCATATTTAAAGTTGCTGGCATTGATGTGATATTTCTTTTTCACTCGCGTACCGGTATCAGGGTCACTCATACCTATATCGTTATAAACCAGGCGGCCATTGTCAGCATCAGGGTCGGTTTCGCTATCGTATTCGAAATCATAATAGGCATAGGCCTGAGCCAAAGGGTCCATTCCGGCATGGCAACCAAGACAGGCATTAAGAAAGATACGGCTGTCACCACCAGGGCTACGTGAAACATCCTGTTGAATTCGATCTGCCGGACGAGTTGCATCTTTGATCTGTTCAAGATCATTACATAAATGATTCAACATAGTGAAACGAAACATAGCCCGATTGGTGCCATCGATAAAAAAGGCCTTGGCCGCGGCTCGTGTCGTTATTACCCCAGCAGTAGCATCCGCCGCCAAACCAGTCACCGAGGATTGAGTCTGCTGAACCAAGCCTGATAATAGACTTACACCACTTTTCTCCATGGCTTCATAATGAGCATTGTCACTATTAGAATAGGCTGGCAGAGCCAGGCTATTATCACCAACATAAACAATGTCTGCGGAAAGTATCTGACGAAAATCCATATCATCGCGTACCATACCAATCACCGTGGCACTGTAATCATTCAAAGGCGCAAACACTGTTTGCTCTTCGTTGGTCCATGGAGTGACAATATTTTTCAGAGTAACGCTATAAAAGGCTGGATGTTGCATGGCCGTGTAAGCGGCAGCGATTGCATCACCTGAGGAAATGTCTGCCTCCATGCTGGCCAGGGTGGCAGCATCGGCAGGCACACCGGCAATACGATCGTGTATTCGTTTAGCTTGATCACGACTACCAGCATGTACTGACAAGCAAACCGCAAGCAAACCTGCCATAAGTATTTTTAAAAATGACAGCATCATTAATAACAACTAGCCTTAAAAAAAATCTATATCCATGTTGCGTATTTTATACCAATTGCCGCATCAGTTGTGCTATTCGTGTCACATAAAAAACCGTTAATCCTTAATTATTTGTCGCTGTTTAGCGACAAATAAATTTAATGTGAAACCGTTCAAACATTACTGTCGTCATAACATATAATATTGATCTTTATGAACAGCACAGTTTTTTACCTGCAGGTCAGTCAATGGTTTATGAATCTTTCAGTAAGTTAAAGCAGTCGGTAAATGTGATACTGCTTAGCTTATGCACCCTGCTGTATGGCTGTCTTGAACAGACGCAACAGGAAGACGACCCTATTGCTGTATTGCTCGACTACCCTATTGCCTATGTCAAACGCCCCATCCCGCTAAACAACCAGGGCAATCCGACACAAATCAACCTGCTCGACCTGGAGGACTTTAATCCCGGCGCCGATCTCTATCTGCGTGATCGCGCCTCACCCAGTGCAACAGAAAAAAATATCACTTTTCGTTTTACTGGCGGCCTCGGTGATGTAAAAGATATTGAAAGCAGTGCTGATGGTTCCAAATTAATCTTCGCTATGCGAGCGCCAGAGATCGACAATGCCGATGAGGATGAACAGCCAACATGGAATATC
>Ga0316207_10005504_pt1 | contig 10472 bp, 11 predicted proteins | sample 6weekpyrite_MG_FD_204943 | JGI IMG/M metagenome (GOLD analysis project Ga0316207, IMG submission 204943) | Microbial mat bacterial communities from mineral coupon in-situ incubated in ocean water Damariscotta River, Maine, United States -... | ecosystem: Environmental > Aquatic > Marine >...
CAACAGGTTGGATGGAGACGATGACGACAAGTGTAGAGCTATCCGCAAGAGTTATGAAGCCATTAGTCAATGAGGCAAGCGTTGTTACCGTGCCATGGTTGACAATAGGTACCAGCACAGTAGGCGGAGTTTCTGCACAAGCAAATCTTTGGACTGCTGATTTTGACCCCAGTGTTGGATGGAGTTCACATAGTCAAGGAATTGTTATTGATAATTTTACGAACGTTGTTTCGCAAGTCCACAATTTAACACCAAATATGAGAGTTGCTACATTTTATGATCAATACAATACGAAATTGAAAGCAAGTGTCTACATGGAAGGCATGGGTTGGGGTGAAATTGTTGACGTTGATCAAAATCAAGATAATGGTGATCGTGTGCTGAACGAACTAGTGGTAAGGGCCAATGATAATGGAACTATATTAATCGCATGGCGAGAAGCTATGATTGATTCTGTTACTCGCCTAGAAGAACAACATTATCTATCTAGTCAATATAGTATGACCGGTGGTTGGACAACACCTCAAATGATTGGCGATAGCGCGGGTTATGAATCAGATCTTGATATTACTTTGGATGCCACAGGTCATGCCATTGCTACATGGACTGCAACCGGTCCCTCAAGCAGTATGGTGCACGTGAACCATTACACGCCTGAGTCTGGCTGGAGCGCTAATCCAGAGATGTTGGCCAGTTATGATTTATTAGCATTTGAAAGGGCATATCATCCAAGTATTGATATCAATCTATCAGGACAAGCGATTATTACTTGGGATCATATAATGTTAATGGAAGGAAATGAAATGCATCACGTGCAGGCGGTTACCAATTTCTAATTCGCTGCACTCCAGTTATTAAAAAAATGCCAGCTAAAATGCTGGTATTTTTTTTGAGCATTGTTTTACTCCTCATTCAGGAAAAATTCTTTTCGTCATATAGAGATGGCGAAAAGGGGATCTTAATTATTTTCTTAACATAATATATTTTCTAATAAAGTTGTTTGGTCTAAATATTTGTCTCTGTGGAATCTTGACCCAAACTTTTAGATTTAGACAGCTATAACGTTTCCCAGCGGGCGCCTAATACAAAGCTATGATTTGTAATTCTATTCATGCCGCTGGTATTTTCATAAGAGAAAAAAGCCTGTGTTCCCATTGGTAATACAGTTGTTAAGCCTATGCTCACTAAAAAGAAATCACGGTCGGGTTCTTCAGTAGGAGCACTAAATACAGAAGGGTTGTCAAAGGGGTCGTATAGATAGCTGGCATTGATGTTCCGGCTTTGATTTTCGAATTCGTGTATCCATTCTATTTTTAGAAACTCTGTAAGTACTCCGAATGAATAACTTCCTATATGGGAAAGATTCATTCCAACAGTACTTCGGAATGAAGAAATTTTATCATCATCAATATGAAGTGCTAACGGATTGGCGCTATTTTCATTGTAAGCATCGACGTAGATTTGCTGAAAGCTAAGCTTTCCGTAGTGTGAAAAATTTATCGAACCGAAAGAGTTATCATGACCTGCGCTAACTCCAAACCCACTAGTTTTTGCCGCTGAAGAGGCTTTCAAAGCTTGGGCGCCAGTTATGCTGGAGTTTTGAAAATCGATGGAGGGTACATAGCGTTTTGAATCAATATTTTGAGAGTTTGAATTAATAGTAAACGATAGATATGAGTCGCGTGAATGAAATGTTGCATATAAAACACTGCCGAATCCTTGTGTTTCGGTAAGGTTTTTATAGCTGTCACTCGTTATATCAGCACTTGTATAAGAATAAGATAGCGCAGCACCAAAAAAAGAGTAGTTATTAAGCCGTAGATCTGCTCCAGCTAAAATGGATGAGCTAAAGTAATCGTAAGAATCTTCTCGTGTAGATGATTTTTTACCGCCTGAGTTATAACTGCCATTGGTGTAGAAGCTTAGTGCAGATGCAATTGATTTTTTATTTTCGTCAGCATTGAAGATTATTAATGGCAGTTGTTGATTGTTGATTTTTATGTTGCCAGTGTAAGTGCGTAAATTTATTGTTCTTATCTGATTAATTCTGTTACCTATAGTCGCATTGAGGTTTTGAGGGTGTTTAGTGAATACCGACCCTGTAGTCGCTGACTCTTCGTGGGCAATAGTATCCAGAGCTTCTATAAGGTCGTTCTCACTTAATCCTAGGGAGTAGGTACTCGTACCTTCGCCTTGAATGTCATTGGATGTTTGAATCATTGCTCTACATGCAAAAAATAAATTAGTCTCGTTTGTTGTTTTATCTGTTTTGTCTGCCAGTTTAGGGCAAATATCGTGGATAGATTTTGCCAAGGAAAGTTGTACTTCGGAAAGCCCCGCTATGGTACGCAAGTCAGCGTTTACAGAATGGGTAAAGCAAATAACAGAGATTATTAGCAGGCGGCGTGTCAGATTCATGATCTGGACTCCCAAAGAGTTATTATTAATTGAGCGAATTATAGCGATAATTGCATTAGATAATCCATCGTATTACTAAAATTCAGATAAAATATTAAATTTGCCAAAAAAAAGGGAAGCAAAGCTTCCCTTATTAGAAAATATTTAAAATTAGGATTAAAACATGGCCCCGATAGCGGCACTGAATATCCAGCTGGTTCTCATTTGAGGCCCCCAAAGGTTTTGGTAGATTGGGATGCCAAATTCGGGTTTTACATAATACATTTGATCACTTGTTTTAAATTTTGCGCCAAATGTCGCATCTATTCGAGTGCCGCCGTATAGCTCTGGGTGCGAAGCAGGGGAGCCTGCACCATTTGCCCCGTGAAGTAAATTGGTATTGGTTTCGCCATCTATTTGGTCCATGCTTAATAAGCCAATTTTTGCATTTAGTTCTACGTTTTTATGCATTTTCCATTCTGTAAAAAGGTTTGCCTCTAATAAATTGCCAAGGCGATATGGGAATTCAACGTCCGCTTTTTTGGTACGCATGGTATAAGATACTTCGCCACCAAAATTGAATTTTTCCCAGCTGGTTTGATACAGAATTGAAGGGATGATATCTACGGTGCCAGAGCCCAATTGCATGGCATATGGATAGAGCATATTCATTGATGTCGGTTCAGTGCCTGTACTGCTCATGTACATTTCCATTGTTCCCTTTTCCTTAATACTGCCAGTAGGTAAATTTAAGCCAAACCCAAATTCCAAATTTTTTGTTAGCTTGAGGGAAGCGCTAAGAAGCGTATCGCCGATACCACTGCTACGCATCGTTGTGGTATCACCATTAGTATGAATGAGCATTTCCATGTCATTAACAATGTAGTGAGTCATGCCCATCAGTGTAATTTTATCTGTCAGGCCGTACATCAGCATAAACATGTGCATGTCCATGTTCATTTTTGTTGGAGCTGCATCAAAATTGTATTCCGGGAATAAAATAGTCATTGGATCAACTTTTAAATCAGAATCTTTTAGTCCATCCATGGCCATACGCATATATTTGTATTCGAACATCCACATGCCTGCACCATGATGGCCGCCAGATGTGTGGTGGGCATGAGCGTTTGCACTCCCTGCATTTGGCATCAATGTACCATCGGGCATCATGTGATATCCCTCGGGAGCTTTACTCCGCATTGTGTCGTTCGCCACAATAGTGCCATCAACTTTCATATGAAAGCTTGGAGGAATCATGCCGTTGAAATCATTGATATTTGCACTTTTAGGTTTGCTATCAGTCTTAAGTAAGGTGCCGTCACTTTTAAGCTCATATCCGTTCGGTGCTACTGCATTAGCCGGGTCATTTGCCATCACAGTTCCATCTTGCATAACATGATAACCGGATGGTAATACCCCGCTTAAATCATCCACAGTTACACTTTTGTTTGATTGATTTGCCATTAAGCTACCGTCAGGCATTCGATGAAAGCCCGCTGGTACAGGTTCTGGGTTTTGAGTTTCAGCTAATAGAAGGGGTTGTTTGTTGTTGAAAAAAACTTCCTCTGCCGACAGATGTGATGCGGTTGTTACGGATGTAAAAAGCACCACGCCAAAATAAAGCGGTTTTTTCATTTTTTCTTCCCACAAAGTAAAAATTGTTATTTTTCAGTCTTTGCCAAATAATACGGCTTAAATCTGAATGCTAACTTATTATTATGTCTATCAAATACAGTAAAATGTATTAGAGTTTGATGGGTTGTGCGAAGTGAGATTTGTATGTTTGTTGATGTACTAGTGGGATTTTACGATTAATGCCCATTGCATGCTCAATAAAGCGAGATTTTACTGGGGTCAGACTGTTTGTAATACCTAGTCCTATGTTTCGAATGTTTGATAACATCTTGTTTTCATTGGCAAACAATAAATGAAAGCCGTCCATCGCGGAAAGCATTAGTGTATTGTCACCTTTTCGCCGTCGTTCATATCGTCTAAGCACTTGGTAATCAGAGAAATTTCTATTTTTATCACAAGCATCGAGAATTTCTTCTGCTAAAGTGGCAATGTCTAGCAAACCCAGATTAACACCTTGACCCGCAAGAGGGTGGATTGTATGTGCAGCATCTCCGACTAAAACAAGATTAGGTTTACAGTAATGCTCGGCGTGTTGTTTGCGAAGTGGAAAAGCGCCCCTTTGACTTATTGACTCAATCTCCCCTAACGGCGTTTCGCCAATTGCATTTTGGAGTTCTGTAATAAATTCTTTTTCACTTAATTTTAGTAGCCTTTCTGCTTCTTCATGACTGGTTGACCAGACTATGGAACAGTGATTTTCTGTGAGCGGTAAGAATGCTAAAGGCCCTGTGGGTAAGAATCGTTGTCTAGCAGTTTGCTGGTGCGAGCCGCTAGTTTTGACTGTTGTTACTAAACCTTTTTGCTCATAATCTCGGGTGTTAATTTGAATGCCAGCTTGTGATCTAAGCCACGATCTAGCGCCGTCAGCGCCAACAATGAGTTTGGCTGATAATACGGTGTCGTCATTAAGTTTTAGACGAATGCCGTCAGTAGTATGGATTAACTCTGTTGCAATGGCGGGTTCAATATAATCTATATTAGTTTTTGTTTTAATAACATCAAATAGAGCGCCAAGTGTTACTCGATTTTCAACAATATGGCCCAATTGTGATGCGCCAATGTCTTCGCTATTAAAATTAATCTCACCATGACCCGTGGCATCCCATACATGCATTTGGTTGAACGGAGATACTCGCCGTTTAAGCATATATTGCCAAGCGCCAATATGATCAAGGATTTGTTGTGACGCATACGTTAATGCGCTAACACGTAAGTCGAACCCATCAATGGGCCATTTTATGTCGGGTGCTTTAAAGTCCAGTAAGGCGATTTTTAGTGAAGACTCCGACAGTGCACAGGCTAATGCGCTACCCACCATACCACTACCAAGAATAATCAGGTCATATTCATTATGCTTAATATTCACAGGGATAAACCTCTGGATAGCCGTGGCAGTTTTCCGCTAAGGCCCATGGCATGTTTGGCCATCGCATGTTTAACAGGAGGCATCACGTCTGACAAAATTAAACCTTTGCTTCGCATTTTTGTCAGCGGGAATAATTTATTAGAAAACACGGTTGCAAGACTGTCGGTTATAAAGGCGACATTGCTTTGGTCTTTTTTACGTGTTTCTTCATAGTTTTTTAAAACATCTGTAGTGCCAAAATCTTTGTTTAATTTTATGGCGTCAGCAATAACTTCCGCTAAAGCGGAAACATCTCTAATACCAAGATTAAAGCCTTGACCGGCAATTGGGTGTAATGCATGAGCAGCATTGCCAATAATAACCGCGCGATCAGTATAGTGCTGCTTGATTTGCATTAATGATAGGGGGTAAGCGAATCGTTTGGATGTTTTAGTAAAGCCGCCTGTTCTAAACCCAAAACGGTTTTCCAAAGCAGTAATAAATTCAGCATCATTTAGGCTTAGTGTTTCTTCAGCAGAATCACTATCAACGGTGAATACTAAAGAACATCGCTTCTTTGTCATTGGTAATACGGCAATTGGACCTTCAGGGGTAAAGCGTTCGTAGGCAATATTTTGATGAGCTTTTCCAGGCGTTACATTGCTAATAATGGCGGTCTGTTGATACTCTTTTTTGTTGGCTGTTATATTGAGTAATTCGCGAACTTTTGAATTTGCACCATCAGCACCAATGATAAGCTTACTGTTTAAGGATAAGCGCTCATTTTCCTTTTCTATGACAATATGTGTATTGTCTTGGGTTGTCGTTAAATCAACAAGCTTTGCGGGACAGATTAATTCAATATTTTCTAATGACTCAATTTTTTGTAATAAACCATTGCCTATAACCCGGTTTTCTATAACATAGCCAAGGGCATCCAGGCCTTCTTCTTCGGCGTTAAGACGTGTTGCGCCTATCTGACCTTGGCTGGAAACGTGAATGTTTTTAATGGGGCAGGCTTCATCTTGTATGCTATCCCAAACGCCTAGTGACTCAAAAATTCGTTTACTACCGTAGGCCAGTGCAATACTTCTCGCGTCATAACTCGGTTGATTGTTCGAGCGAAATGGAAAAGCTTCAATGATGGCAATCTTCAGCGGTAAAGAAGCAAGAGCAACAGCCATGGTTGCTCCAACCATTCCGCCGCCAATGATGACAATGTCATATGACTTATCTTGCATTGTTTTTGCTCATTAAGGTTTCAATTTCCGCAATTGTTTTAGGCGTTTTTTTAGATAAAACATCGTAGCCCTCATTGGTGACTAATACATCGTCTTCAATGCGAATCCCGATGTTCCACCATTTTTTTGCAGCGCCTTTTGTCTCTGGGGCGATATACAAACCGGGTTCAATGGTTAATACCATGCCGGGCTCTAATTTGCGCCATTTACCACCTACTTTGTAGTCGCCTACATCGTGTACATCCAAACCAAGCCAATGACCAGTGCGATGCATATAATATTTTTGATAGCTATTATTTTTAATGTTTGTTTGTAAGTCGCCTTTTAGTAATTTATTTTCAAGCAGGCCTTTGGTTAACTCTTTTACTGCCGCTTCGTGTGGTTGGTTCCAGTGGTTGCCAGGTTTCACTTTCTTGATGGCGGCTAGCTGGGCGCGTAAAACAATTTCGTATATTATTTTTTGTTCAGTATTGAACTTTCCATTAACTGGAAAAGTCCTTGTGATATCGGAAGCGTAACAATCCAGTTCAGCGCCCGCATCGATAAGTAAAAGCTCGCCATCATTGAGTTCGGCGTCATTTTCTGTGTAATGTAAAATGCAGGCATTTTCTCCACCACCGACGATTGATGTATAAGCTGGGGGACAACCATTTTTAGTAAAGGTGTGGTTTAGCTCAGCCTCAACAACGTGTTCTTTTATGCCGGGACGACAAGCTATCATTGCTTTGGTATGCGCTTCGGCAGATATGTCCGCTGCCTGCCGCATAAGTTTAACTTCAGCTTTACTTTTGCGAAGTCGCATTTCATGGATAATATGATCAAGTGAGATAAACTCTTGTGGCGCTAAAACGCCGGTGCGAGCTTTTTGCCTAACTTTGTTGATCCACTCCATTAGGCGTTTATCGAATGTTTCATCTTTGCCAATAGTGTAAAAAACACGTTCTCGGTTTTCTAACAGCTGTGGTAAAACTTCGTCGATATCATCAATGGGGTAAGATTCTTGTGCGCCATGGTTTTCAATAACACCTTCCGTCCCTGCACGTCGACCATTCCAAGTTTCCATCAATGGATCGCGTTCGCGACAAAATAAGACATACTCACCATTTTTACGGCCAGGAATGAATAATGCGACAGATTCTGGTTCTTTAAAGCCAGTCAGATAATAAAAGTCGCTATCTGTCCGGTAGGGGTACTCCGCGTCTCTGTTGCGAATTCTCTCAGGTGCGGTTGGCAAAATAGCAACACTGTTTTTTCCAATGTGCTGAAGAAGATGTTTACGTCTTTTTTTAAATTCGCTTTGAGGTATAGGGCTCATTTTTTAGTGAATCGTCGCTGAGTTGTTGTTCATTTCTTCGCTATTAAATGTGTTGTAAATGACGTAGGCGCCAATACGAATGTATTCGCTTATTTCAGCAAAAGCTTGCTCGTTTTCTTCATCATCGTCGTCCGCACTGAAACCGGCTTTACTGATGTCCATCATGTCTTGTAAAACTTCGGCGGCATCTTCAGGTAAGCTTTTAATGTCTTTCAAGCCTGACATGCTTAATCCGAATAGAAAACCTTGGCACCAATGCGCTAGATCATCTACACGGATATCTAGGGGGGTATCATCATCGTGCATTACAAGCTCGAGCTCATAATCCTGATCTATAATTTCTCGCAGCGTATTATCATGCAAGTCTAATAAAGTATTTGTTGCTTCTTTAATATTTAGGTCTTGTGGGTCATGTTCACCAAATATGTGGGTAAGCCAATCATAGGGTGCACCTTTGCCGCTGATAGCGATCATACCGCATAAGGTGCCATGGGCTTCAGCGGGCTCTGTCATTGCGTCTGCTTTGAATAGCGCATTTTCAATCACTTCATAAGAAATATTTGTGCTGGACATTAGAAATTCTCAATTACTGCCTGGTATCTAAATAAAATTAACCGGTATAAAGTCTCGTTTATTTGAATGTGACTTAATCGTGGTTGGTCGATTTTCAAAATCCCATCCGTAGAAGAAATTGCCTTTATACCAAATTGTTCCTCTTGTATGAGCTCATTAAGTAATTCACTCATTTTTGAACGGCCAATTGTACCCGTATTGTCGATTAATTGGCAGGTTTTTCCATTGGAATTGACCTCCTCAACAATCACTGCTTCAGGGGAAAGGCTAATTTCACTTGGTAATTTTGGTGAAATATTAGAAGTATTCGTCATAAAACCTGCTTTTGCTTCTGTTTAAACCATGCTAGCATTTACTTTAAACGAGCCGAATCGATTTTTGCAAGTACAGCATATAAGTCGAAAATTGGACGAAGGGCTGAAGTTATGAACGATTACGATTCTGAATATTTTACACAACTAGGATTTGATGATTTCGAAGAGAAATTATTCAAATTAGTTCGCCTGGTCGAACAGTTGAAAGCTGAAAATATTACCTTAAGGGCACGACAAGCGACTTTGCTTGAAGAGCGTACGGAATTGGTGGACAAAAATGAGCTTGCTCGTAAGAAAGTCGAGTCAATATTAAATCGTCTAAAAGAAATGGAAGCTGAGGCCTAAAATATGAGTCAATCTGTACCCGTCACAGTAGAAATTTTAGGCAAAGAATATCGTATTGCTTGTGCTGCTCACGAAAAAGAAGCCTTGTTAGCTTCTGCCCGTTATTTAGATGAAAAAATGACCGACGTCAGAAATACTGGAAAAGTCGTTGGTAGTGAAAGAATTGCTGTTGTTGCAGCCCTTAATATTGCGCATGAATTATTGCAGCATAAGTTTGGTGATCACGATAAAGACAAAGTGATCAGACAACGATTAGAAGGTCTGCAAGAACGTATCGAAGTAGCTTTGGATGAGAGTCCTCAGTTACCCATTTAGTTTAAGTTTTGATGTTCTCTGCTGTGTTCGTGTTTCTCGATTAATTTCTTGAGCCGATAATACCATCCTCGGGAGCTGAACTCTGGTGATGTGTGCATGTCCGCTAGACGGAAAGCCTAATTTGCCAGTTACTGTTCCCACTTGAACCGTCGGGTTCGAGGAGGACCGAGATTTTACGGCATAAGTGGAGAGCATCATCCTATTTTATTAATTAAGCCCTTCCTATTTAACGAACTACTTTGAACTCAAAATCTAGCATTCGCCAGGAAATTCGTGCACAACGAAGGCAATTGCCTGAATTGGATCGCCTGTATGCCGCATCTGCCGTATTAACACAACTTCGTCGTATTCCTGTGTTCTTAAAAGCTCGGAATATTAGTGTTTACCTAGCCAACGACGGAGAATTGTCTTTGGATCAAGTAGTGGATTCTATATGGCAGCGAAAAAAACGGGCTTATCTTCCGGTTTTGTTTGGTAGAAAGTCTCGCATTATGCATTTTGCGCGATTCCACGAAAAAACGATTTTCAAGTTGAACCGTTTTGGTATTCTAGAACCCAATATTAAGATCAAGCGACAATTAAAGCCTCACCAACTAGACTTGGTGTTAATGCCATTGGTTGCATTTGATATTAATGGCAATCGTATCGGTATGGGCGGGGGATTTTACGATAAAACATTTTCATATTTGAGAAACCGAAACTCTTGGCGCAAACCAAAATTGATAGGAATAGCCTACGATTTTCAAGAAGTAGAAAGTTTACCTGATGATCCTTGGGATATCCCTTTGGATTTTATTGTTACAGAGTCAAGATCGATTAAAGTGGATAAAAAACAATGCAGTATTGGTTGATGAAATCAGAGCCAGAGGCTTTTAGTATTGACGACTTAAAACAAGCTAAAACAGAGCCTTGGGATGGTGTGAGAAATTATCAAGCACGAAACATGATGCGTGACCAAATGAAAAAGGGTGATAAAATATTCTTCTATCATT
>Ga0316207_10005505_pt1 | contig 10468 bp, 8 predicted proteins | sample 6weekpyrite_MG_FD_204943 | JGI IMG/M metagenome (GOLD analysis project Ga0316207, IMG submission 204943) | Microbial mat bacterial communities from mineral coupon in-situ incubated in ocean water Damariscotta River, Maine, United States -... | ecosystem: Environmental > Aquatic > Marine >...
TGGCAGCTCTAATTGCGGCACGTTTACTATTTGGTAAAGCTGATTTAACAATGTTATTAAATGGTGCATTAGCAGGTTTAGTTGCAATTACTGCGGAACCTTCTACTCCAACAGCACTCCAAGCTACACTGTTTGGTGCAATCGGTGGTGTACTAGTTGTATTTAGTATCATTGCTTTAGACAAAATTAAAATTGATGATCCAGTGGGTGCAATCTCGGTTCACGGAACATGTGGTTTATTAGGTCTAATGTTAGTTCCAATTACTAACCCTGAAGGTGCGACATTTGGTGGGCAGCTATTAGGTGCAGCAACGATCTTTATCTGGGTATTTGTAACCAGCTTCATTGTATGGATGGCCCTGAAAGTGATAATGGGTATTCGTGTAAGTGAGGAAGATGAATACGAAGGTATGGACCTTGTTGACTGTGGTATGGAAGCTTACCCAGAATTTACAACCAAATAGCATGGTTGATAAATACCAGTAGATTAGACTCCTGCTGGAATGTGGTTAAAGCCGGTGCAATTAGCACCGGCTTTTTTTTTGTTATAAACTAGTGATTATTGAAATGGATAAAAACAGTCATTATGATAAGAAATATAGTCATTATATCTTTGTTATATTTAAGCTCGGCACATTGTTATGCTGAAATTTATAAATGGGTAGATGAGCATGGAAAAGTTCATTATGGAGATAAACCCATTAACAACTCAAAAGAAATAGATGTAAATATATCGAAACAAGGGCATATTAAAATAAATAACAAAAGAGAGCAGAAACGTCAGAAATTACTGGAAACATATGCTGACGATCAACAGCGTGAAGACAAAGAGAAGAAAAAATTAAAGAAAAAGAAAAAAAAGCATCAGCGTAACTGTATGCATTCGAAAGATATGCTGAAGCAGTACGAGCGTGCCAGTTCATTATATAATCTAGATAAAACTGGTATGCGAGTTACGATATCAAATGAAGAAAGATTAAGGAAAACAAATGATCTTCGTAAAAAAATTAATAAATATTGTAAGTGACTCGATAGAAAAATATCGATGATAAAATTTATATCTATGCCAGGGTGAATTATTGTCTAGCCAATCTTCTTGTAATGAGTTTTAGAAGAAGGCTTGGTAAATAGTGCATCATGTTTGTATATCCTGGACAAACCTCGTTCTAGCTCAGTAGAAAATTCTTTGGCATTTTTCTCTAATTTTTTAATTCCTTTTCGATTTACGAATATAAGCATTCCGGTTTCTATATTAATTAATGATAATTTAAGCCTTCTTGATGGCGTTATGTCATCAATATATATTTCACACCATATGCCTGGTTTAATAGCAGGAGAAATATCGAGTGGCTTGATCGAAGTGCTCTGTGAATTACTATTGTTATTTTTGCGATGATTAAATGAAGTTTTAAGTAATTTATTAAAATGGGTGATTAGTGATTTTATTGCGGGCTCAACATCACTGTCCTGATGATATAGTAATAACATGTTGTTGTTACTACGTACAATATTCATAAAGCTTTCTTTCAATCGGTTGTGCTCTGCTTCACTACTTAAGGTTTGAATTGAATCTAGTAAATTGCTATACATGGTTATAGCATTTTCCCACTGTGTACTATGTTCGCCATGTTTTTTTAATAAATAAAATAAAGCATTAGGCCAGAGTTTAAGTACGATATTTTGGCAGGGAGCAGGTATTTCGTGGCCTACAATACAGTGTTTAATTTTTTTGCTCAATAATGCTTTGAGCTGGTTTTTGTGGCTTTCTCCTGAAATAATTGTGTCTAGTGAATTAAATAATTTATCTAGCTGTAAATTAACCTGAGAAAACTTGCTTAAACTGGGTGATGATATAAAAAGTGAAGAAAGTATAAGGTCAATTTTTTTTGTAACAGAAGGTTCGTTTTCACTTGCAACAGACAAACGTTTTACAGCTAATAGTGTTTGTCTCGCAGGGTGCTTGGAGTTTGTGATGAAATGAGGGTCGGACTGGCATAAATTATGAATAGGTAGCTGTAGGCGTAATAATGATATTTTTAATTCAGCAGATAAAGTTGTGTCGCTGCTGATTGCATTGAATATTTGTTCAATAAATTCAGATTTTTTGTCAGTCATAATCTGTAACCGTCATTAATTTCCATTAGCTTAAATATACTCATGGGTTTATGCACATGGATGACGTCCATACCAGTCAAATGGGCAAAAAAATGTAAGATTCGCCTTACATGTTAATTTAAAAAACTATTTAAAAATAAATGGTTTCTCATTAAGTTTATTAAAACATGTATTCATTTGTGGGTTGTGAGTTAGATCTTGTAAAAATCGTTTAAACAGTCGCTGATAAAGAATTGATAACCATTCCTAGTGCATGATCAAATGCGGAGTGATCTGCGATTATTTGTGATGATTCATCGGATAATTCGCTAGTGAAATCTTGCGCATCCTTTTCAATGACTTTAATGCCATGTCTATCAACAAAAATTAGTTTTGCCTCTTCCATGATGATTACGGAAAGTTTTACACGCCTTGCTGCAGAGTCCTCACCGTTAAAAACCTTAAACCAGACGCCGGGTCTAACCTCGTGAGGAAGGTTTGCTATTTTTTCTCTTGCGGCATTAATTTCATCTTGTAAAGGATCTACGATTTCTTCTTCAATTTCCAGAGTAGGCTCAAATAGCGAGTCATCCATGTCGAATTCAGCATCTTCTTCTACAGAGGTGAAGTAAGTTTCATCGCTCGCCATGTTTGAAGGGCTGAAGGCGCTGCTTTCCAGCATGCTTTCAAAATTTAAAAAGACATTGTTAATCTCGGTTTCAATTTCTACAGGATTTTGTCTGGTTTCTAACAGGCTGTTGTGTATGTTGTCCAGAACTTCATCTTTTTCGGTTGCTAGCTGGTTATATGCTTGCGAAGATTCAACAGGTTGTAAAAGTTGAATAAGTTTGTTAACGGTACTCACTGACTCTTTCCACTGAGCACTATTTTTTCCATGTTTAATATATCGGTGGAACATAAGCGTTGACCAAAATTTCAAAATTAATTTTTGAGCATTTTTAGGCAAGACTTTGTTCATTACATGATACTGTAACTCAGCAAGAACCACCTCGCGGGCATGAGTTTGTAGTGCTGTTTTTTGTGTTGTTTTTTCTTTTTCAGAGGTGATTTGAAGATCTTCTAGCTCAATCTCTTCTAACCTGTTTGAGGCTTTTTCAAAGCTGTTAATATCAATATCAAAATCATTGAGTAGGGTTTCTACAACCTGATTTAATTCATTGAACAATGAATCGCTTTTACTTGATAATCCACGCCCTAAATATGCAATAAGGTTGAGTGTTGTCCTGCATGGGTGTTCTCCGTTTGCAAAAAAGTCCTTGTCTAACATGGCGACTTTTATGACGGGTATCTGTAGTCTTAATAATAGATTTGTAATCGCTTCAGAAATGCTTGTGTCTTCAATGATAGCGTCAAATAACATTTCAATAAAATCAATGGTTTTTTCATCAACTAAATTAACCTGTTTTGTTACCGCGCCACCACTGCGACTACCCATATCGGTCAGCAACGCACGCTTGAAATCAGCGGTACTTATTTGCTCTACAGGTGAACTGGATTGTGCAGCATTATGTTGCAAGTTTGATAGTGCATCCATTACATCACGACGGTCGTAATACTGCATACCATTATTTGATGGTGAATTATTTTTTGTTGTAAATGATGCAGGGATACCGGGGCCGGACGCTGTGAGCTCACCACTGATAAACTGGTTAACTAAGTTTGAAGCGTTTGCTGATACGTTAGAAGATGAGTTGTTACTGATGCTAGAATTCTGGCCAGTACTTTGGCCAGTACCTAGGCCAGTACCTAGGCCAGAGCCGTTGCCATACCCCTGTGCAGTGTCAGCTCCATTACCTGAGCCATTTTGATAGCTATAGGTAGACCTGGTTCCAGGATTATACGTTGGGTTTTCCAGGTAAACTGCATCCGTTTCCTGTGTTTGTTCAGGTTGAGGTGGAAGGGATTCTCTTTGAGGAGATTTTTTTTCTGCGGTTTCGCCTAGTTTTATTTGAGGTAATACACCTTGGTCGATAAATAACTGGTTTAATTTTTTGTAAAGAGTCTCTAAATGAAGAATGACTTCCTGATCAAATAGTTTATATAGTACGAGTTTGTTATTGGTAGATAATTCGATATCAGCCAGCGCGTCTTTAAATGATTCACAAATATTTTTTGGTGCAAGCGCATCTTTAGCAAAGAGTCCAGGTGACTTAAGCGATAAAAACTCTATCCTGGCTTCCAGATGGCCTACGGCTTCACCGTATAAACTCATCGCTTTTGAGTGCATTGCTGAAACAGCGACAAGCTCTTCCATTTCGTCCTGGTCTACCAGGCTTAATTCATCGTCGTCAATGTCAGGGCTTTGACTTTCACTATTGTGTGAAGCTGAAAGGTGAGATTTTAGGTTTGCTGCAAAATTTTGACCGATATTTTTCCGTTCAACACGTAACATACGCATAGTATCGAAGTATTCGTTCTGATCTTCGTTGGAATCAGCATTTTCTGCTAGTTGAAACAGCATGTCATCAGCGCCATCAAACAATCTACCAACTAATTCTGACAGCTCTTCGTTTAAACAGCTGGCTATCTGGCTAATAAGCGCTTTCAGATTGCTTTTAGCAGCCTGACTAGATGATTTAGTGGAGCTATTAAACTTGTGTATGATCGCGCTCATGTAATTATCCGTATTAGGAATTTAAGTACATAATGGCACTAGGTATTTAAGCTTGAGTTTCTAACCCTGAAAAATAAAGCTTATAGTTTTCTGCGTTAGTGCGCATCTTCTATAGAAGGTAGTTACCTTCGGATGCTTTTAACATTTGAGATATGCGATGAATTGTTACTACATACCGTTACGTACTAATTTAGAAGTTATTAAGCTTGTTTGTCGTGACCTTGTTCACAAAAGCAAAAGGAGTTAACAGGTCGGTGACTCTTACTTAATATAGACTCTAGTTTATTTACTGACATTTGCCGTAAATCCAGACAATATTTATTGATTAAAGGATGAACGGGGCTTTTAGTTGTGGGATATCAGGCACATAGCAGTATATGTGCTTATCGATTAAATGTTTTAAACTCTCGGACAGATAATATCGAGTACTTCTGCTGCCTGCTCCCATGCCTGTTCCATAACTTCGGGTAAAATCTTTAAGTCCAGACCAGTAATTTCAAGTGTTTTGGGTTCAAACCCCGGAAAATCGTCGAGTAAATGCTCATCAATTTCAATATCTGGTCCCAGGGCATTCACAACGCAATTAGCGATATGCACAATGGATGCTTCCATCCGGTAACTTTTCGCCTTTAAAGGTGTGTGATGATACGCAACAACCTCTTTAAGCGTGTCTGATAGTTTCCAGGCGTCAATTAATGCTGCGCCTACATCTCCATGGGTAAAACCGATTATTTTTTTCTCTGACCTGAATAACTGGCCATCAGAGTCTGCTGCAGCAAGCAAAACCTGTTGTGATAATTCAGGTTCTTTAAAGTATAAAATAAGTTTTCCAATGTCATGTAACATCCCGGCAACAAATAAACGTTCACCGTGAAGAATATTGCAATGCTTGGATAACAGGCGGGAAACTATGCCAGTATGAACACTGTGGCGCCAGAAAAGATCGATATCTACAAGCTGGTTGGGAATACGTTTGAATGTATCAACAGCTGATGTTGCCAACACCAGGTTACGTAAATCATCTTCACCGATAACAGAAACAGCTCGACTAACCAGCTCAATTTTAGCTGCAAGAGAGTAATATGCACTATTAACAATGCGTAAAATTCTTGCTGTTAGAGCCGGGTCATGGCTGATTATCTCGCCAAGTTGTTTGGCATTATGATTTTGGTCTTCGAGTATTTGTGAGACGCGAATATATATTTCTGGCAGTGAAATAAGTTTAACAACGCCTTTTACAAGATCTTCTGGCTTGCGAACCATTATGTTCCCTATATTTTTATACGAAAATAAAATCACCCGTTAGGGTGAGTATATAGGTGAATAATGGCTTACTTAACGTGATTTTTCTAGCAGTCTGTAAAAAAAAGCTAAAAAAACAGTCAGTATTTTAGTTTATTCTCTTTAGTGTGCTATTTCAGCTCGTGCAATAAGTTCTCTTACTGTACAAACGTGCTCACCAAATGACAGAGTTTGTTCAAGGTTAATATAACCTTCTTTAAAACGTTTACGTTTACCCTGGTCCATTAAGTAAGTGCCATTGGTAGAGCTCAGGTCAGTCAGGTACAGCTGGTTATCTAAAACGACTAGTTCTGCATGCCTGGAACTGGTGGTTTTATCGAAGAGCTGTATGTTTCCACGACGACCAATAATGTAAGTTCTGTTTTCCATTTGTATGCCTTTAGAATCTTTCGATTCAATTCGTTTATCATTTATGTCTGGCTATCTAGTTTATAGAACAGATTCATTTAAGTTGCGCGATTTATATCACATTGCAAGTGAAAGCTCTATGCCATATAGCCATTATCATAGAAGGCTGACAGTTATATCAGAAAATTCTTACGTAGACTTGTCGAGTTTATTGATTTCTCATGAAATCAGCGGTTTTGAAAAAGGCATCATAAAGCGTTTGTTGTAGTTCTTTTTCAATGTTCATATCTGACATTGCCTGATTGATACATAACATCCACTGGTCTCTTTCAGGTTCGCCTATGCGGAAAGAAATATGTCTCTGGCGTAAGCGGGGATGTCCATATTTTTCTATGTAAAGCGATGGTCCGCCTAGCCATCCAGATAAGAACATAAAGAGTTTATTTCGTGCATCAGTCAAATCTGCAGCATGAATTGCTCTTAAATCCGCGGCCTCTGCTACCGAATCCATCAGGTCATAAAAGCGATCTACTAATTCACGGACGGCTTTTTCACCGCCAAGGCGCTCATAATGTGTGTTTTTCATGTCAATTGGTCAAATAAATTCGAATATATGCATTCTACACTAATCATCAACTCCTAATATGCTGTATAATTTGCCACCCTTTTTGATTGGCCGGATAACTGGCCTATTAGACACTATTTTTTGGTGCCTTAATTTGGCCAGGAGCTCGAAGCAAACATGAAATTACGTAATGTCGCAATTATTGCCCACGTTGACCACGGTAAAACTACCCTTGTTGATGAACTGCTAAAACAGTCCGGCACCATAGATAATACCCGCGGAGACATGGATACCTGTGTTATGGATTCCAATGACCAGGAAAAAGAACGTGGTATTACCATTCTGGCCAAGAACACCGCTATCACGTGGAAAGATTATCGTATCAATATTGTAGATACACCAGGTCACGCGGACTTCGGTGGAGAAGTTGAACGAGTACTTTCAATGGTTGATTCAGTGCTGCTACTGGTTGATGCGCAAGAAGGGCCCATGCCACAAACGCGCTTTGTTACACAAAAAGCATTCAATATGGGTTTCAAGCCTATTGTGGTTATCAATAAGGTTGATAAGCCAGCCGCACGTGTTGACTGGGCGTTAGATCAGACTTTTGAACTGTTTGACCAGTTAGGTGCAACCGATGAGCAGTTAGACTTTCCTGTTATCTATGCATCAGGACTAGGTGGTTTTGCAAGTCTGGACGACAGCGCAAGAGATGGAGACATGGTTCCGCTTTTAGAAGCGATCCTGGAGCATGTGCCAGCACCCGATGTTGATATTGATGCACCATTTCAGATGCAGGTAAGTGCATTAGATTACAACTCATATGTAGGTGTTATTGGTATAGGTCGTATCAAGCAGGGCAAAATTAGACGAAATCAGGCATTAAGCCTGATCGATCGTGAAGGAAATATTCGTACCGGCATTCGTATGCAGCAAATACTTGGTTTCCACGGTTTAGAGCGTGTAGAAGTAGACATGGCTCAGGCTGGTGACATTATCTGTTTCAATGGCATCGATAAACTGAATATTTCTGACACCATTTGTGACCCTGAAAATGTAGTGGCAATGCCACCTCTATCAGTTGATGAACCAACACTTAGCATGACTTTTCAGGTAAATAACGGACCGTTTGCGGGACAGGACGGTAAATTTGTTACTTCGCGTAATATTTCTGATCGTTTAGATCAGGAGCTTATTCATAATGTTGCACTTAGAGTGGAGCAGGGTGATTCAGGTGATAAGTTCCGGGTTTCGGGTCGTGGTGAATTACACCTTTCGGTATTAATTGAGTCTATGCGACGTGAAGGTTTTGAGCTTTGTGTGGGACGCCCTGAAGTAGTTATTAGAGAAGTAGATGGCAAACTAGAAGAGCCATATGAGCAACTAACAGTCGATGTTCCTGAGGATTCTCAAGGTACTATTATGGAAGCTTTAGGTATTCGTAAAGGCGAACTTAAAGATATGGTTCCAGATGGAAAAGGTCGAGTTCGTTTAGATTACATTATTCCAACTCGAGGTCTAATAGGCTTCCGTACTGAGTTTTTAACGGCAACTCAGGGTAATGGCCTGATGTATAATGTATTTGATAGTTACGGTCCCAAACTGGATACAGTGATAGGTCAACGTAGTAAAGGTGTACTAATTTCTAATGGTACGGGTAAGGCGCTTTCGTTCTCTATTTATAACTTACAGGAACGTGGCAAGATGTTTCTTGATCATGGTGATGAGGTTTACGAAGGCATGCTGGTGGGTATTCACGCGCGTGATAATGATCTGGTTGTTAACCCGCTTAAAGGTAAGCAGTTAACCAACGTTCGTGCATCAGGAACTGATGAAGCACTGACGCTGACGCCACCTATCAGAATGACGCTAGAGCAGGCATTAGAATTTATAGATGATGATGAACTGGTTGAAGTTACACCGAACCATATCCGTACACGTAAAAAACTATTAACAGAAAATCTACGTAAACAAAGTTCACGTGGTATGAAAGTAAGTTAATATTTCTATAATTTACGACTGAAAATCATAATCCATTAGCTCAACACAAATTATTGTGTTGAGCTGATTTCAGGCTAATACTCACTCCTTATACCAGCATCCGTGCAAGCCGTGCACATTCCAGCTAAACTCATATAGACTATAAATAATAATAAGTTACGGGTTTAACTATCAGTGTCAGAAAATAATAAAGAAAATCAGGTCCTGGTTGTCGATGACTCTCGCGTAATTAGGCGTGCAGCAGTTAAAATTCTACAGAAAGAGTTCGATGTTATTGAAGCTGAAGATGGTGCTGAAGCATGGGAAGAACTTCAAAAAAACACTAAAATATCTGTGGTTTTTAGTGACCTTGGCATGCCCAATATGGATGGCTTTGAGTTATTAGAAAAAATTCGTAATGCACAGGACCCGGTGCTCGCAAAAGTTCCCGTAATTATAATAACCGGTGCCGAAGAGACCGATGGCACCAAAGAAGATGTTTTACAGCAGGGCGCAACTGATTTTATTAGCAAGCCTTTTGATTCGATATCTTTGAAAACGCGTGCAGCTGCGCATATAAATTACCGTAATGAAGTTCAGTCGCTAGAAAAAGCGGCGTCGATAGATAAATTGACGGGATTATCAAATGAGTCAGCATTCAGTCAACAGGGTGATCAAATTCTGGCATATGCGAAAAGACACTGCACAGAAGTGAGTCTGGTCAGGTTTGATATCGACCACTTTGCAGAAGTTTTTGTAAAACACGGAAAAGAGATAGCTGAACAGATATTAGCCAAGGTGGCATCTTTAATAAATGAAGGCAAACGAACAGAAGACATAGCAGCGCGGCTTGGTGTTTCACGTTTTGCTTTGTTACTTCCAAGCTCTGACCCTCAGGGAGCTGAAGTGCTGGTAAGTCGAATTTGTCAGCGAGTAGCTAAATTAAAATTAAAAATGGGTAAAGATGTTTTTAATATTCAATTCAGTACCGGTATTACATCCCCATCTATAGACGATACAGAAGTCGAGTTCTCAGACTTGTTAAAACAGGCCGATATTTCTTTAAAGAAAGCGGTTGCTGATGGTGGCGGTAAAATAGTCAAATATCAAAGCCTTACAGCATCAACTAACGAATCACATAAAAAGCCTGCAATTAAGGACAGTGTTGAGGTTAATCTGGAAGAGCTAATATTAAAATTATCCCGTGAAGATAGTAGTGTTTCTAATGATCAGCTTGCTTCAGCAATGCGTAAAATTATACCCTTAATAGCTCATGCGGATAGCAATCTTAAATTAGGTTTGAGTAAGGTTGTTTTACACCTGAAAAAACGACTACATCATTAAGCTGCTTTATAAAACGAGCTCTTTGTCTCAATAAAGTTTAAATTAAAGAATTAAATTTATGGCTTATATTATGTGTTTTTAGCATAAATAATATTGAAATATTAAAGCCATTAAATCATCAATTAGGTACAATATAGAGCTCTATAATCACCCGAGTTATATTGCTCCATGCTGTCTATTTCACAACGAATTGCCGAAGA
>Ga0316207_10005506_pt1 | contig 10467 bp, 13 predicted proteins | sample 6weekpyrite_MG_FD_204943 | JGI IMG/M metagenome (GOLD analysis project Ga0316207, IMG submission 204943) | Microbial mat bacterial communities from mineral coupon in-situ incubated in ocean water Damariscotta River, Maine, United States -... | ecosystem: Environmental > Aquatic > Marine >...
AGAGAAATGGCGTTTTTCAAGTCTACATAAATACTTAGATAAGCAGTACAAGAACACGCCTGGAGCAATAGATCAAACAGCTATAAAGGAAGAGGAGAACTTTATACAGATACGAGATGGACAACTTGTCTCTCATAAGCTTCCCCTTGGTGTGCATATAAGCGAGCATCCCCTCTCTTTTGTTGTTCACAATAACCCCTTTTCTAAACTAGCCTCATGTTCTGCCCCGTCTCCTGTGGAACTTAATATCTTCGAGGACACACAGATCAATATTTATTCTGACTATTGCGCCGATGGTTTTCTTACATCAAATATCAACCTCATCTTGCAAGAAGGTGTCTCGGCAAAGATCTATATACTTTTTGAAGGGGGAGAAAATTGTTTTATCTCCCACGCAAGCCACATCAAGCTGGAAAAAGATTCTAAACTTTTCCTATCTGAGGTGCAAAAGTTTTCGCAGGGAGCCGTTTTCATCTCTCAGCAATCTCCTCACTTGCATGAAAATTCTTATCTACAAAACTTTTCCCTGCTTTATAAGGGTGAATACCTGCACCATTTTATTCAAGCCGACTTAGCTCATAACAGCCAGATGGACACCTCCTCTTTACTCTTAAGTACACATCAGCAAAACCTGATATTTTCTTGTGACATCAACCATCTTTCAGACCGGTCAAAAAGCAATGTTCTATCCAAACAGGTACTAAGAGACAAAAGCACCTGCGTCTTTGATGCAAACACAAAGATCTACAAAGACACTCACCAGACAGAGGCCAAACAATCCACCAAGGGCCTGCTTTTAAGTGAAACAGCGCAAATCCATAGTAAACCTCATCTTGAGATATACAGCGATGACCTCACTGCCTCACACGGTTCTACCGTAGGAGAGTTAGATACTGAAGCAATTGCCTATTTGTTATCGCGGGGTATCTCCTTAGAAAAGGCAAAGGCCATATTAATATCTGCCTTTATACATGAGACTATAGATACCCTAGAGGTAAAAGAACATCAAGAAAATATCCTAGGTATCATAGGAGAGTATTATGAATAAAAAAGACTTCCCTATCTTTAAAAATGCAGAACTGGTCTATCTTGATAATGCAGCCACAACACAAAAACCGCAGATAGTACTGGACAAGATGAATGAATATTATACGCAGTACTGCTCAAACACACATAGAGGCTCTCATGATCTTGGAAACAGAGCCACGCAGGAGTATGAAGATTCTAGAGCAGCCATAGCAAAGTTCATGAAAGTAACCACAGATGAGATCGTCTTTACCAAAGGGACGACGGAAGCCATAAACCTTCTTGCCTCTTCATATGTAAAAAATAACTTTGACACGGTCATCTTATCGGAGCTGGAGCATCATTCAAATATTTTGCCATGGCAGTTACATGACCTCCATATAGAAGTCATTCCCGTGGATAAGGATTTAAATATCATTCTGTCTGCTTATGAAGAGATCTTGCAAAAAAATCCGGGCAGTTTTATCTCCATCACGCATATCTCCAATGCCTTTGGTATTGTAAACCCGGTTAAAAAACTAGTAGAGATGGGACATGAGTATAACTGTAAAATCCTTATAGACGGAGCACAGGCACTGGCCCATGTTGACTTAGATCTTAAAGATCTGGATGTGGACTTTTATGCTGTCTCTGCGCATAAGGCTTACGGGCCCACAGGTGTTGGTGCCCTATATGGGAAATACGAGCTTCTGGAGGTTATGGACCTCTATCAGGGGGGCGGTTCTATGATAGATGATGTAAATTTTGAATATTCAACATTCTTAGACCCGCCTTTTCGTTTTGAAGCCGGTACACAACCCATTGCCGAAGTTCTTGGTTTTAAAGAAGCACTTTTATATATACAAAAGACAAAAGGCCTTCATGCGCATAATGCTAGCCTGCTAGATTATGCAAAAAAAGAGCTTTTAAACCTTGAAGATATTATCTTATATACCCAAGCAAAAAATGTCTCGGGGAATATCTCATTTAATATTTCAGGCATTCATCATGACGATATTGGTATCTTGCTTTCCAAACAAAATATTATGCTGCGTACGGGTCATCATTGTGCCCTTCCTATCATGAAAAAACTTGGTATAAACGGGACCATAAGACTGAGTTTTGCCATGTACAATTCTAAAGAAGATATAGACAAAACAATACGGGCTCTAAACAAAGCAGTAAGGATGCTGAGATGAGCGATAGAAGTATCTTAGATGAGATTTCACTTCTTTCTGACGAGCTGGATCTGTTTGATGATGTCATGGATAAGTATGAATATATCATAGAACTCGGGAAACAGCTTTCTCCCTTGGATAAACAGTTCAAAACCAACCTGTTCAAAGTGCAGGGATGCCAATCTCAGATCTGGTTACACCCTTATGAAAAAGAGGGAAAGCTCTATTTTGAAGCGGGAGGAGACGCTCTAATCGCCAAAGGACTTGTCCAGATCTTGATACGCATATATTCAGGGCATACTCCCCTAGAGATCATGGAAACGGACAGTTCTACTCTAAAAGAGCTGCACCTGAGTGAGATAATCTCATCAGGCCGCCAAAATGGCATCGCCTCCATGCTAAAAAGAATCTATACATTTGCTAAAGAAACTTCTGCTTCGCAGACCGCCACGACTAGTTTTGCAAAGGAGAGAGAAGATGAAAAGTTTTGATGAAAACGAAGTCCGTAAAAAAGTCATAACCGTTTTGGAAAATATATATGACCCGGAGATACCTGTCAATATTTACGCGCTGGGACTGATTTATAAAATAGAGTTCTCAACCTTAGATGACAAACTCTCTTGCGATATAGAGATGACACTTACTTCGCCCGCCTGTCCTGTCGCTGAAAGTCTTATTGAGCAGGTATATAATGTAGCATACATTGTTGATGAGATTGATCAGATGAAAGTCAACATCGTCTTTGAGCCTCCTTGGAGTCCTGATAACATCCCTTTTGAAACAAAACTAGAATTAGGTCTTCTCTGAAGACAGGAATTCGGTTTCTTTAGTAAAGCTCGAACTCGGGATTCTTTAGAGGAGCAAAGCGGAGTTTACAAACTTGCTTACGGATTATTTTAATAACTTTTTTGTATACTTTATCAGTTTTTTTATAATGGGAGTCAGGATGAAGAAAAAGGTTGTTATCTTAGGCGGTGGTGTTGGTGGTCTGAGTGCTGCGCATGAACTTATACGCAGAGACTTTGATGTCGTTGTGTATGAACAGTTAAGTATCCCGGGCGGGAAAGCCCGCTCGATCAATGTTCCTCACTCCGAAAGTCCAGGCAAACAGCCTCTTCCGGGAGAACATGGATTTCGGTTTTTTCCAAAATTCTATCAACACATCACACAAACGATGAAAGAGATTCCATATAAAGACGGGACTGTCTTTGACAATCTTGTCGATACCACGCGTATCGACCTTCTTCAGTACAACAAGGCTCCCATTACAATGATCTCGCGTTTTCCAAAGTCACTTAAAGACTTAGAAGTCATGATTGAAATGATCTTCACCCAGGACTCTGGATTAAGCGAAGAGGAGATCAGGTACTTTGCAAAACGCATCTGGCAGATACTTACCTCTTGCGATGATAGGCGCTGGGATGAACTTGAGAGAACCCCCTGGGAAGAGTTTCTTGAGGCAGATAGGTTTTCTCCCGCTTATAGAAAGTTTTTAGTCGAAGGGCTCACACGCTCGCTGGTCGCAGCCCAGGCAAACAGTGCCGCTTCAAAAACAGTGGGAGACATTTTGGTCCAGCTCTTTTTCGATCTTCTTGAACCCGGTGTCAGCAGTGACAGACTTTTAAATGGTCCAACTAACGATGTATGGATAGACCCTTGGTTTGAGTACCTCAAGAAAGCGGGTCTTGAATACAACTTCGAGCATAAAATCACCTCCATACAGATGCAAGGTGAGGAGATAAAATCTGTCACGATTTCCCATCAGGAAAAGAGTTTTGATGTCCAGGCCGATTATTTTATCTTTGCTATTCCCGTGGACCGTTTTGCCCCGCTGATCACTAAAGATATGACAAAAATCGATCCCACCCTAAAGACTATCGTGCCTCTAGCTAAAAGTGTAGCCTGGATGAACGGCGTTCAATTTTACCTCAATACGGACATCAAGATAACGCATGGGCACTCTATCTTTGTTGATACACCTTGGGCACTCACCGCTGTATCTCAAGCCCAGTTTTGGAAAGACTTTCCTATGGATGGATTTGGAAATGGAGAGGTCCAAGGTATTATCTCTGTTGATATTTCAGAATGGAACCAACCCGGTACCTTCAATAAGAAAAAAGCTTCTGAATGTAGTGAAGAAGAGATCATTAAAGAGGTCTGGGAACAGATGAAAGAATCTCTCGCAAAAGACTGTGTTGACAAACTGGAAGACGCTTATCTTCTTTCAGCCTTTTTAGACCCTGCCATCAAGATCAAAGAGGGAGAAAAGACAACAAATTCCGAGCCACTTTTGGTCAATGTCATCAATTCTTGGCATATGCGCCCTGATGATTACACCCGAATACACAATCTTCTTTTTGCCTCGGATTATGTACGGACGAACACTGATCTTGCGACTATGGAAGGTGCTAATGAGGCAGCTAAACGTGCGGTTAACACTATTATCTATAAGTCTGATTCATCCGCATCATATTGTAAAATACACAAACTCAAGATGCCCTTCTTCTTCAAAGTCTACAGGTTTTTTGATCAGTTAAGATACAATAAAGGCCTCCCCTGGAAAGGAAGGATCTTTTAGAGCTCTTTTTTTTCGAGCTTCTTTGTTTTTGCAAAACCAACACCTTTTTTCTGCTTTGCCACAAGTTCCAGTTCTTCGATCATGGGACGATAATCTACTCCCATCTCATGTAACTTTGCCAAACATCGTACGCTTACTGCTATAGGATTGGGGACTTCCCCCTTTTTTTTGTAGGACTGAATATTTTTTTCACTGACCTTAATGAGTTTGCTGAACTTTGGCAAGCTTATCTCAGCGTCTAATAAAAGTTTTTTAAATTCTATAAAGGTCATTCTTTTCCTTTAAATATTAATGTAACCTAATTGTAACCAAGTATTTGACTATTTAGAATAAAAAGTATACAATAGTAATAACTTATTACTAATAATAAGTAAATCTTGCTTAAAAAAAGGAAACAATATGGCAAAAGTACTAAAGAAAAAAGCGGTTAAAAAAGTAGCGCGTAAAGCAGTTAAAAAAGCAGGTATTGCTAAAAAATCAGTAAAACCTCTTCGTAAAAAAGTGACAAAACTTGTTCTTAAAAAGAAACCAACAAAGAAAAAAGTGGCTAAAAAAATTGCTAAAAAAGCAGTTAAAAAAGCAGCATAATTCGTAGTGGGATAGAAATATTCTATCCCGCGCTTCAAATATCAGAAGGTCTCTTCTGCTCACTTAAAACAGACTTTTAAAGCGTCTTCTACATTCTTGTGTTTAAACTTATAGCCTACCTCCTCAAGGCGTTTAGGATAAACATTTTGACCTTCTAAAATAAAACTGGAACCTTCTGCAAAAACCAACTTCACAACCCATTCGGGCACGGGTAAGAATGTCGGCCTGTACAACACATCTCCCAGTGCCTTTGTAAATTCAATATTGGTAGTAGGCTCAGGCACACAAAGATTATAAATTCCTTCTGGACTTTCATCTTCTATTACTTTCTTGTATACAAGGCACAGGTCATCTATATGTATCCAGGATAGTGGCTGTTTTCCACTTCCTATTTTTCCGCCTAAGCCCAATAAAAAAGGAAGATATAACTTTTTAAGCATACCGCCTTCCTTTCCCAACACTACCCCTGAACGAAACACTGCCGTCGCTACGCCCAAGGACTTTGCTTTAAAAGCCTCTATTTCCCAATCTTTACATATCTGAGCCAAAAAAATTTGTGACCGTTCCTTTTGGTACTCATCACAATAAATATCGTTTAGATAAATTCCTACTGCCGAAGTAGAGATAAAACGTTTGGGTCTATTTTGGCAGGACTTCATTGCCAGTATAAGTTTGTGTGTTGTGTCGATTCGACTTTCATACAAAACTTCTTTATATGCCTTGCTCCAGCGCCCAAATATCGATAAACAGCAAGGTTTATTAGCATATCACTGCCCTCAAGGACTTCCACAATAGCATCAAGACTCGAATCTTTTCGAATTTTCACAGGAACAACCTGCGCCCCCGACTCTTCAAAAAAAGATTTTAATTGCGTACCGACAAACCCACTGCATCCAGCGATCACTATTTTCATTATAGACCCCTCACTGCAATATCATAACAATTCAAATTAAATCAGCCCAGAAAAAATTATTATAGTTTAAAAAAACTGCTATACTGAAGTTTATGAATCGTATTTTTCTTGCTTTGCCGGTGATACTGTCTGATTATAAGGGTATACAAAATGACTTTGATGATATTGTCCAAGGCAGATGGGTACCCACACAAAACCTTCATCTGACTCTGCAGTTCTTTGGTCACACTTTTGAGAAAGAGTTCCTGATTGAAAGACTTTCAAGACTTCAGCTTAAGGCGGATGCTTCTGAGCTAAAAGGCTTACAATGCTTTAATGACAATAAAGTCCTTTACGCAAAAACAGACAACCCTTCTCTTCAAATTGTGCACAGGCAAGTAGCAGAGGCATTAGACCTGCCGCATGATGAGGCGTTTATCCCACATGTCACTCTGATGCGTATTAAAAAGATCCATCACGAAGATCTTTTGCACAAAAGAATCCACCTTTACGATCAAAAGGTCATCGGCAGACTACATCCCACACTACAATTGATCCAAAGTCTCCTCACACCTGAAGGGGCTATATACACCCTCCTTAAAGAGTTCTAGACCTAATGTCAGAATATCAAAGCCGACATATATCCGACAACACTGCTTGCGTCTGAACTGGCATCATAACTAGTACGATAATCTATCAGTTTGGTTTTCAGTCCATGTTGTTTTGAAGCTTCTACAACAGCTTTTACCCCAATCATTCCACAGGCTTCACATCCCGAATTGAGAGCATTTATATCCATGTTCTCAACAGCATTTAAACAGATAGAATCTAACCTGTTCGCTTCTTCAAGTGTGTAAAAATGGCTAAGATCTGTACTGATAACAACAAAACTTTCATCTTCGTTCAATGCCTTCTCTATGACAGGGACTAAAGAGCTGTAATCTATATCTCCATATACTATCTCTACTATTGAGACCTGCCCAAAGTAATGTTCAATAAAAGGTATCTGGGTTTCAGTCGAGTGTTCACTGTGTGCAGCCGGAATAAAGTAAAACTCTTCATATTGACTTATCAGGTTTTGCGAATACTCCTTATCGATTTTCAGGTCGGCACAGGGAGATTGATAGGTGTCATACATCGCCACACTTGCACCCTTTAAATAGACCCTATGGCTAGGACCGATCACAATGACCCTTTTGATCTTGCCGACATCAACCAGACTATAGGCCGCATTGGCAGAAAAACCGCTATAGACATAACCTGCATGGGGAGAGATAAGTGCCTTGGCCCTAAGCTTTGTTCTTTCACCTTTTATTTCCTGATTAAAAGTATCAATATATCTGTCTATCTCACTGCTTTGTGCCGGATAAAAGGTTCCCGCTACACTTGTATTTCGACTACTCATCAAAGACTCCTGGTATTTGCGTATTACACTTAGGACAATGTTTGCCATTTAGGTGGTTTTTCGTCTTCCTGAAGTAATCTCTCTCGATCAAAACCTCACCACAAGAAGGACAACGTGTCGGTGTCTCAACGTCCACATTTCCTATGTAGATATAGTTAAGCCCATGTTTTTTACCAATACCATAGGCTCTTTTCAAGGTATCTATTGAGGTAGGAGGAAGCTCAAGCTCCTTATAGTCAGGATGAAAAGCTGTAACATGCCAAGGGACATCCACGCCAAGTTCTTTCGCAATAAACTCTGCAATACTCTCCAACTCTTCATCACTGTCATTTTGTGTAGGAACGATCAATGTCGTGATCTCTATCCATATGCCGTTTGCTACAAAATGTTTTAGGTTTTCTAATATCTTTTCCAGGTTTCCGCCCAACTCTTTTTTGTAATACTTTGCATCAAAGGACTTCAGATCGGCATTGACCGCATCCATAATTCCCTTCATATCGTCTATCACTTCACTTGATTCAAAGCCATTTGAGACAAAAACATTTTTCAGACCTCTCTTTTTTCCTTCCAGAGCGATATCTCTTGCATAAGGGTAAAAGATAGTCGGTTCATTATAGGTATAGGCGATGCTGCGACACTCATGTTCAATAGCCAAATCAACAATACGCTCGGGAGAGAAGTATTGTGACTTGTTAATATTGTGAGTCTGAGAGATACTCCAGTTCTGACAAAACGGACAGTGAAAATTACAGCCTACCGTACCGAAAGAAAAAGCTTTTGAACCCGGTAAGAAATGATACAAGGGCTTTTTTTCTATAGGATCAATGTTCATGGCTGAAGGGTACCCATAAACCAAACACTCTATCTTATCACCAACATTTTTATTAACGCCGCACAAGCCCGTGACCCCTTCTTTTAGCTTGCAGTAATGCTGACAAAGAAGACACTGCACCTTTGTCTCTTTATAGGGTTTATAAAATTTCATCTTCTTCTACCTTTTGCACCTGATAAACAGATATCTCAGGATGTGATTCTAAACATCTCATACCTAGACCTGCTTTATGACATAGATGGGAAAAAAAGATATCAAAATCATTTAACTCTTCCCATACCTGAGGCAAGAAAGTCGCCTGATGATACCCATCTTTCAAGATCACACCATCAATACCCACTTTTATCTTGACTCTTAGATCATCTATATCTGTATATTCAAGGATCTTCGGAGGTGTTAACACTGAGACTTCGATCCTTGTACGACTCAGTTCATCTTCTTCAAGCGGTTTAAAACGCGGATCTTTAAAAGCAGCCGACTGAGCATTGCTTATCACATCTTCAAGCAGACTTCTGTGCGCTATGATTGAGCCAATACAACCACGAAGTTGACCATCTTGAGTGAGTGTCACAAAAGACGCACCTTCTTCACTTAGTGAAGGAAACTCTTCCTGCACACTTGAAGTATCCATACTACCTTGCGTAAAACAACTCTTGATCGATGCTCTGGCAAGACTCAACAATATCTCTTTCATAACACACCTCTATGAGTACATTATATAACTTTCACAGATATATTTCAATATAATCTTGTAACTACTAGTAGGAGAGATAATGAGGATTGCAATAGTTGGACTTGGCGGAGTGGGTGCGTATATCGGAGCAAAGCTGTGTGCCTTGAAAGATGAGCATGAGATTATCTTTGTCGCCCGGGGCGAGCACTTAAAAGCCATCAAAGAAAATGGTCTGCGTATTATAGATGTAGATGAAGAACAGACCTATCATCCGACATCTGCTCAAGAAAACATATCTGATCATCTGGATATCGTCTTTTTATGTACCAAAACCTACCATTCCAAAGAAGCCTTGGCGCAACTTCATGATGCCATCTCCAAAGACACCCTTGTCATCCCTGTTGCCAATGGTGTAAACAGCCGCGAAGAGCTTCAAGCCCTCACTCCTGCAAAGCTCACAGATGCCTGCGTTTACATCGTCTCTCATAAAGTCTCTGCCGGGATAGTAAAAAAGGCTACCAACATCTTTGCACTGATACTCAGTGATGAGATCCAAGAACTCTTACAACCTCTTTTAGACAGAGCAGGTCTTCGTTATAAGTTCTCAGATGATATCAAAAAGGAGTTATGGAAAAAGTTCCTGTTTATCTCTGCTATGGGCTCATTAACATCCTATTATCACGTAGGCATGGGAACGATTTATAAAGAACATCAAGAAGAGCTTGTATTACTCTTAAACGAGATATTTGCTGTTGCCAAAGCCGAAGGCGTCAATATAGAGAGCAAAGAGATTGACAAGGCGCTGGCTACTGCATCTAAACTTCCTCTTGACGCACCGACATCCCTCTGGCTCGATTTAAAAAACAGAGGGCTTAACGAGATAGAGACACTCTGTGGCTATATTGTCAAAAGAGCAGAGGTTCATAATATTCAAACGCCCATCATGAAAAAAATATATGATAAACTCAGCACTTGAGTATTACGAAAAAAACGCAGAACAATTTTTCAAGACTAATCGATGTCACTCCCGTTCAAATCAAAAAGATCCTTCTACCTGAAGACACTCGCCCTGAAAAAGGGGATAAATTCTGAGTAAACGTGACTTTAACGGTAGATAAAGGCCGAATAGTAACCATCTTTGCTGGCGTCATCAGTCATATTAAATTTTGCACCAACATGTTCAGCCCAGTGTTCTAAGACACAATATTCAACTTCCCAATCGTCAGAGAACTTGTGTTCAACGCATTTTTTCTGACGGTTCCAGTTAAGATTCACCTCATCCTGATTCACGTCATAAAGCTCATCTTCAAGCCATT
>Ga0316207_10005507_pt1 | contig 10467 bp, 8 predicted proteins | sample 6weekpyrite_MG_FD_204943 | JGI IMG/M metagenome (GOLD analysis project Ga0316207, IMG submission 204943) | Microbial mat bacterial communities from mineral coupon in-situ incubated in ocean water Damariscotta River, Maine, United States -... | ecosystem: Environmental > Aquatic > Marine >...
GCTTGAGCTATGAGGGGGACATTGTCTAATATAACACCTTTAAGGTTTAGTTTGATACCTTGTTTTATCGTAATGCTTCCATTCCTTAAGGTGCAGTAAGAGAGTGTGACATCATTTTCAAAAAAAATACTTTTCCCTTCAAGGTCAATAAGGCTCTTTTGTCTATGATAACCCCTTAGCTCAAACTGGTGTTTGATTTCGGTTATCTGGGTTGTATAAACATCTCCGTGCAGATATATATTAGGCTGCGAAAAAGGGTCAGGTAAATCCTTGGTAAGATTTTGTCTTAATAAAATAGCTTCTTCTTTTTCTTCTGTTTTTGCGTAAGCATGATAAAGACGTTCCGCATCACCTGATAAGGCTATAATTTTATAAAGTTCAGGCTGTTCATCTTTAAGGGTGTTTAATGATTGTAAAGACTTGATATTGAGATTATGTGACTCTATCAAGATGGGTACAATGACTCTTTGCATGTTATATCCTTGAGATAGGATTATATCCTCTGAATTAAGTTACTTCATGTGAATACAGTAAAAACCTATATTTATTTACGCTATTTTGTAAAAACATATTAGTTTTTTATAGTTATAACCAAATAGTTACCGTTTATTATTCGTTTTCCAAATAATATTATAATCCATAAATTTTTTTTATAATCCTAGGATAAAGATGGATAAGCTTTTACTTATAGAAGATGATTTGAAAATTGCACGTGCATTAAAACGGTTTTTACAAGAGCATTTTAATGTCATTCAGTTGACCTTACCCTCTGAAGTGTTAAATTATCTGGCAAAAGAACGTGTAGATGTCATTGTATTAGACCTAAGCCTTCCTCAGATGGATGGTCTGGATTTGTGTGTCAAGATACGAGAGATAGTCAATGTTCCTGTCATTATATCAAGCGCTAGAACAGGTATTGAGGACAAATTATTCGCTTTGAAAAATGGAGCAGAAGATTACCTACCTAAGCCCTATGACCCACGTGAACTCTTGGCACGATTAAATATTTTAGTAGGACGCAAGGATAAAAAGAAAACGCAAGCCTCTTATTTTCAATTGGACAAGGAGTGTCATGTTGTCACCTATAAAGATGAGAGAATTGAATTAACACAGTCAGAATTTGAAATCTTTAATTTGTTGTTTAGCAATACCAATAAAACGATAGCACGCGTGGATATAGCCAATTCTCTTTCTAAACATAAGCTTGATAGTGGTGTGGAAAGTATTAATGTGCTTATTGGAAGAATCCGAAAAAAACTTGAACCAAATATTAAAGATCCAATTTATATTCAAACAGTCAGAGGAGTTGGTTATCGTTTTTCAGATGAATTCGCTCATTGTTAGAACAAGGATTATTGGAGCAATCTCCGCCTTACTCCTTATTTTAGTCAGTCCCTTGGCTTTGATCTCATTTATTTATCTTGATAAACGTACCGAGGCTGTTAATTCTGTAAGCCTGTATTATAAATATACAAATATGTACACACAGCCTAAGGTTTTGCAGGAATATATTAAAAAAAGTAATTTTGTCATGCTCGATCAAAGTATAGAACCAGAGATCTATTCTAAGGGCAAGTATCTTTTTGATGACCCTTTTATAAGGAAGGCATTTCATTCCGGTGATATTGAACTGTACCGATACAAGAATCACTATTATTATAAGTTTAAAATAAAAGATAAGGTCTTTTGGGTTAAAAACAAGGCATCGGTCTCACCTTATAATTTATATGTCTTACTATTCTCTCTTGTTATAGGTACAGCACTTGTTCTAATCTATCATTATATATCAAGAGGGATACAGCCATTAAAGGATTTATATAATGAGATTATTCGCTTTTCAAATGGGGAATCAAATATCAATACCAAAAATAGCAACAGTGATGAGGTCGCCGTTGTAGCTAATGCCTTTCATATGGCGGTACAGAAAATAGAAAGACTTGAAGAGGGTCGAAAACTTATTATGCGTACGATTATGCATGAACTTAATACGCCGTTGACACAAGGGAAAATTCTTCTGCCTATGTTAAACGTAGACCATGATGATAAAAATGAGTTAACAGAACTTTTTACTAGTATGCAAGGGCACCTAAAGAGGTTACAGCATGTTGATGCAATTACAAGAAATGAACTGACATTGTCTAAAAAAAAGTATGCTCTAATCGACATTTTAGACAATATATTTGATATTTTGGATATCGATGAGGCTTGTGTCACGCATAATATAGAAAAAGAACAGGTCTATGTTGATTTTAATCTTTTTTCTTCAGCACTTCAGAATTTGATAGGAAATGCGATGAAATATAGTAAAGATAAAAAGATCTATATATCATTTTGTGGAAATAGGCTTTTTATTATTAATGAAGCACCTGCTTTGGAAGAAAAATTTGATTTATATACTAAGCCTTTTAAACGTGGTGCACAAGACAGTCACGGGATGGGTTTAGGTCTTTATATTTCCAAAGAGATATTGCACCATCATGGTTTTGATCTTTTACATAAGTATCTCTTTGGTAAACATTTTGTCTGTATACGTTTTGATAGTAAAACGACCGAGGATCTTATTTCTTAAACTTTTTCAATATAAACCATTTGTTTATGAAATGTTTATAATCTTTTAATAGAATACTAAATAATTTAATATAACATTTTTAATTATAACGAAAATAAGTTATATTTTATTTATAATTAAGTGTAGAGATATGAGCTGCTTATTCATATTTTATACCTTGTTATAAGACTTTTAGAAATGATATATAAAACATTGTCAAAATATATGAGGGTGAAAATGTTTTGTATATAGACTAGGGAAAATCATGCTTCAAAGTTATAAAGAATTTGTATTATGGAAAGAGTTGCAAAAACATGCAGGTCTTCCTATGGGTTATTTATCTACTCGTCACAGTTTAGAAGTAACGCATATATCGAATATGGCTATTATCAATAAAAACTCTATTTTAGATCCGGTTCTTCGTATGATCGCAGATATTATGTGCACAGACCTGACAAACTATTATCCTTTAAATAACTTTTTAGAAGAAGTACATGAAGGGATGTACTCCGGTCGGGAGCTAAGAGCATCTGATAAGACCATCAGTGTAGAAGGTATGACACTTTTAGTCATGAATGACAAGTTAAGAGAAGCCTGCGAAGAAAACCTTATTGGTTTGTCAGTAGATGTAAAAAAAGATTGTGTGAGTGATTTTGAAAGTGTGATCACCATAAGTAATAAGTTTTCTATTGGTGTCTATTAAGTCAAGAGATTTTGGATGGAACATAGGGTGTGCTTATAATTTTGATAGACTGTGATTTATGACACTAAGGAGTAAGATATGAGTGGTTTTGAAGGTGACACAAGTTCTTTAATAGGTTCGGGTCCGGATCTTACTCGAAGTGCAGGGTTTGCATCAGCATCTGATACGCATAGTAACAGTATTTTTAAAAGTGAAAAGTCTTTAATTCATGGAAAAAAAGTAAGCGGAATTCAAAAGAATGTACATGCCTACCAAGAGATGTCTCGCAGTGAGATAGATATGAATATGCAAGAAACTGACTTGATCCGTTCATCCGTTACCCCATCCATTCCGTCATATTCTTCAAATCTAACAGGAGAGACACATGCGTTTTCCTCCGGTGCTATGCCCGGTAGTATGCAAGGAAGTACTGACTTGATGAAGCCAGTCGGTATTGAACCCGTAAGTGGGTCAATCGATATGAGTTCTCCTTATATGAACGAGGCTTCTGACCTGATGACAAAGGCACCTGATGTACCGCTTACGCCTATGCCAATAGGAAAAACTGAAAACAAACCTGTAAAAAAAGAAGATAGGGTAGATACGAAGACACAGACCGTAGTTAAATATGTAGAAAAAGAGAGTGAAGCGAAGATGGAAGATCTTAAAGAAGAGCATACAGCCTCTTCAGCACAACCAAATCTACAAGCTCAAGCGGTGAAGAAAGTCATAGATGAAGAGGAGGAAGAGGACGAAGAACTACGTCCGGAAGCTTTAGAAAAGGGTGAAGAAGTTATTATCCTACGGCCAACGGAAGCGGTGAATGAAGAAGAAAAACGTTCGTGGATACGTCCTAAGAGCCAAAAAGAAAAACTGGCCTCAAAATTGCAAAGATTGACTGATGCTGAACTGTTTATTATTGCAGAACGAGCTTTTGATGATGCCTCAAATGCAAAGACATCAGATGAACTCATGGTAGCCAATGCCAAAAAAAGTCTTCTGAGTATTGAAGTCGAGCGCAGACGAGAATTGAACGAACTTTCTACTTAAACCTTGATTTCACACGATAGATGTGAGTCTCTTTGATATTATTTTCAAAATTGTATAGAACTATGGGTCTGAACCCATGACAATAATGTAAAAGAGGATAAACAGGTTTTGAATAAATTTCTAATATTTTTAACGCTATTTTTGTGTACATCATATGCATCCGCGCAGGAAAAGAGTAATCACGGCGCCTTAGATCAGATGAAGTACGAAGGCGAAGGCTTTTATTATTATGATGATGGAAGTTTAGATAAAAACGGAAGCAAAAAACCACCCAAAAAAGTAAAGATGAAAGCCTCGGAAAAAGTTCAGGCTGACCTTACCCAAGAGCTTATCTCTCAGATGAGAAAAAACAACGAGCTTCAAGAGAAGATACTAAAAAAATTAGAATACGCCTTTCCGCGTACTATTCCAGAATTCACTACAAACAAAAAAACAGGTAAACAGTGTAAGTCAAACTCTTCAGCAGACTGTTTTGTGATGCCTGTTATCGCAGAAGCACAAAACTCTGTGCCGGTTATGGTTGAGATGTTACGAGACCCAAATATGAATACGGTTAAAAACTACCTGGAATGGCAGGCTGTTTATCTAAATCAGACCTTTCAGGTGGGCCGTGGTTTTTCTCTGGTGTCAAAGCAGTATGAGCGTGAAGTCAATAAGCTTGATGGGACCTCTTATACCAATATGTCTACGCATAGAAACCTGGAAAAAGATATGGCCAATGTTAAAAAATCAGCTGTATTAATGCGTCTTAAAAAGAAAATTGGTTTAATGATTTTCATTGGTAAATCATATGAGTTAGAACGTCAATATAATACAGCAAGCTTTACATCTATACTTAACAGTGTTTTTCCTCAGTTAGATAACTTCACCTTTGTGTTTTACGATCAGAAGTCTTTAGATGATCTTAACAAGAGGCTTCATCATAAGCTTAAGGGAACAAATAGCTTAAAGAAATGGGAAGCAGCAAGTAAGTTTGTTAATCCAAATTTGTTTGAAAAACACAAGATAAATGCTTCCCCGGCTGGCCTTTTAGTCTATAAAAAAGATGATGGCGAAATCATCACGCAAAAACTGGGCTATGCCACCTTAGCACCATCTCCTTTACTTCACACTATTTATAACTTCTTGCGGTTTAACAATATTGTAGAGCCGGGAACGATTAATGAGAAAGATGCATGGGAGATGGGATCAGAACTTCGACGTAACAAGAAAATCGATAAAAATAAGATCGATGCCATTAAAATAGATGAATCAAATTTAAAAATAAATACTGATCAAGTTATAAATAAGGACTCTAAATGATTTATAAAAAGATACTAGCGGTAGTCTTATCGGTGCTTTTGTTGTTGCCTAATACTCTTGCGGCAGCTCAAGATTTTTGGGAAACTATGGGCGTTGCTAACTTGCAAGATAATACACATGGACTCCGTTCATATCAAGATGCCAATGGTAATACGGTTCATTCTATTGGGGGCTCATTAGTCATTAAACGTCCACAGCCAAACTTTCCATTGTGGTTTTCCTTACAGGCACCTGGAATCAAGGCAAGTTGTTCGGGTATCAGTTTTAAGGGGATGTTTGGTTCTATGGTTAATTTAGATGAGATCGCTGAACAGTTTGAAGAAGCTGGCGCCTCTTTAGCCTGGGGTGTTTTAGTCGGGATTATTTACTCTCTGCCGGGTATTGGTGAGATCTTTGCAAAGCTGGATGCTTGGGCAAAAAAGATTCAAAAGATGTTGGCTAACGCCTGTAAAAATGGGATTGGTCTTGGAAAAGAACTGGGCAATATGGCAATGGGTAAGTCAAGCAAGTCTCGTCAAGGTGATTATTCTGATGCATCAAGTTGGATTGATGACATTGGAGGAGGTTTTGGAGATGCAATCAGCAAAGTCGATAAGATTCTTGATTGTGCCAATAATTTGGGTGAATATACAGCTAATGGCGGGGATTGCGAGAAGAATAAAAAAGATACCAGAAATGAGTTGGGTATCTCTTATGTAGCGATGCCGTCTATCTTCTCTGCATCAACCTTCTCTTTTTATAAAGATCATGGAAATACTATGCCTTTTGTTGTGAATGAGGGAGAGTTTATAAATGTGAGTCCAAGTAACTTTTCTGAATTTGGAGGTACAGGACTGGATGCCAATGAAGATTATGCTATTGCAACCGTCTTGTCATCCGTCTTTGGTGAAGTAGTCATTGATGCTAAAGATGCACGTGGGATTATGGATGTGCTTAAGACCATTAATCCAAACACATTGCCAGAACCAATACCTGAAGATAGAAAAGCATCATTAACGCAGATGCAGGGTATTATCAATGGAGGACTTACGTGCGAGCCTTCCAAGGTTCCTAGTTCAGCTGCCATTGGTGAACTTGCCAGGTATTTTATTTATGGAAATACAACCGAGCTTGGAGACACAAATAGCACAAGTTCTGATGGAGCAGGTTCTTCTTCAACAAACTTCTTAGAGAAGCTGTGGGCACCAAATATGATTATATACCATTCAGAAAATACGGGTACATCCTCAGAAAAGTATGCGGTCATTGCTACGAAACCTGGAGCAGGTGGGTCAAAAATTGATGCAAGCGTATTAGCCAATATTACGGGGTATGAAGGGGTTGCTAAATTAGCGAGTGATGCTAAAGACTGTTATATCAAAGACATAGAGGCCTCATGTTCGACGGCCAGTATTGGCTTGGTGGATATGAACACCGCCCGATATTTGGCAAAAATCTATAAAAATACCCATGACCCGGTGGCCAAACAAGATTTAGAAAGTTCTTATGAACAATATGTGACCTATCACCTGCTTAGGGCCTTACAGAAAAAGGTCGATGATATTTTGGATGGATTGAAAAAAAATCTTGATAAGTATATCTCAGATGAAGACGCTACAACAGAACCTGCCGCTGCTGAAGCGGGGACGAGCAGTGACACAACAGTACAGTCTTCGATTAAAGACTGTACCCCAAAAATCTCTCATAATATAGAGAAGTTTTCTGAGCTTTTTAATCAGCAAATCATTGAGTTTTCAAAATCATCAGGCTTATCGCTTAAAGAGATTAAAGATGTATATGACAAATTTGCTAAACAAAATAAGATCAATATCAAAAAATCACTGGAACGTGTAAAATAATGAGATATCTATTTACACTTTTCATGATGGTCGTGTGTCTTTACGCTCAAATACCAACGATGCAACTTCCATCACCAACGGCGGGCCAAAAAAATGGCATGATGGCTTTTAAGGTACTGGTTACGAAACCTCCTCATGAACTAGACCCTGAGATGGCTGTTATTGTGGGAACGATTTTTTCTCATGGGGACAGTGAATTGAAGGTAAACAAAAATATTGATAAGGCATTAAGGTATTATCAGTTTGCAGGTGAAAATAATGTCTCAATGGGGTATCTCTTGTCGGCAAATATCTATGCCAAAAAGGAAGATCTAAAAAACTATGTTGAAAACATGGAAAAAGTTGTTTCAGCCAATGATGACAAGATATCAGTTCCCGCAGGTCTTCAACTAGCGAGTGTTTGGAAAGATATTGACCAGATAGAAAAAAGTGTGGAAGTCCTTAGGTATGTCGCTGACAGGTATCAAGACTCACGGGCACAGTTTTTAGTAGGCTATTCACTGGTTTCAGGTGAGCTAAAGTCGAATGAATTAAGTGTTAGAGATGGTGAGTTTTATATCTATCAAGCGTGTCATAACCCGCATATTGACTCAGCTGTCAAACATCAATGCAACAGTATGCAGATAAAGTAAAACCTTTATGTCTTTGATAAAATATTCTCTGCTGGTACTTCTCTTTTCTAGCATTGTTCAGGCTGCTCCTGATTATCATATTGTTCTTTCCAATGATGATCAGGTAAGGATCTTAGATCATATAATTGATGGGATAAATACCTTTTTTACAGGTGGAGTCGGTGCGGACAGTACGTCTCAGAGATATCTTAATCTACTAAAATTTGTCGCTTTGCTTGGTTCGGCCTATGCCCTGATCAACCTAGTTATATCTTCTCTTAGCGGTGGGGGTGCAAAGGGGTTTAAAACCTATGTGATGTATCTGCTTGCCTTGGTGTTTATCCTTGGTTTTGCCTTTGGTCCAACATCTAAGGTACTACTTCAAACCCGTGATGGAGGCGCTTATGCTGAACAGCAGGTTCCCCAGTTAGTTGCCTTTACTTTCTCATTTTTTACGACCTTGAAAAATGAGTTGAATGAACTTTCTGAGATCGCATATAATATTCCCAATCCCGCCGATGACAGTCTTTTTTCAGGAGGTGGGGCATCAGGGATAGGTTTTGTCGGCTCAGAGGCGCAGTTGGCAAACCTTTATAAAAATGCCACCTTCTCTAAAAGCACACAGTCAAAGATCATTGCGCCGATGTATTCACGTTTTATTCGTGATTGTGTGATCTTGCCTACTATTGCCGGAACGGAACCGGATACGAGACTGACGGCCATTATTAATTCAACCAATCTTTGGCAGGATATCCGTCCGGTCGCAACGGGTTATCAAAATGAGTTTGTTACGTATAATGGACTGACGGGAAAGTGTGAGGATTTTTGGGCAGGAGGAAGTGAGGCCATTGCTGTGTTTGGAGCAGGTTTTATAGGTTTGAATGCAGAGATAGTGAACTTTGATGCCAACACAACAGAAGGTTCGTATAATGAACTAGGCTCAGCCTTGGCTTTTATTGGAGCTATGGCTGATCAGAACACGGTATTAAGTAGCAATACAGGCATACAAAATGCCGTCACGCAAGCAGTGCTTTCAAATGAGTTCAGATCAACCTATGGGGCAATGGGAATCGCCGGTAATGTCATGGCAAATGGTGCAGCAAAAGCTTCTGAAGATATTCAGCTAAGAGGTATAGCTACCGGTCTGTATATGGCTGAGCAGCTTCCTTCTATGGCTTTTCTTGTTTTTGCTTTAATGCTTGCAGCACTTCCCTTTATCTTGGCCTTTGCTCTGCTTCCGGGTGCTCTCAAGGTTATTTTAAACTACTTGAAAACTCTTTTATGGGTTACCTTATGGGAACCTATGTCAAACATATTGGGTCTATTTATGGATTACCGCTTTGCTGATATGGCAAATCGTTATGGGCATTTGGTCAATGCGGACGGGACCTTGGCTATTAATGCTCAAAATTTGGTCAATGTCTCTTCTGACGCGGCAACGATTGCCGGGATGGCCGGTTTTATGTTTGTCGCAGTTCAGGGCCTATCATGGATGCTTATTACCGGTTCGGGTAATATGATGGGAAATATGATGCATACCATGAACCGAAGTTTTCAACAACATAACCAAGAAGAGATGCATGCTCATGAACAGCGATCAAATGAAAGTCATACGACCTCAGATGAGATGAACCGAGCTATATCGCAACGAGAAGGTTTTGCGTACTCGGCACAAGGTCAACATCAGATGACAGAGTCTTCTGGTTTTGGTAGAGGAGGTTCCGATACGGGCGCGACACATGAGATCAATACACCAAATCAACTCTCTCAAACAAGAGAGACTAGGCCGGTGCAAAATCAGCTTGAGACACAGGCCGCTTCCAATGAACAAGATAACAGTGTCGGGGTAACAGGTATGCAAGCTGGTCTGGTTAAGGAGATTCCTGTAAGTATCAATGAAAAACCTAAAACAGGAAGTACTTACGCAGCACATATGTCGACACTGGCATAATCCTTAAGTCTTTAAAGTAATTTACATCAAAGCTAGAGTACACTCGCTTAGAATTAAGGATTATCATGAAAGTTTTACTGGTTTTGTTTTTTACCTCATTACTACTGCAAGCACAAGAATATAAAAACCTCTTAAACACAGACCCTACTAAACTAGTAGTAATAGACAAGGGAAAGATCTTTTATAACGGGGAGGAACTTGTTTTAAATGGCGAGTGTCCCATTGAACAGTGGAAGAGTGTTTTAGGAAGTTTTGTTCAAGGATATGTAGGAAATTCAACGATGGGGTGGTCAGAGGGGTATAAATGGCCCGAGCTTTATCTGAGCTTAACATGTAGTTGGACACGTGAAAAGAAGTTACAGAAACAGTATATGCACTCATCTGCATTCCTCGGTCTTAGGGGCGGAGACTCTCCGTCATATAAAGGGTTTATCGTTTTTGATGGAGTGGAAATTACTAAAAATACAAGTTTTGATCATTGTAAG
>Ga0316207_10005508_pt1 | contig 10466 bp, 8 predicted proteins | sample 6weekpyrite_MG_FD_204943 | JGI IMG/M metagenome (GOLD analysis project Ga0316207, IMG submission 204943) | Microbial mat bacterial communities from mineral coupon in-situ incubated in ocean water Damariscotta River, Maine, United States -... | ecosystem: Environmental > Aquatic > Marine >...
GCTCGCATTGCTAACCAACAAAAAATAATCACAGTTAATATTTTATTTATCGATTTGATACTTACGATAGTAATTCAACCGAACTAATCACCTGATTACACGCTAAAATGAGCGAATCACCCTGTAGCCATAAAAAGAGCCAATAGAAATGAAAGAGATTTCCGGAATCCACCACGTCGGTATTCGTGTTGCTAGCCTCGAAACAGCGAGGAAGTTTTACGAACAACTTGGCTTTGTTTTTATTGAGGGGCCGCTTGGCCCGGAGCCGGTGGCGATTATGGAACACCCCTCTGGTGTGAATATTAACTTTATCCTGAATGCTGCGCCGGAGTTGACGCAAAACATCTTGATGGATGTGCCTGAAAAGCACCCCGGTTATACCCATATCGCACTGCACGTGACTGATATTAAATCAGTCGAAGCGAGATTAAATGAGCTGGGTGTTGAAATTACTGGCGGCCCGATTACATTACCCGAGGGTGGGGTGATGCTGTTTATTCGAGATCAGGATCGGAATGTGATTGAGTTTCACCAGCCGCCAGTATGATTTGATCCCTCTTATTTGTCGATTCAGATGTCAGGTTCGCTTGTACCTTCTGTGCTAATTTCTGAGTTTGACTGAGCGTCACTGGTTGCTTCAGTCTGTTTTTCTTTTGCTTTTCCTGCATAAAGTTTTGCCACATTTATCCAGCTTTCAACCTTTTCTGAGGTTGCAGGCGGAAGACTCGTATAGTCTTTTTCGGCCACTCTCTGGTTATATCGGGCTAAAAGTTCTTCAGGCTGTTCGGCCGCTAGCGTTTCAAGATTATTGACACCGACTTCAAAGAGCACTTCAGCCGCATGTCCATCTATGTTTTTCACCGTCATCAACTCTGCATTACCTAACCATTCACCTAGACTGCGATGTTCAACCCCTAGCAAAGAAGCAAGCTCGACCCTGGAGCGTACCCGTGTGCCGGCATGTAATAGATCAGAGACGGTGTAAATATTATGGGTTTTGAGTTTTTCTTTATAGACATCACCGATACCCTGAATTTCATCGACATCGGCGTATGGCGTGAAGTTGGTGCGATCATGACTGCCAGCCTGGGTTTGTTTTGGGACGGGCTGAACTTTAAGTTTCAAATTTGAAAGCAGCGCAGGGTCGAGATTGTCACCCGGTTGAACGAAGCGATAGTCGATTGTGCCAAATTGGGAGACGTCGACAAACACGCGTGTATCAAGATTGAATTCACTCACCACAAAATCACTCACCGGATTTTTCATTTCAGACAACTTACCCTGCAGGCTGTCAACCGAATGTTGTATGGCAGTGACAAAGTCATCAGGTGATCGCGCTGGCTTTTCAGTGGCCAAACGAAGTTTTTCAGTTAATGAAATATTCTTCTGAGTTAACACATCCAGTTCGCGACGAAGCAATTCTATTATTTTGTTAAGATTCTGCTGCGTCTCTACCTCAGCCTCCTCTCCGTCGGTGAGGGGCGTAAAGAGTCCATATTTTCCATCAACAAGTATAATGTCTTCTGAACCAACTTTACTCAAACCAACCATGTCATTTCTACGGCGACCAAAAGTTGCCATTTCAAATTCTGCTTCTGCCATTTTGGCTCCCTGAATCAGCTCTGTTCACTTTTAATTTCTAGTTTGTATTATGGGTAGTGCGGGTGCGAAAGACCACGTCAATAAAATTCTCATCCCGTCCTGGCGTTCGCATGAGAATATCATATGTTTCCCGTTTTATGTTTTAACGAGATTTAATCGTTTAAAAATAATTTTATTCGGTGGCAGCGTCTTTATCCAACGCTTTAATCGGTACGAATCCTTGTGGTTCCATTTCCACATGTACTCGCATGCCAGACGAGGCCTGATATCCATAAAGTGAAACCATGGTTGGATCCAGTGTTCGACAGACCAGATGAGGTTGGCCTTCTTCATCTGCGTTGTCGCTTAGTGCGACAGTCGCAACGCTGGCAGAAAGCTCCATCTCAAGACTCACTCGACGAAAAAGATACCAGACCGGCGGTAAAGCAAATTGGCCGGGCTCGGCATCTTGATATGCCTGTTGCCTTTGCGTGGTGTATAAATCCAGTTTTTCCTGGGCGCGAACCACGTCAGCAATACTATTTGAAAGCAGGTTCCCAAGTTCTACCGGTTCGTTACGAATTGAACTTAATGATCGATTAGCCATTTAACGACTCCAAAATACAGAGAGGCCGTCAGCGACGACCTCTCATTGGTTTTCACTACATTTGTACTGTAATGCTATTACTCACCATTCCTTTTCGTGCAGAAACAATGAAGTCAGTTGGCGTTGTATCGGCCTCTGCATCAACAAAACTGCGTGTTAATACAATACTTACATTACCATCAGCGTCAGTGATATGCGCACCTGTGTATTCCCAGGTGAGGCCATTAGTTTCAACAGAAAACTCTTTTGAGGGGATTGGGTTTCCTTCTCGAGAGCTAAACTGAATCACAATCTCCATATGCCGCGCTGAAAGAAAACCGCCAGTATTGTCCGGCGTAAACTCACTTTGCAGAATGGAAATATTAGGGCCTTGAATCACTTGTGTGGGTTTTGGTACTGAGACATCATTACGGGGACGTAGCAATGCATTCATCCGCATTCTACCGACAGAGGTGTCGCGCGCGGTTGTTGATTCACGATCAACCACCGTCGTTGATGATCGACTTGAGGTTCGGCCACCACCGAAAAACACCAGCAGACCAGCCTGCCCTGTTCGACTCTGTTTCGTGTAACGCTTGCTGTGTGCCCTGGCTGCAGTTGCTACTTCCATGGCATAGTACTGCCCTTGCAAACGAACATGACTCCACTCATAAAATACCGGGTCAATAAAATTGATCAATGGCAATTTCATTGTGTGGTCAACTTGTGTGTTGATTGTGCCGTTGTCGTGATAGGTTGTCTCACGAGCGGCGATAACATCAACCTGAGTCGTTGCGAGCGCTTGTGCAGTTGCTGCACTATTTAAATCGAGTCGTAATTGCGTATTCGCAATTGCCTGGCCCGTTGTTTCAACCAGATCCCCGAAAGCAACACCGGCGCGATCGAGTTCATTACCGATTGCCGGATCAAAGGGAAGTATATCTAACGAGCTACTTGAAGTTGTGAGTTCTGTATTGTCCATGATCTGACCCCTTTATATGTTGATCTCAACGTCTTTACTAATTTGTCCCAATTCAACCGTTACAGTGCCGCGTAAAGCACGGCCAAATATGGCGTTAGGAATTCGGCGCTTAACACGGGCCATCACGACGCCATCGGTATTAGTAAAGTTAAAGGATGCGGCACCATTATCTAATAACTCAATAGCAAAACTACTGGAAGAGATGATTAATGGCACATCAGGGTTATCACTTCCGTCTGCTTTGCGAACGGTAATGGTGAGATCCTGGCTTCGTGTAATCACACCTGAAGCTTCAGACTCGATCACTCCTCCCATTCCAATTGCGATCTGTGGTCCTATTGAAACTTCTGCGGGCACTGGGAACTTTCCGGTGCGCCGAGGCGCGAGCATCGCATCCATACGCACCTGGCCCTGTGCCCAGCCAGCCTCTTGATCAGTGGAGCGCTCTACTGACGTTTCCCGGTTGGTGTGGGAGTGCTGAAACCAGCCGACAAAACCCCACAACAAGCCCGTCGTTGATGCGCTTGAATTTGTTTGTGTTGCGTTGTATGTCATCCCCGTTTCGTTGTCTATCTCACCAACGCTCATGTCCATTGATAGTGCGACATGTTTCCACTCATGAGCCTGAGGATTGACGAAATTAATTAACGATACATTTTGCTTGCGCAGATTTGAGTCATCTGTTGGTACAACAGGTAAACCATCGTCATCCAGTTCCTGTATCACCTGTGTAACAAGATCGATATTCGTATCGCTCAGGCTTTTTGCAATCTCAATTACACCCTTATCTAGCGCTTCCTGAGAGGTCGCTACGCCAACACCAATTGAATTGAGTACATTCCCAAATGTCGGCGCAAGCCCGCCTAAATCATCACTTGTGTCTGCCTCTCCTGCTAATAAGGTGCCCGCCATAAATGCAGGAAAAGCCGAGCCACCTCCTGCAAGTGTCATATTGAGGCCCACGCTTCCCTGAGGTAAGGGGCGTGGCGCTTCGCTTGCTGTGGCAGGTTTACTTCCACCGGATCCTTTTTTCTTCGCCATGACTGCAATCTCCTTTCGTTGGCCTTCTGAAAAAAAACGCTAGCTGTTTAATTACGTAGTACCTGTAATGTAATTTTCGATAGCGCTCGTTTGTTAAAAACTAAAATCAATGGTGTACACGCTTCCTTAAGTAATTGCCAAACTGGATCTGGAAACGCGGCAGGTCGTTTGCCATTGAGTAATTTGTTCACGCTAGCGTTACCGTCATCGAATGTCATTTTATTAATGGCAGCCTGTACCTGAGAAAGCACTGAAAGTCTCGCTTTCAATTGCTGGCGTACGCTCTCGCTAGTGTCTGTTATTTCATCTATCTTATTTGGTTGAGCAAGCAGTTGTCCGATACTTTGTAGTCCTGCATTCGCAAATAACTGGTTTAGTTTTGAACCAATCCCTCTTAAGTAACGTAATGGTAAATCAAGGCCGGGGCTAAGTGCTTGACTAATGGTTAATGCAAAACTCTGCGGCCCCAGGGGTACATTTATTGCGGACACTCGCAGCATATAATTGCCTGCCGAAAGGTCTTCAATGGTAATGGCTTCAACATTATTAATCTCATCCGGTTGGCCGCGCTCTCCAGGATGATGGTTTCCCCATGTGCGATCACCTGATGGCTCAATCAAACTTAAGTTGAGATTGTTAATTAATGTTTCACCTGGCGGGTCATACCAGCTCAACACCGCGCGAAAGCCCCCATGCTGATTTATCCTGACTGGGTAGTCTCGAGTTTCACCGGTCATCATGCCGTGATCACGTTCGTCAATGAGTGTTATTTTACAGTCCTGACTCTGCGGTAATGCATGGGCAATTTGAACACGACCAAAGCCACCAACATGAACCGGTTCGGGCGATTCATCGCGTCGGCTAATGACCGGTGATGTAGACAAAATCAATAAAGACTTCAATGCCTGACCACTTGGCGGTTGTCCGTTATGATGCTCCCAGGCTTCACGTAGCACTGCCGCTGCGCCGCCAGCGACACCCACTGCCATCGAAGTGCCACCGTTATACATATAATGAGGCAACGGCGAAGCCAGCCCCCAGCCTTTACTGGACGTGACGCGCGAGCGGGGTGCCACAAGATTCGTCCCTGGCGCGCAAACATCAGGTTTGATACGGCCATCCTTACTGGGGCCTGCGGAGCTAAACAAAGCGATGCGTTGTGATTCGCCTGAGATGGCATCAGCTCTATCAACGCTAGACCGAAAGCGACTGTTATTGGCATCGAAGGCGGCCCATTTAACACGCAATCCAATGTCCTCCATGCCACCTTCAGTTGCACCCACTGCTAGTACATTTTTTGCACTAGCCGGCGAAAACAAACTTTGCATATCAATCACTCGATTACCATCGATATCTGCACCACTATTTCCTGCCGCAAATAAAACAAGCGCATCAGGGTTGTGTTGAAGAAAACGGTCGACCTCATAACAATCATCAGTGTAGCGACCATGAGCCTCGTCCCCCCACGCATTCACATGAATACGGGCACCAAATTCGCGGGCTTGCTCAAAAAGCTCGCCAACATCTAGCGGGCGACCACTCAGGTAATAACCACTTTTAAATTGATTGCTATATTCACTTTTAATTTCAACATATTGCTCAATAGACTGGAAAACAAGCTGGGCCTCTGGTGCAACACCCTGATGTAAACCAGAACTGCGTATACCACTACCCAACGCTAAGCCCGCCACATGGGTGCCATGACCACTATTTCGATCCGCAGGGCCGTCATCACTCTCATTATTTGCCGCTACATTCCGCCAGCTATTATTTAATGGCAAGCTGATAATGGCTTTCACCCTGCCCTGAAAGTCCGGATGTAAAGATTCATCATTCAATCCGCTATCAAGTCCGGTGTCAGCAACAGCAATCACCTGACCCTTTCCTCTGAGTTCGCTGCCACCCATCGACATCGCGGGTCTGGCTATTGCAGTATTGAGATCTTCATTTGTACAAAGCTGTGTAGGTCGACTGTAGTCGGCGAGTTTAACGCCTGGAATTTTACGCAAGCGTTCTAAAGAATCGGTGTAACGTAGACGCAGCTTGTAATTCGAACTATCCAGCACCTCTACCTCTTGTGCTGCGAGATCAGCTGTCACACGTGCACGATCTTCGCGACTAAAAAATATTAAGTCACAGGCATCGTCAGGCAAACCAGCTTGCTGCATTTTTTCCCGATCATGATCAAGCCCACGACTACAGTGAGATTCAAGATAAGGCGTTGCTGCGCAAATAAAGGGGAAAAGTTGCTGTATTTTGGTTGAACGCAAGCTATCCGGCAGTTCGACACAGATGCCATAAGGTGGGCACAAAAAACGACTTTTTATACCGTTTGCTTTAAGTTGCTGTAACCACAGGGTATCAATGGGGCCAATAAATTTAAGTAAAGTATGTGGGTGATCCTGGTATTCAAACTCACCATCATTCAAACGAATGCTGGCACCATTAACCATCAGAGGCTTATCATCGATACGCTGCCTGGCAGACAAGGAGAGTTCAGTCGGGATATCGTCACAGTCAATCAGCAGTTGTTGAGCATAACGATGCAAAATACGGGAAGACTCGTCGCCCGAGACGAAAGAGGCATAATCTGACTCGATCAACAAACGCATACGTCAATACCTTCGACTAGCTATCTGTTATTTATCAATTCATCTCTCGTTGTGAAATAGCGCTTTAACGAAAGATCCCCGACTATTTGCATGGTAACTCAGTGTTTATGTTTTGTGAATAAAAAACTTAATTAACGTTAAAAAAATCAGAGCGTTTCAATGTGCTAAATATACCTGTTTTAGTTTGTATGTGGTGCCGAGAAAAGACACCTTTGAGAGTGGAAAGTTCATGAGTTGTCTGTTCATGACTCTTGAAGTGATGCTTTTTATTTTTTTTCGAAAAACAAAAAAAGATAATCACAATTTAGAAAACCAGCGAGCCGCTAAATTAATATTCAGTGTCGTTTGAGCGGATAGGTGGTTAAGAAGCCAGGCGAGTTCCGGTGAATATAATAAAGGGCACCTCTAAAAATACTCGTCTTAGCGGTATAATAAGCAAAACTGACTTTTACTGGAACCCAAAATGCAATCAAGCTTCTTTGATCTAGAAACGCGCCACAAAAAGCTAGACGAGCGGGACTCGTTGATCTGGTTGAATAAGGCTATTGACTGGGAAGTGTTTAGGGAAACGCTCAACAAAAGCCGAGAAAAACCGCGAAAAAGCAACGCCGGTAGAAAGCCTTTCGATGTTGTTCTGATGTTCAAGGCACTTATCCTGCAGCATCTTTATAACATCGGAGATGATGAACTTGACTTTCAGATACGTGATCGCTACAGCTTCTGTCGTTTCTTAGGACTCACGCCTGAAGACCGGATACCGGATGCCAAAACCATCTGGCTATTCCGAGAGCAACTGACAGAAAAAGAATTAACCAAAACACTTTTCTACGACTTTGACTGCCAACTTGATGAGCAAGGCTTCAAGGCCAGGAAAGGACAGATCATCGACGCCAGCTTCATAGCAGCGCCCGTGCAAAGAAACAGCCGCCAAGAAAACGCCCAGATTAAAGAGGGCGAGACACCGGCACGTTTCAAAGAGAACCCGAACGTCGGACGGCAAAAGGACTGTGATGCCCGTTGGGCCAAGAAAAACGATGAAAAGCACTACGGCTACAAGGATCATATCGCCATTGACCATGACCACAAGCTGATTCGAGAATATGACGTAAGCTCTGCCGAGGTTCATGACTCCCAGGTATTTTTTGAACTGTTAAGCGAAAACAGTTCGAAAGATGTCTGGGCGGATAGCGCTTATCGCAGTGACGAGAACGAACTAATGTTGTCTGCTGCCGAGTATCGTAGCCAAGTTCACAAGAAAGGCAAGCGTAATGAACCACTGAGCGAGCGAGACAAATCAGCGAATCGCAAGAAGTCAAAAATACGCGCCCGCGTCGAACATATTTTTGGCGCCATGGAAAATGAGCAGGGCGGGATGTTCATCCGAGTGATCGGTTCAGCCCGAGCGAAAACAAAGATAGGACTGATGAATCTTGTTTACAACATGCGGCGTTGCGCGAGTCTTTGTCGGCTAGCTGCGTCTGCGGCATGAGATGGCGGAGAAAATCGTCATTGAAGATACCCGGATCGCATGAAAATTAACGAAAAATGTTTTTTTTCAGGGGAGGGATTAGAAAATCGTAGATTATTTCGTGATATCAAATTGACGAAATGGACTCAGATGTTATTGATGGATTTTTAGAGGTGCCCATAATCTGAAACGCGTGATGAACATTATGGGGGTTGGCGCACTAATAGCAGCAATGCAGGCGTAATGCCTGTGTTTGACCTATGAAAATGGCATTGTTCAACACTCCGGAGAGGGCGCAGGCGACGTTTTTCGAAAAGACCATCGACACACAATGATAATGAAAGTTGGAGCTAACCGTTTAGAGCTTATTTAGGCAATGCTTTGGGTACAGCATTAGCGGCTTAAACACAGGTTTTGTGTTTTCACACACTCTGGGCCGGTAGCCGACCTATCACTTACATAATTGAAAGGCAGCTTAGTGTATGGAGTTACTACTCACCTCAACGGCAGCTTATGAATACCAAGCGGACACTGCCTGAATATTATCAGATTACAATATTTATAATTGAAGCAAAAAACCTAACAGAACACTAAAGCGCCGCCTTTACCGACGCAATCACCTCACACGTCTCAGGCCGTACCCCGCGCCAAATAAAAAAAGATTCTGCGGCTTGTTCTACCAACATGCCGAGACCATCAATCACCTTTGCTGCACCCTGCTCGCTTGCCCAGCGTAAAAAAACAGTGGGCTCTTTGCCGTACATCATGTCGTAACAGCAGGTTGTTTCGCTAATAGCCGTTGTTGGTATTGGCGGCAGATCACCTGCCAGACTGGCGGCGGTGCCATTAATAATAATGTCGAAAGGTTGATCTCCAATCGATTGAAAGCCACAACCCCGCAGTTGCTCGCCCCGATTAAACTCATTCGCCAGTGCAATCGCCTTCTCTTCGGTACGATTGGCGATTACGATTTCGGCTGGCTGCTGGATCAGCATCGGCCCCAGTACACCGCGTACTGCACCACCCGCTCCCAGTATTAAAATGCGCTTGCCTGCGAGTTCAACGGCATGGTTTTCCATCAGGTCGCGCACTAGCCCCAGGCCATCGGTATTATCGCCAATGCAATCGCCATCGTCATTAAAACTGATGGTGTTAACCGCGCCAGCCTGTATGGCGCGTTCACTGCGTTGATCGACAAACTCCCAGGCCTCTTGTTTGAATGGCACGGTAATGTTGAGTCCCTTGCCGCCGTTGGCACGAAAGTTACCGACGGCCTGTTCAAAACCACCGGCATCGACCTGAATAGCGCTGTAGTTGAGGCGTTGCTGAGTCTGCCTCGCAAACTCAGTGTGAATCAGTGGCGATTTACTATGCGAGATGGGGTTACCCATCACCGCATAGCTATCGGGTCTGGCATCAAAATCAAACAGTGAAGACATTTAATAAAACCTTTTAACTGAAGATGCTTTTCAGGATAAAGAAAAAGATGATTGCAAGACCGGCACCCGCTGGCAGGGTGATGACCCATGACATAAAGATGGTGCGGATGATGCGCATGTTCAGCGCGCCGATGCCTCGTGCGAGACCAACCCCGAGTACGCCGCCGACCAATGTGTGCGTGGTCGAAATCGGCATGCCGGTACCCGAGGCAACAACGACAGTCGTTGCAGCCGCCAGTGTTGCTGCGAAGCCACGGCTCGGTGTTAGCTCGGTGATGTTGGTGCCGATGGTGGCGATTACGCGGTGGCCGTAGGTCACCAGTCCAATCACGATACCGACGCCGCCGAGCAGTAGCACCCAGATCGGTAGTGCTGATTTGGCCGCAATTTCACCGCCGCTCTCAACAATGCCGACAATTGCGGCGATGGGGCCGACCGCATTAGCGACATCATTTGAGCCATGTGCAAAGGCCATCGCGCAGGCGGTGACAATCATCAGTACCGCAAAGACCTTCTCTACATTGGTGTAGTGGAAGTCTTCATCTTCAGATGGTTCGTGTTTAATGCGGTTGATAAAGATCTTGCTGATGAGCGCCATGCCGATGCCAATCAGCGCAGAAAAGAGGTACGCCTGTGTGGTGCTGAGATCGAGTCCGACATGCTTAAGCCCTTTAAACATCGTGACTAATGAAATAATAAAGCCGACCATAAAAATATAGATCGGTACATAGCGTTTCGCGCTGGCGAATGGGTTTGG
>Ga0316207_10005509_pt1 | contig 10465 bp, 7 predicted proteins | sample 6weekpyrite_MG_FD_204943 | JGI IMG/M metagenome (GOLD analysis project Ga0316207, IMG submission 204943) | Microbial mat bacterial communities from mineral coupon in-situ incubated in ocean water Damariscotta River, Maine, United States -... | ecosystem: Environmental > Aquatic > Marine >...
ACCACCACCCGACCCATTGCCATTGGTACAGGCACCAAAACCACTCCAGTTCGAATTCTGACTGGGATCACAGAATGAGACCCAGTCTTCATTCATCGGTTTATAGGCAGGATTTGCGTCTTCAGTAGGATCGATATAGCTATAGGTGCCACCACTGCCTCCCGTTCCACTACCCGGTGTGTAGGTGTAGCCACCAGCCCTGAACTCACGAATGTCGCCCATGGTGTCAACGTTATAATCTCCCTCCGTTCCATTTTTAAGGGGATCTGTCAGTACCATCACATTATCGAAATCCGCGCTCTCATCGATCGGTGTGATGTCGGTATAAAGCGAGTTGCTCATGTCAATCACGGTTGTGGCATCAAAACCGCCTGTGCCGCCATTAGTCTGGATCAGCTTCGGCTTATACAAAAACCGATCCTTGATGAAATCCATGCTAAAGGCAGGATCGGCGCTATCCGTCACCAGCTGGCGCATAATAATACTGTTGGGATTGGCAGAACCCGTACCAGTCAGGGTAGAGTCCGCGCTGTATGGCTGGCTAATCGCGGCAACACCGTTGCCGAGCGGCCCAAGAGAGTGGGAGACGGCGATGTTGCCGCTACCAGAACGGCGACCACTTGCCCAGGCATTATTACCAGAATTCGCTTTGATGAAGTATTCCAGCGCCATCTCGTCAGTCGTATGATCACCGACCAAAACATGAAAATACATCTGCCCATCATGAAAAAGCTGCTCCTGCATAAACGCGCTGTTATCATCATGACCAAATTGAAAGTCAAAGCCGCTACAATTTCGATCAGAAATGTACGACATCCCACAAGAGGCCGAGGCATCGTTGAAAACACGCTCGGCACCATTGTCATCTTGCCAGTCAAGTGTGAAGTCGGCCCCTGTTGAGGTCCCAGCAGAGAACAGCAACAATAGCGTCACTGCCGTGGCGCTCTTTGTCGCGCTCTGCATCCAGCGGGGACATTGAAGAAGTCGATATATTGGGTTCATAGCCAACATATCGGCAGTCACGTTAAAAAAATTAGGAAGATGTATTTTTTATGACTTAAAAAACAACCCCATATTCACTCTTGTTTTTTACTACATTTAGTCCACTAAACAGCAACAATTAAATAATTAATTGATCGCAATAAAAATATTACCAATTGATTTAATTGAAATAAATAACATCAACAGGCCCTAATTAATCGTCAATTGATTTTCCAGCACAAGCTCACCACTGGCATTCGCTGACCCGACGCAATTTGGCTGATCGCAGAAACGAAAGGTGTCGTTAATTGTCCCATCACCCGGGCGGTTAAGCGTCACGGCTGCGGTGTAGCTTTTACCATCGGTGTAATCCTGGTCGGCGAGGGTTTCAGAGGATTATGTCTTTTTAGGACGGAAAATCCCTAGAACCCCAGGTGTGTTTGTAATGGCCATAGCGGCAGGTATTGCCACATCACTTGACCTAGCGACGCGCCTCGGATGTTGACTTAACAGCCATTATTATCCGCCCCTGCCCCGTAGTTCTTGATCTGCGATGGATCACAGAACGTGGAGTAGTCGATGGCAAATTGATCATAACTATCTTCGAAATAGGTGTACGTGCCGCGGTCGTAAGTGCTGGTGTCGACCCAGCCAGTGCCGCCGCTGCCCGTACCGGGGGTAAAGATGAAGCGGCCTGCGGTCGGTGTGGCATTCCCCGCCTCTGAGTCTGTGCTCATATCAAAATTGGCGGCCTCACCGGTGCCTGTGAATGTTAGCGTATTTACCATTACGCCGCTGGCCCCGGTATTGTTGCTGACGGTGAGTGGGCTACCATCATTGCTGTAGCTAATCGCACTCATATCTGCGATGAACACCATGCTCATATCGTCCTGGGTTCCAGGGTGACTCAGCGTTTGAATAATCTTGGGTTTGTTAGCGTTAATATCAGTACCAGCATAAGTGAATGCTGTCTTGTCGAATTCCTGGTAAAAATCACCTTTGGAGCCGTTGGTATTTGGATTGGAACTGGCATCGCTTTTGAGCACTTGCTTCATGAGTACATGGATGGGATTGGCGGTACCGGCGCCGGAATAGGTGTTGTCGTGAGTCTTGCCTAGAGGATCAGAGGCATTCCCTAACTCGTCGTTACTGTCTTTACCGATTCCGAGGTGGCCACCTGAGTTCGAGGGTGCGCGCGTTTCGCCTTCGCTCCAGCTAAAGTTGCTTGAGCCTATACGAATGTAGACCTCTTGCATAAAATCATCGGTCGGGAGGCCGACGACCATGTGAAAATACTGGTTGTTATTGTCGTCTCTGACCAGTTCGTTGATCCAGGGCTGGGAGCCGTTATTGGCATTATTGATATCATCGCCATCGCAGGCTTCCTGGTTGACCTCAGACCTGCCGGCACCACAGACCATGGGGAACGCCTCGTCAGTGTTTATCGACGGCATGGTGCTGTCACGCCCCATGTCGAATTCGAAGTCGACTGCGTAGGCGTTGGACAGCGTTATGCCGCACAGGGCTGCAAGGGTCATGGTGGCCTGGAGGAAGTACTGCACGTGATACGTGAATGGTCTGACGAGTGGCATTCTATGACTGTGGTACATACGCGACCTACATTTTACTGGGAACAGCTGCCGTCCTATACCATCCTATTCTTGGCAGTGATCCTGTGGTGGCTCCATGGAGTGATACAACAGCCGCTACTCCGGCGCTGTTTAGCTATGGCACACCCAGAGACTATCAAGAACTATAACTATAGGGTGCCTTACTCAATATGTCGGCCGCGGAGCAGAATTCTTGAGGATATGCGAGTGTAATGCAACTGTGCCGCACCTGCTCCTGAAGCCCGTTTCTGACGTAAAAAACGATCATTACGAGTGGCAATACGGCAGTTTTCAGCGTTTTAAAGGTATCCAACCGGCTCTCGAACTTCCGCCTATCGGCACTGGCGTGGATCACATCCTCCTGGATGTTGTAATGCGTAAAGATTGGCTGCTTGGCAATGGCGTTATTAATCACATCATTGGCATTGTTCAGCGTTTCTGGCCGCAAGTAATTGGCCTGGATACCTTTGAGCTGATCATAGGCACGATCAGAGATATTCGCCATGCCGTACAGCCCGTAATTGGTACCATTTCCAATAATGACTGCCAACAAGTCATTCACTTTAGCACGGCCTTTCGACTGGATGGGGAGGACATGTTCAAAGTAATCCAAAAAATCGGTCTCCTGTTGGAGTGACCGGAATTTGATGACAGTCGGGAAGTAGAGTTGTCCGTTCAGTTTATTTGGTATCTGTAAATACAATAGCCACTCGAAACGATCCGGCGAGACGTTGCCCTCCTTATCAATAAGGTAATCCTTCTGCTTGGGCTGGATGAGTCGTCGATCCATGGTATGGAGTGTGACGTCGGCGCGTAGCTCACCATTTGGATTATCCTATCTCCTCGGCATTAACTTAATGCCTCGAATCCGAAATATTCATGATCTGACATTGTTCCGGCCAGACAAGCGCTACCGCTACAAAAATATCGACACGCTGTTTAGCGGTAGCATTGATTTTAAGCTCATCGAAACGCACCTTCGCGACATGCTAAGGGGCACCGTGTCTATCAAAAAAGGCCAGGTTTCAGCATCTACTATTTTACGAAGGCTTGGAACTTACAGTCGTAAAAACAAGCTTTATTTTGCGTTCCGGGAATTGGGTAAGGTGGTTCGAACGATCTTTTTACTGCGATATATTAACGAAATTGAACTGCACCAAACCATTCAATCTTCGACAAACAAAAGTGAAGAGTTCAACTGCTTTGCAAAGAGGTTTCCTAGTCATTGCCATTCTCAGGACCGTACAGGTGCCCGATATTTTGAGCAGGATCAAAGAAATCGTCCCAGTCAGCCGAAAAAATATCAAATCCCGCACCTTCGCCACTATAGACACCGTGACTTATATATTCGTATTTGCCCCCGCTCACATTGTTAACATCCCCATCGGTTGCAATATCAAATGCATTGGAAGAAGGCGGCAGTGTTGGTAAGATATTGCTGCCAGGGGCGGCGGGTATACCAGCAAAATTTGGGTCTGTGTTGTTTAACGTGTGCAATTCAATGATACCTGCAGTGCCGGCGTCTGTGAATGTGCTATTAGTCATATTCAGTCTAAAATCGAGATCGATGAAGTCGGCATCGAGTGTAAAGGTTAATAGATGCTTTTGGTTGAACGAGGCCTTGAGGAATTCCTGCCGCATGCCGTTACTGGAATCAGTTAGTATTTGACGGAAGAGAGTGCTTGTAGGGTTAGCGGTGCCGCTACCGGAAAAACTGGCTGGGCCGCGTGGGTCGTAAGCATTATTCCTTCTTTCAGTAATGTCCCTGCTTTCTCCCAGGCTGTCAGAGATTGGCCCAAGATCATCACAATCGTCATCGCTACCGCAAAAGAGAGAGGTAATTTTGATGTAGCTTTCCTGAATAAAATCATCGCCAGGTGATCCGATGATAACATGGTAATATTCATCGCCATTATCGCCGCGTAGTCGTTCCATAAGAAATGGCGTTCGGTCTCTTCCATTGTTATCGCGAAACTCATCATTATCGTCGCAGTCCTCGAAATCCCCCCCACCCCTGCCACGATTACAATTGAAATTCAGCCATTCCGGCTCAGAGAAACGCTCGGATGGAATGGGCTGGAAGTTGAGCGTAAAGTTGCCAGTAGCAGCATAGGCCGTAGTACCGATATTGCACATAACCAAAGCAAGAAGCACTGATATTCTAATGCTATAAGGAGGATAATAGTTTGCCATGTAGTGCCTCTGGAATATATGAGTGTAGCGACAAGCTGACTACACTACTGTTCAAATGAATACATACTTAGTTGCTAATCGATTAAGTTAAGAAACCTCTGAACAAGCGTTATTGCGAGGAGTGAAGCGACGAAGTAATCTTCACCCTTTTAAGTATCATTGAGCTTAGGAAGATCGCTGACGCTTTGCTCGTAATGGCAAAATTGGCACTTAACTTAAGAGGCTCCCCTTTAGGTATTCAATTATGAAAAGGTGGATTATTATGGTAGGGAATGCTAGGTATTGTCAATATTATGAAGCTTGATAATTTCTTGTGCAGTGTTATCTATATGTAAGGCTTACAGTTTCTAACTCCGCCTTTTCCTAAAGGATTCGATTGTACTATAAATTTCTCATTGAACGTTGATGGCGATCGTCATTTGTGGTACTTTTCATGGCCTTGTTGGATGACGGATTGACCGTTATGTTAAGAGGAAAGTGCGTGTTGCGGCCACGCTTTAAAGTATTTTTATGACGTGCTAGATAGAACTGGTGTTGCGTGTTTCTCCATGGAAATAAGGATCGTGCGTAATTTTTCACAAGCGGCGCTCTGAACGATAATGCCTTGTTATGGCTGGAGATTGAACGATATGATTCGCAAAACATTTTTTAACAATCCGATTTCCTGCGCTCTTCTCTCTCTGTCAGTTTTACTGACAGCGCCAGCGCAGGCATTGGTATCGAGTTCACTGGTGCAGTTGACTGACTCTCAAAACAGTCTCAATGGGCCGATTGTCGACTCTTCATCTCCTGATATTTCTGCGGATGGCAGTACCGTGGCGTTTTATTCAAATGCCGATCTTGTTGCTGGGCAGAATAGTGCACACGTCGATGCTATCTTCGTGATGAATAGCGATGGCACTGGCCTGCGCCAGTTAACACTTACGACAGTGGGGGATTCGCGAGATCCGCGCCTGTCAGCCGATGGTAGTGTTGTTGTTTTTGCATCCTCTGCTGACCTAATTAGCGGTGAAAACCCACCGGAGTCAATCATCGTTTATCCCGGCACTGAATTTGAATACACAGAGATTGTTCGCTCCTACCAGATTTTTATAATGAATACTGATGGAACTGGGATCAGACAGCTGACGCACGGCAGCGATGGGGATGCGGAAAATCCCGATATCACGGACGATGGCAATACAATTGTGTTCCAGTCTAGCCAGGATCTGCGTGGTGAAAATGCAGACGGCACGGTAGAACTCTTCGTGGTGAATGCCGATGGCACGGGCCTGATGCAAATTACCGCAGGTGGCCCCAAAATAGCAGGCAAACGCGATGATGCGTCGCGCGATGCAGCGATTTCGGCCGATGGAAGCAAGATCGCCTTTGATTCTTTTGCTGATCTTACCCCGCCATTGAATGATGATTTCAGTGACGAGGTTTTTGTGTTTGATCTCGCGAGCTATCTGGCAGACGGCGGAGTGGGAGCACTTAGTAATTATACCCTGCAACTGACCGACACAGACATTGAAGCGCCGGGCCATGTTCGAGCCGAAGATGCCTTCGAAGCCAGCATCTCTGCAGATGGAGCCTGGATAGCATTTTCTGCCTGCATCTACCCGACGACTAACCCATCACTGGCTGACGCAATATGGGTAATCAAGAGCGATGGTACCAGCCTGACTCAATTGACATTCGTAAATGATATCCGTGATGATTCTCGTCTGCCTACTATTGCAGCCGATGGTTCTGCGGTTACATTCACGTCGAGGGCCGACCTTGTGGCAGGCAGTAATCTAGACAAGAATTACGAACTATTTGTGGCCAGCGCCGACGGCAGCTGGTTGGTACAGGCCACCGATCATGTAAACACTGCTAGCCATGGACGAATCAGGGCACGCGTCTCGGCTGCTGGAACAGAAATGGTCTATCCCTTAAACGCGAATTTGACGGGCGATAACCCAGATTTTAATCGAGAGATATTTTTGCAATCCGTTGTGCTTTCTGTCTCTAATCCGCCAGCTGGTGGGGGCGATGATGGTCGTGATGATGACGACGATAATCGCGGCGATGACCACGCTGTTGCTGTTGGTAGCGACACGGATGATGCTACAGTGAGCGATGGTGCGGGTACATTTGCTTTCGCTGAGCTATTGATTGCGCTTCTTGCTCTGACTATCGCAATATCGCGCAGCACTTTTTTAAACCAACATTCGTTCCGTAAAGCGCCGCTGTAGTAATCAAGGGTTCAGGGGCTAATTTTAAACTAGAACCTTACTTCTCTTGTTCATCATCATGTATAGCACCTGGATTCCTTTCATCCAGATCAGCGGCCCAATTGTTTCGAGTATCAGCGGAACGTCCTTAGGTGATAAAGAACGATCGGGGCGACATGGATGTCGCATGAACACAGCGAGGCTGAGGCATGGATGGTTTGGTTCTTTAACGAAATACGGCAACACCCCAGCTCTTTTCCCAAGACAGGGTGTTATGCCGATTGTGATGATGATCATCCATCGGCTTTCCCAGTCATCATCCCATAAACATCTGAATCTCTTCCGGCCAGATCGCCGGTTCAATCGCTGATCGCCATGGATAGCGAAGCGATGGCGATTAGTCGCCGATAGTCCACGCCGTCTGCCCTTTCGTAGTTACGAGCGCTAGCGAGTGGCGGAGAAATATTGCCTGGCAAGGGTAAATGCATTAATGCCAATGCGTTCACCGAGAATACGCCCTGGCATATCATCGACTGGGGGGTGAATACCGCCCCAGATTCGTGACAGACTGGTTTGATTGGAGGCGTCTCGATAGGTGGCCCATTGAAGGATTACATCGTTACTTGGGCCCTCTTCAAATACCAGGAACTCATTTTTTTCCGCCACGAACTCCCCCATGCCACCTGGGAAATAGGCATCGCCGGTGAACAGTGTTAATACCTCAGCAGCCGCGCGCGAAAAGGTTGAGTGGCCAGAAACATACCCTGCAAAAGGGGGTGAGACAAAGTTAGGGCGTTGATAAGGCCACCAGTTTTCGGCCAGGATCCAGCCAACACCGGCAACATCCGTAGCGGGGGTTTTGATAAACCTGGGACCACGCCAGGCGTATAGCTTGATCTTGCCCACATGCTCATCATTGATCCCGGCCAGGGGATCGCCCTTCTTTATCAGCTCAACCTTGCCCGCCGTTAAAGGAATCCCTAGCGGTGAATAATTGGGCAGGGTCGGGTCGCTGCTTTGTCCGCGATCTGCCATGAGGCGAATAGCAGAGACCGGGCGGACATAGTCGTACCAGCCTTTGATCCCCCAGGCCACCACTGCCGAATCGTGCATAGCACCTCCGAGGGCAAAATAAGCCTTCACATCCCATTCGAGGTTGCTGAGCACCTGCCCTGAGCCACGGAAGCGTTTAACGGTTTGCGGATGGTCGCTGACGTAATTCATGATCGTATACCAATGGCCCGGCGGTGTCTCGGAATCGGGCCCATCGGCCCAGAACTCGGCCAGTACACGGGTGTAATCACCACGCAGCACCATGTTAGGCGCATAGGGTTTGTTGGTCGCAGGATTAATGGTATGTCCCACCCCTGGGTCACCACCGTCCAGTACGTTGTAATAGTCACGCAGGTAGACCAGTTTCTGAGGCATCTCATCGGCATTGCCGAAGGCCCCCGGCGAGATATCCCACATTACACCATCAGCAGGATCAAGGTGTGATGACCAGATCGAGACCATCGCAAATCCCCATTGGTACTCTTCAGAGAGGGTGCCGCCCAGCAGCGGTGGTGCTCCCGGGTCTTTATACACCGGATAGTCATGACCGTGGCGTTGATAGGTTGTACGATCCGCCGTCGTTAGCGCAAACGGTTGGACACGGCCCCACTCCGGTCCGACGAACTCCGTGACACCCTCGATCGAAGGGTTTCCCGACTGATCAACGAATTCCTCTAATAACAGAGGCTGCCAGTTGTTGATATTAACGATGCTGGAATTACCAGGTGAGAGCGGGTCCAGCGCGGGGTTGTGTGGTTGATAGTTAACATGACGGTAGTTGTTCTGCTCGTTTGCACCATCCTGCAGACCATAGTCGATGACACACTGTGCGATGTAGTTACCCAATGCGGCGGGCGAGCCGTCGCTATAATCGGTAGACTTATTCGTCTTGTCATAGCCGAGCCTGGCAAACAGGGCATCAAACTCTATCATTGAGGCCCCCGCATTAGGCGCTGCGTAAAAGCGGTGTCGCAGCAGGCGATAAACGGCATGACTGATGGCCTCTTGACGTGCCTGTTCGGTATTGGCGGGCATGTCGATAGCTTTCAACGGACAGTTAAAGGCGCCCACGGTATTACCAAGCAGATAGGGTGACGCCTGATCATCGAATACTGCCCAGGCATCATACATAGCAATGGAGGTATGAAAGAGATTGCGTGAGTGAACCGTCGGCCTCGCGAGATCTATCCTGATGGCTGCTAGCAGCGCCTCATTCCACTGGCGTGCTACCGAATGCACGGCTGCCGGCTGCTCTGTCAAAACAGCATCGCTCTTTTCCGGTTGCGAATCGCAACTCACCAGGAAAGGGCTCATCATCAACAGAATGACCAATGTCGACAGTGTACGCAATCCTGTTACGGGGGGCGAGATGGTTAACTTCATAGTGCAAATATTCCAAAACTAATTCTGTTTAAATAGCGGTAGCGTCGATAATATCGCATCGTTGTTTATAACCCTAATAATTGGGTGTTAACGGCGTTTGCGGAGAAATGGTAAGGCTAACCATGCGGCTATATCTTATTCACAGCCCACCAGGTATGGGTTAGCAGAAAGTTAATACCCCTTTGCAAGCCACGGCTGGAAAGGGTTTCAGAGAGTTATGTCTTTTTAGGACGGAAAATCCCTAGAACTCCTATTTTGAAAAGGGATCGCCGAACGGCCTGATTGGTGCTGATTTAATGCTGGAGCATCTTCACCACTGTCGAGGGTTATGCATTGATTGCCAACGCGTTCTTCGACAGCATGCAACAGCATGGCTTTATCGTTAAAGAGTGGCCAACAGAGAGGATAAAACCGGCAGCCGACTATGCGGCAAGCTGGCCAGTGACCGATCTCGACCGCGGGATCGGCATGTTGCGCACCGTGAAGCTAATGGATCACTGGCCATTCACCGCGCCATCGGCACCAGGAAGCGGTTTTGCTAATTTCCAGCCCGCCACTTATGCCGAAGAAGTTGCCTACCGGCTAGAAAAAAAGGAATTTAATTTTTTTCAGGCACATCTTGAAATGGCTAAATATTATGAGACACGAGAAGAGCACGAACTGGCATTCCGTGAATATCGGGCACTGATCAAGGCCGCCCCCTACAATGCCAGCCACTACCTGCTTGCGGCCAGGAGCCAAATGAAACAGCAGCAGTTCGAGCGCGCACTGACACTGATTAAACAGTCGCTAAGCTTAAAAAACAGCGGGACCGGCAACAAGTGGGCGGGGCAGATCATGCTGCTCTCTCGTAGATTTGATGATGCGCTACCCTACCTTGAAGCGGCTGAAAAACAACTTTCAAAAGACGCTCACCTGACCTATTTGCTCGGTGGGGCCTACGCACTCAATGGCGATGAACAACATGCCCGTGAAGCCCTGCTACGCCTGCAAACTATACAACATGACTACGTTGGGATACCCCGGCTCGAAAAGCTCATTAACGAT
>Ga0316207_10005510_pt1 | contig 10465 bp, 9 predicted proteins | sample 6weekpyrite_MG_FD_204943 | JGI IMG/M metagenome (GOLD analysis project Ga0316207, IMG submission 204943) | Microbial mat bacterial communities from mineral coupon in-situ incubated in ocean water Damariscotta River, Maine, United States -... | ecosystem: Environmental > Aquatic > Marine >...
ATCGTGGACAACACCCGCGTGATGCATGCCCGGAACGGCTATTCGGGCGCCGGAACCCGGTGGCTGCAAGGCTGTTACGCGGACAAGGACGGGCTGTTGTCGACACTTGCCGCCCTGAACGCAAACCGGGAGGCAAAGACATGAGCGCACCCGATCTGGACCGGCTATCGCCTGAAACCATCGTGGATTTCATCGCCGATATCTTCGCGCGCCGGGGCGCCGAGGAATATCTGGGCGAGCCGGTGACGATTGCCGAACACATGCTGCAATGCGCCGAACTGGCCGAGGAGTCAGGCGCGCCGGATGCCCTGGTAGCGGCGGCGCTGCTGCACGATATCGGGCATTTCACCAATGAATTCCCCGACGATGCCGCCGATCAGGGCATCGATTCAGTGCATGAAGCGGCAGGCGCGCGGGTGCTGCGGGATTTCTTTCCGGCGCTGATCACCGATTGCGTGCGGCATCATGTGGCCGCGAAACGCTATCTTTGCGCAACCGATCCCGATTATTTCAGCAAGCTCAGCGCGGCCTCGGTGCATTCGCTGAACCTGCAGGGCGGGCCGATGGATGCGGGCGAGGTCGCCGCGTTCGCCAGGAACGCGCATCTGGCCGATATCCTGCAAGTGCGGATCTGGGACGATACCGGCAAGGATGCGTCCCATACGGCGCCACCATTCGCGCATTATCAGCCGCTGCTGGAACGGGTGGTCCGGGCGCATGCGGCAGGTTAGGCGGGCTGCAAGGGTCGTCGTGAGCCGACCGGGAGCAAAAGCACAATGAAACTTCAGGATCTCGATATCATCGTCACAGCGCCGCCCACCGGCTGGGGCGGGCGTTACTGGATCTTCGTCAAGCTGACCACCGACACCGGCGTCACCGGCTGGGGTGAATGCTATGCGTCCTCTGTTGGGCCCGAAGCGATGAAGGCGGTGATTGCGGACGTGTTCGGGCGGCACATGGCGGGCGAGACCCCGGAAAACCTAGAGCTTATGTTCCGCCGCGCCTATTCCAGCGGCTTCACCCAGCGCCCCGATCTGACCGTGATGGGCGCGTTTTCGGGGCTGGAAATCGCCTGTTGGGACATTCTGGGCAAGGATCGCGACCGCCCGGTCTGGGCGCTGCTGGGCGGGCAGATGAACCCTCGCATCCGCGCCTACAGCTATCTTTACCCGTTGGATCATCACCCGCTGCCGGAATTCTGGGGCTCGCCCGAAATGGCGGCGGAATCAGCCCGGGCGTTGGTGGACAAGGGCTATACGGCGGTCAAGTTCGACCCCGCCGGGCCGTACACCCTGCGCGGCGGGCATCAGCCCGCACTCAGCGACATTTCCACCTCGGTCGCGTTCTGCAAGGCCATCCGCGAGGCGGTGGGCAGCCGCGCCGATCTGCTGTTCGGCACCCATGGGCAATTCACCACGGCAGGCGCGATCCGGTTGGGGAAGGCGATCGAGCCCTATGCGCCGCTGTGGTTCGAAGAGCCGATCCCGCCCGACAACCTGCTGGAGTTCGCCGAGGTCGCGCGCGCGCTGCGCATCCCCGTCGCCACCGGCGAGCGGCTGACCACCAAGTCCGAATTCGCCACGCTGCTGCGCACCGGTGGCGCCAGCATCCTGCAGCCTGCCCTTGGGCGCGCGGGCGGCATCTGGGAGATGAAAAAGGTCGCCGGGATGGCCGAGGCGTTCAATGCCCAGATGGCGCCGCATCTTTATGCCGGACCCGTCGAATGGGCGGCGAACATTCATCTGGCGGTCTCGATTCCGAATATCCTGATCGCCGAGACCATTGAATCGCAATTCCACGACGCGCTGATCAAGGGCGCGATCCGGGTGCAGGACGGCTATATTCCAGCCCCCACCGCCCCCGGTCTGGGGTTCGAATTCGACGAGGCGCTGGCCCGCGCGCACCCGTTCACCGGCGATGGGCTGCATCTGGAAATGCAGGAAGCGCCCTGCAATTACACAGACGGAAACTTGTTCGCGGGCGGCGCGCCGGTGGATAAAACCTGACGGCGGGGCGGCTGATGCAACCGCATCGTTTCTATTTTCAGCGCAAAACCATGCCCTTAGGCGGATTGTGCAAAACTTTCGCCTTAGGCCATAGATTTGCCCCATTTGCCGCGTAAGTTATCCACAGCGACAGAGATTTTGACCAGTTTCTCCGCCGGAACGTCGGCGTGGCATGTTTTCCTCCCTGACTGGACAGGTCGTACTTCGGTACGGCCTTTTTTTACTAAATGTGAGCTTTCAACAAGTTGTCCATTCGATCCATCTCGAGTTGGCTGGAGTTACCAGGCACCAACCTTGTTCGGAGGGATCGAATGGACAACTTGTTGAAAGCTCACACCTAGTCAGCAATCGAATCCGACGCCGACGCCGGCCGCTATGTTGTTGAGGTCGAAATTGGTCGGCCCGCAGGTCGGGCATTGCAGATCGAAGGTCGGATATTCGGCTTAGCGCACCTCGCCGCGGACGAATCCGCCGCCGGGCAACTCGCGCTCGGCACCAAAGCCGACCGTCCAGCCGACCTGGCTGTCAGATTGCGACGCAAAGCCACCGGTATATTGCCCGCTCAGATCCATGATCGTGGCGCCGCCGAGACCGTAGATGGAAAAACTGCCAGCCGTGCCGCCGGCGCGGGCCACGATCGAGGCTTCCCAGTTGCCATCAACCGAAAAAGTCTCGCCCGGGACCGCGGTCGCAACCGAATCCGAGGTGTTGAGCAAATGAACGCCCGCCTCGATGCCGAAGACCAAGACGCCGCTACTGGGGAAATTGTAGCCGCCGAAGCCACCCACGCCCACACCGTCAGGGTCAAGCTGATAGGTGGACGGCACATAGGCAGGGATGGTCAGCGTGCCATCGCCAATGTTGTAGGCAGCGCTGAATCCACCATACCACCCATCGTGCGGCGCCGCGAAAACCAGACCTGGGATGCTGATGAGAATAGCGCTGAAAGCCAGATTTTTGCGCCGCATTTGCACGCCCTCCTTGATACATCTACATCAAACTATACCGCAGAATGCACCGATACGGCATGATCGATGTCTAATCGGCGCGGTCAGCGGCGCCTATCGGCCAACCAGTTGCGAATGCACCACTTTGCGTCTTGCGCCGGGCGCGCATCATCGAGATCCGGCTTTCGTTGCCATGCCCGGGAGGCACGGCGTTTGCCGCCGCTCGCGCGTCAGACGCCCGCCAGGTGCATCTCCAGCTCTTTCAGGTTCGGCGCATTCGACGCCGATAACGTCTTCCATAGCGTTCCGGTCGCCGCCTCGCCCAGAAGAGACCGCACCTTGGCGCGCAGTTTGCCCTCGCGCGCGGTCATGGACATCGGCGCCTCCAGATCATGCGCGGCCTCAAGCCGTGTGCCGTCCGTCAGCGTGATCCGCACCAGGGCGGCGGTCTCGGCCATCGCCTCGTCGCTGGCCACACGCACCCGGTCGCGCAGGGCGATCAGATCGGCATCCGCGCAGGCCGCGTCCGTAAACGTGTCCAGCGCGGCGGTATCCCACCCCGCCAGTGCCATCGCGGCGGTCAGCCGATAGCTGAACTTGGCCTCCAGCCCGGTGGCGGGCCGCGCGATATCGCACACCGACAGCCAGCGCGGATGCACCGTCAGGGTGATCTGCGCGGCCGCACCGGGCGCCACTTGCGGGCGCAGGACCGCCAGCGCCTCCAGCGCCGCATGGGTGCCGTGGCAACAGGCGTGAAACTTGTGCTGCACCGTTTCGAACAGCCAGTCGGTACCCAGCCCGTCCAGCGCGTGCGCATCCGCCTGCCCCGCATGGGTCGGCCCGAAACCCTGCGCGCAACTCAGCCCATCCGGGCGTGAAACAAACCCGGCGCTGGCCAGCCGCGCGCATTCCACCCCGGTGGCCGCCGCCATGCCGGCATGATAAGGCTTGCCCATGGTGCCGAACTGCGATTTCAGCCCCGCCGCGCGGGTCGATGCAAGCCCCAGCGCCTGACGCATCCGCGCCGCATCCAGCCCCAGCAGCCGACCCGCCGCCGCCGTGGCGCCAAAGGCGCCCGCCGTGGCGGTCTGGTGAAACCCGGTCTGATAATGCGCCCGGCCCAGCCAGAGGCCGACGCGGATCGACAGCTCCGCCCCCGCCAGACAAGCCTGCAGGAATGCCTCGCCGCGCGCGTTGCAGCTTTGCGCCATTGCCAGCGCGGCAGGCACCACGGCCACCGACGGATGCCCGATATGGCCGAAATGCGTATCGTCGTAATCCAGCGCGTGGCTGGCAGCGCCATTGACCAGCGCGGCTGCGCGCGCCGGAACGCGACCGCCACCGATCAGCGACGCCTCGCCAACGCCGCCCTCGGCCAGCACCATGTCGCGCAGGATCCGCGCCACAGGCTCGTCGCGCCCGGCGATGCCGCAGGCCGCCCAGTCCAGCAGGGACAGCCGCATCATTGCCAGCGCGGCTTCGCCGGCAACCGGCGCCAGCGCGAATTCCGCAAGATTTTCCGTCAGGTCCACTGCATTCTTTCCATGCCCGGCCCGCCCGTCAGTTGCTTTGCAGCGGGGCGCCCAGGTTCTTTGCGGTTATGCCTGCCACGAAGGCGAGAATGGCGTCGATTTCACCCGGCGTGATCTGCACCGGGGCGATATGGCTGACGCGGCCTGCGCCGAACGGTTCGGTAACGCCAACCACCTCGGTAAAGCTGGGATGCGGATTCGCCGACCAGTAGTTGCCGAACAATTCGAACCAGTTCGCCCGGCCGCGCATCGCGGCAAACGACGGCGTCGATCCGATGCCGCCCATTCGGTTGCGCTGATCCACCACATGACAGCGCCCGCAATGCACCAGCGCCAGACGCGCCCCGACGGCGGCGTCGCCGGTAATCTCGGGGGCCAGCGCCTGGGTCTTTTCGGGCAGACCGGCAGTGTAAAGCGGCGGGCCGCCCCTGGGATAGCTTTCGATCGCGGCCCGCCCCGGCGCACTGGTCAGCCAGGCGAGAAACTTGTCAGCCCCTTGCGTGGCTTCCGCGTTGCCTGACAAGACGCGCAACCCGTATGGGGTGCCGTCGCGGCCCGCGAAAACCCGGCGGCCTTCGGCGCCGCTGGCAAACGCCAGATCGGCGGGGGCATCGGCGGGCACCGGCAGGATCGCCACCCGGTACCGCAGCTTGAACCGCGGCAGGATATGTTTCAGAAACCCGCTTTCGGCCATCCCGGCGGGCACGGCGAGGCGCAACTCCTGCGCCTGCGCCGCTGTTCCAAACCAGAACAACGCCAGCGCCAGGACCAGCGCAGAGCAAAGCGGGTGTGTGTCGGTCATGGTCATCCTCGTTGCACGATGCTACCGATTGCATGACGCCGATGCCACAATGAATCCGGTAAACAGGGCCATGGCCCAGGCGGATGAGAGGAGACGGAAAGATGAGCGACGACACCTTCAACATGTCCCTGCGGAAGTTTCTGAAAACCGTGGGCGTGACCAGCCAGCAGGAAATCGAGGCCGCCGTGCGCAAGGCGCAGGACGCGGGCACGCTGCCCGCGGGGCCGCTGCGGGCAAGGGCCGAGATCAGCATCGAGGGCATCGGAATGCGCCACCTGATCGAAGGCGTGATCGATGTCTCCGGAGATGCCGCGTGAGCGACGAGGCTGCCGTCCGGACCGCACTGGCGCGCATAGTCGACCCGGCCCGCGGCGTCGATATCGTGACCGCCGGCCAGCTCAAGGCGCTGACGCTGGACGATGGCGCGGTCAGCTTCGTGATCGAGGTCGACCCGGCTCGCGGTGGCGCGATGGAACCGTTGCGCGCCGCCGCCGAGGCCGCCGTGGCGGCGCTGCCGGGTGTCAGCTCGGTCAAGGCGGTGCTGACGGCGCATGCGGCAGAGGGGACCGTTGCCCGCGCAGCCCCGCGCGGCCCCGTGCCCGATCTGAAGCCGCGCAGCGCAGCACCGGATGCGCCGCCAAAGCCGATTGCGGCGGGGCCGGAAAAGCTGCCGGGTGTGGACCGGGTGATTGCCGTCGCCTCGGGCAAGGGCGGCGTTGGCAAATCGACGCTGGCCGCCAATCTGGCGGTGGCACTGGCGGCACGCGGGCTGAAGGTCGGCCTGCTGGACGCCGATGTCTACGGGCCAAGCCAACCGCGCATGCTGGGCGTGTCGGGCCGTCCCTCCAGCCCCGATGGCAACATCATCCTGCCGCTGCGCAACCATGGGGTCACGGTGATGTCGCTGGGGCTGATGGTCGAGGACGACGAGGCCATCGTCTGGCGCGGCCCGATGCTGATGGGGGCTTTGCAGCAGATGCTGGGTCAGGTGCAATGGGGCCGGCTTGACGTGCTTCTGGTCGATCTGCCGCCGGGAACCGGCGATGTGCAGATGACGCTGTGCCAGAAAACCCAGGTGGCGGGGGCGATCGTGATTTCGACCCCGCAGGACATCGCGCTGCTCGACGCGCGCAAGGGCATCGACATGTTTCAGCGGATGGAGACGCCGATTTTGGGGATTGTCGAGAACATGGCCGGATTTACCTGCGATGGCTGCGGCAAGATGCATTATCCGTTCGGCCATGGCGGTGCGCGTGCCGAGGCCGAAAAGCTGGGGGTGCCGTTTCTGGGCGAAATCCCGCTGGATCTGGACATTCGCATAGCGGGCGATGGCGGTGCGCCGATCGTGGCGACAAAACCGGAAAGCGCTCAGGCACAGGGGTTCTGGGCGGTGGCCGATGCGCTGATCGCGCAAAAGGTACCGGCATGACCACCGAAACGCCGGCCCTGATGCGGCCCGATTTCCCGCCGCTGCTGAAAGGCAAGCCGGTTGGGCGGCTCGACCCGTTCGGAAAGGCGCTGGCGGATATTCTGACGGGCGGGGTTCAGCCCGGGCTGGTGCATTACGCCGAAACCGAGGACGCGATGCGCGCGGCGGTGACGCTGGCCCCCGAGCAGCCGCTGGGCGAGGCCATGGGCGCGCTGTTCGCGGTACAGCTGGGGCTGGCGGATGCGCTGGGTGCGCTGGCACCACCCGAGGTCGCGGTGCATTTCAGCTGGCCGGACCGCATCAAGGTCAACGGGGCCTTGTGTGGCCGGTTCCGCGCGGCGGCCTCGACCGACGATCCGGCGGCAGAGCCGGACTGGCTGATCATCGGGGCGGAAATGCCGATCCTGCCGGTGCCCGGTGCAGAGCCGGGCGCGCGGCCCGATGAAACGACGCTTTACGGCGAGGGCTGTGTCGAGCTTACAGCGCCGCAGCTCATCGAAAGCTGGTCGCGCCACATGCTGGTCTGGATTCACCGCTATCTGGCCGAGGGGCTGGCGCCGCTGCACGCGGCCTGGCGGGCGAAATGCGACGATCTGGGCGAAGATGTCAGCACGCCGGAACCCGGCCTGTTCGTCGGCCTGGACGAGGCCGGCGGCATGTTGCTGCGCCAGGGTGAAGACACGCGCCTGTTGCCCCTGACCACGATGCTGGAGCCAAGCTGATGCAGACAGCCGATGTCCTATTCGCCCGGGTGATCCGGCTGGATGACAGCGATCTGAACGTCTTCGAGGTGGCGGCGGACATCGGCGAATGGGCGATCTCGGGCGCGTTTGCCTTTTCGGATTTCTCCGAATTCGACCTGACCGGCAAACAGCGGCAGGCCTTTGCCAACGGCTGGCTGGGGCTGGAAAGTTTCGGGCGGTCGACCTTTGTCGCGGTGGCTCCGATCACGCCTGCCGAGCTTGCAGTTCTCACCGACACGCTGGCGCAGCATTTCGTGGCTCGCTACGGCGCCCCCTCGATGGAGGCCGCGCGGGCGGTCGCGGCTCAGGAAATCACCCAGATGCAGGAGATGTGCGAGGATCACGCCGCCAACACGCTGATGGTGGTGGAACGCAGCCTTGAAGACGTCGGCATCCGCGAGAAATTCCGCATCATCAAGCCGCGCGATGCCGGGCTCGATGCGTTTGCGGTACATGGCGGCTAGCCGTGGCAGGCGGGGCGGCCTAAACCGCCTTCGCCCATCGGTCAAAAAACCCGCGCGCGTTGCTCAAGTCTTGAACAACCGGTAGATCGCCGGAATCACCAGCACCGTCAGCGCGGTAGAGGACGCCAGCCCGAACAGCAGCGAAATCGCCAGACCCTGGAAGATCGGGTCGACCAGAATCACCGACGCGCCGATCATTGCGGCGATGGCGGTCAGCAGGATCGGCTTGAACCGCGTGGCGCCGGCCTCGATCAGGATATCGACCGTCACCCGCTGATCGGGGTCGGCGTGGCGGATGAAATCCACCAGCAGGATCGAATTGCGCACGATGATGCCGGCAAGCGCGATGAATCCGATCATCGAAGTGGCCGAGAACGGCGCGCCGAACAGCCAGTGGCCGAATATGATGCCGAGAAAGGTCAGCGGCACCGGCGTCAGGATCACCAGCGGCAGCCGGAACGAGCCGAACTGCGCCACCACCAGGATGTAGATACCCAGCAGCGCCACGGCGAAGGCCGCGCCCATGTCACGGAACGTGACCCACGTCACCTCCCATTCGCCGTCCCACAGCAGCACCGGCGTATCGGTACTGTCCGGCTGGCCGTTCAGGCGGATCTCGGGCTGCGGCAGGTCGCTCCAGTCCATCGCATCAAGCCGCTCCGCCACGGCCAGCATCCCGTATAGCGGCGCCTCGAATTCACCGGCCAGTTCGCCCGTGACCATTACCACGTCATAGCCATTGTGCCGGAACACCGGGTAGGAGGCTTGCTCTTCGCTTAGGGAAACCACATCGCCCAGTTCCACCACGCCCCGCGCTCCGGGGATGGCGTTGGCCGGCACCGGGGTGGACAGCGCGCGTTCGTCCATCACCTGATCGGCACGGGCGCGGGCAATAACAATCGGGATCGGGCGGCGGCCCTCGCCCCGATGCGAATAGCCCACGGTGGTCGAGCCGGTCAGCAGCCGCAGCGTATCCAGCGCGTCGCGTTCCTGGACCTGGAAGAAATCCATGTCGCTGGCCGAAAGTTCCGCGCGCAAACGCCGGGCGCGGGTGCCAAAACTGTCGTCGGCATCGACGACAAAGGGAACGTCCTCGAACGCGGTGCGCACCCTGGCCGCGACGGCGCGGCGGGTTTCGGCATCGGGGCCATAGATTTCAGCCAGCAGGGTCGCGATCACCGGCGGTCCCGGCGGCGCTTCGACCACTTTCAGCACGGTGCCGTCCGGCAGATCCAGCGATTTCAGCCGCTCGCGCAGGTCCAGCGCGATCGCGTGGCTGGCCCGTTCGCGTTCGCCCTTGGCCGTCAAATTCAGCTGCACCTCGCCCATCTCGGGGTTCTGGCGCAAAAAATAGTGCCGCACGAGACCGTTGAAATTGAACGCGGCCACGGTTCCGGCATGGGTCTGGGCCGAGACGACCTCTGGCAGGCCAAGCGCCACCCGCGCCGCGTCCTGCGCGACCGCATCGGTGGCTTCGACCGTAGCGCCCTCGGGCAGATCTATGACGATGGCCAGTTCGGACCGGTTGTCAAACGGCAGCAGCTTCACCGTCACATCGCGGGTATAAAGCGCGGCGAGCGAGCCGAACGACAGCACCGCCACCACCAGCAGGAACAGCCCGCTGCGCGCCTTGCTGCGCAACAGCGGCCGGGCGACGGCGGCATAAAACCGCCCCAGCCGCCCACCGGGATGCGCGCCATCTTCGGCGTGGTGCGCCGCCTTTGCGCGACCGGCGATCTTCAGCATCAGCCAGGGCGTAAGCATCACCGCCACGAAGAACGAAAAGATCATCGCCGCCGACGCATTCGCCGGAATCGGGCTCATGTAGGGGCCCATCAGCCCGGAAACGAACAGCATCGGCAACAGCGCGACAACGACGGTCAGCGTTGCCACGATCGTCGGATTGCCGACCTCGGCGACCGCCGAAATCGCCGACCCCATGGTGCTTTGCGACTTGGGCTTTCCGGACCAGTGCCGGGCGATATTCTCGATCACCACAATCGCGTCATCCACCAGAATGCCGATCGAAAAGATCAGCGCGAACAGCGAAACCCGGTTCAGCGTGTAGCCCATGATCCAGGCGGCAAACAGCGTCAGCAGGATCGTAATGGGAATGACGACCGCCACCACCAGCGCCTCGCGCCAGCCGATGGCCAGAAACACCAGCGCGACGATGGAAACCGTCGCCAGCACAAGGTGAAACAACAGCTCGTTGGCCTTTTCATCCGCCGATTCGCCGTAATCGCGGGTGACCTCGACCTCCAGGCTGTCGGGAATAAGCCCGCCTTCCATCACCTCGACACGGTGCAGTATCTCTTCGGCGACCGTCACCGCGTTGGCGCCCGCACGCTTGGCCAGCGCCAGGGTCACAGCCGGACGCCGGATGATTTCACCATCCTCACCGCGGCTCAGGGTGGCGACGTAGCGTTCATCCAGATCGCTCACAAACGCGACATCGGCGACATCGCGAACATATATGGTGCGCCCGTCGCGCGTCGTCACTTCCAGATTGCCGATCTCTTCGGGGGTGGACAGCGTCTTG
>Ga0316207_10005511_pt1 | contig 10463 bp, 11 predicted proteins | sample 6weekpyrite_MG_FD_204943 | JGI IMG/M metagenome (GOLD analysis project Ga0316207, IMG submission 204943) | Microbial mat bacterial communities from mineral coupon in-situ incubated in ocean water Damariscotta River, Maine, United States -... | ecosystem: Environmental > Aquatic > Marine >...
TTGATCAGGCAGTTGAAAAGGGACTGCTTGAAATAACAGCCGAACAGATCAGGCCAACCGAACAGGGCTACCTGTTTCTTAATGACCTGCAAATGCTATTTTTAGATGAGCAATAAACTGCAACCGCGTTTTATTTACCCACATTTTGAGATGACTGGCGATTATTAAACACCCCCTGCAAGCCTTTCGTGGTATTTAGTAACTCTGAAATACTTTCTGGCGCATAAGGATTTTCAAGCGACTCTTCGGAAATGCCAAACTCTTCCTTTTCATCTTTGTTCTCATTCTTTTTCGATGAAATAAATTCACGTTCTTTACCAATACTCACCAGACCTGTTCCACGTCGATCTTCTATAACCTCGGGCACATCCACGGGCTTCATCACGTTAACATTCGGCTGCAAGGTCATTGGTTCGGCTTTAACACCAGGGGGAACAATACTGCCAAACTGCCAGACACCATTTTCGTCTTTCCATTTATAGACCGTGACCTTTTCATCGGTCGTTACCGGCGCATAGACAATATCACGATTAATCTCAGGACGGCCCGACTTACTCTTGGTCATATCACTAAGAAAATCAGCACCACCATTAAAATAAATCAGCGGCCCTACTGTTAGCGCGGTCAGTATAAATAACATGCCAAAAATCGACATTTTCATCAGTTCATCCTTATATAAAATTCACCCTTCATCAGTTAAAGCATATACCAGTTTGAGGTTCGAAGGGTATTCTCTTAAGTCACATATATAGGATAATTAACCAATCACAAGCCCGAAATGCCACTAAATCCACTTTATTTCGCTAACGGGCTTGCCCTGACCGCTGTAACTCATTAAAATACCGCGTTTTCCATAAGCAACAGGCTCTGAGGATTCAGCTAATGCGCTCAGATATACACCCAAAATACAATGACGTTAACGTAACTTGTAGTTGTGGCAACACATTCACTACAGGTTCAACTTACGGTAAAGAAGAGCTGCACATCGATGTTTGTTCACAGTGCCACCCTTTCTATACCGGTAAACAGAAAATCGTTGATACTGCCGGTCAGGTTGACAAATTCAACCGTCGCTTCGGTGGTAAAAAATAGATTTCTATTTCCAGCTGACAACGTGATGGTGGCTAGCAATATCCACCATCGATCAGCAATAAAAAAGGCGCTAGTTTTCAGCGCCTTTTTTATTGCCTGCTATTTACCCGGAATCAGTCACGGGAAAAGCTGTCCTGCTTTCAACAGCCACGAAATTGCGCGTATCGCCCATATTCACGATGGCGACACGATACGACTTAGCGACCAGCGCAAGGTTCGACTGATCGGCATCGATACCCCTGAACTCGCCCGCCGCCGAGGCCAGCAACAACTACCTGAACAACCTTTTGCGATCGCAGCCCGGAATTATGCCCGCCGCCTGATTGATCAGCACGGTAGCAAGATTTCATTGATGCCCGGTACAGAAGCCCGTGACCGCTACGGCCGCTATTTATTTCACATACAGCTAGCCGATGGCAGCCTGCTACAGTCCAGGCTTCTCGAAGCTGGCCTGGCTGTAGCCTATACAACACCGCCGAACCAGCAATTAATTCACTGCTATAGAAAGTCAGAAAAGCTGGCACGGGAAAAACAAAAAGGGTTCTGGACACACCCTAAATACCAGCCGATCGATAGTCACAAGTTACAACCTCTGCATAAGGGTTTTCATCTTGTTCGCGGCAGCGTGACACATATCGGCGAAAGCAACAAAGCCTTCTGGATTAATTTCGGCCAACAGTTTGCTGCACGCATTCGTAAATCTGACCTGACTTTTTTTACCTCACCACTCGATTCTCTGGTTGGCAAGCAAGTAATTATCAAAGGCTGGTTACGACAATATAAGAATAAACACCAGCTATCTTTACGTCACCCTTCCGCCATTGAAGTGGTCAGATCTGAAATCACCAAACCAGTTGATTGAGTCAGTAATATCAGCAGCAGAGACAGACAAATGATAAACTTGGCTGATTCAACTCAATGCCAGTAAGTTAACACACGGGACACCACCGAACATGTCTGCAGAATTCAAACGCGCCGCACTCGATTATCATCAGAATCCGACACCCGGGAAAATCAGTGTAGAAACCACCAAGCCTTGCGAAACTCAGGCTGATTTATCACTGGCCTATACTCCTGGCGTTGCCGAGCCTGTTCGAGCGATAACAAAGCATGCAGAAGATGCCTATAAGTACACCGCCAAAGGTAACCTCGTCGGCGTCATTACCGATGGTAGCGCAGTACTTGGCTTAGGCAATGTGGGTTCACTGGCCGGCAAACCGGTGATGGAAGGCAAAGCCGTATTGTTCAAACATTTTGCCAATATCGATGTATTTGATATTGAAGTCGACGCTGATGAACCCGCTGATTTTATCGACACCGTTGCACGTATTGCACCGACGTTTGGCGGCATTAACCTCGAAGATATTACCGCACCAAAATGCTTTGAGATTGAAGAAAAACTCCAGGACATGCTCGACATCCCGGTATTTCATGATGACCAGCACGGCACCGCAATTATCATCGCCGCCGGTTTGATCAATGCCCTTAAATTGCAGAATAAAAAGATTGATGAGGTACGCGTCGTTTGTCTTGGTGCCGGCGCTGCTGGCATCGCCTCAATGAAATTACTCCATGCGCTCGGCGCGCCAAAAGAAAACCTTTATATGGTTGATCGCAATGGCGTCATTCATACTGAGCGCGATGACCTGAATAAATACAAACAACAGTTCGCGGTGGAAACCGAACTGCGCACTCTCACCGACGCGATGAACGGCGCCGATGTATTTATTGGCGTTTCAGGCCCGGATTTACTATCCAAAGATATGCTCTCAAGCATGGCTGAAAAACCGATTATCTTCGCACTTTCGAATCCGGATCCGGAAATCTTACCCGAGCTAGCTCACCTGACACGCGATGATATTGTCATGGCAACCGGCCGCAGTGATTATCCAAACCAGGTCAATAACGTACTCGGCTTCCCGTATATTTTCCGTGGCGCTCTCGATGTGCGCGCATCAAAAATTACCGAAGAAATGCTGATTGCCTGCGTGCATGCGCTTAGCGCACTGGCACATGAACCGGTGCCTAAAAAAGTCCTCGAAGCTTACGAGCTCGATCACCTCGAATTCGGTCCGGAATATATTATTCCCAAACCTCTTGACCCACGTTTACTCGAGCGCATCCCCAAAGCTGTGGCAGAAGCAGCGATTGAGTCTGGCGTTGCCCGCACCGAGCTGCTGAAATAAATCGATAAAGTCATCACCCTGTTAATAATCTGCTGCTAAACTTTTAGTAAAGTTATAAATGCATTAACAGGGAGAGGCTAGCATGAACAAAATCGTTATTGTCGGCGCCGGTCGCGTCGGTGAGTCTACAGCACAATTTATTGCCAGTAAGGATTTATGCCGCGAGCTGGTTTTAATCGATGTACGTGAAGGCGCGGCCGAAGGGGCAGCGTTGGATATCCAGGAAGATGCCCCACTTTTCCAGTTCGATACCAAAATGTCAGGTGGTCAGGATCCCGCACTGATGACCGATGCTGAGCTCATCATTATTACTGCCGGTATCCCTCGCAAACCCGGTATGTCTCGCTCTGATGTGCTTGGCACCAATGTAAAAATTACCGATGAAATTGTACATAACGCAATGCAATACGCAGCGGATGCTATGCTGCTGTTTGTCTCCAACCCGGTTGATATTCTGACTTACCGCGCCTGGAAAATCTGTGGCTGGCCACGACACCGCGTGTTTGGCCAGGCCGGTGTGCTTGATGCTACCCGTATGGCCAGCTTCATCGCCATGGAGTCTGGCTATTCGGCACTGGATATCGATGCCATGGTACTTGGAGGTCACGGCGACTCAATGGTACCAATGATGCGCTACACCACCATTTCAGGTATCCCGGTGGAAAACTTTCTTAGCCCAAAAACGATAGCAAGTATCATTGATCGCACGCGTAATGGCGGCGCGGAAATTCTTGCACTGCGACAGAATAGCAGCGCCTATGATGCTCCAGCCGCGGCTGTGGCCACCATGGTCGATGCCATTGTCCACGACCGCAAACGCATCCTGCCTTCAGTCGCCATTCTTGAAAATGAATATGGCTGTAACGAGCTTGCGATTGGTGTACCCACGATGCTGGGGAAAAATGGCATGGAAAAAGTCATCCAGCTAGAACTAAATATGGATGAGAAACAGGCTTTCGAACAGTCTGTCTCCATGGTGTTAAAGGATATTGAAGCCCTTAATTCACTGTAACTTTAGTCAGAGCCTTAAGGATTTTTATTCAAGAGAAACCGGACTCTAGAGAATAATGCTTAGAATACATTACTCTTATAGCCTGTTAGGCTTAAATCTAGCCTGTTAGGCTTAAATCGCATTACCCCAGGCATCATTGGTCTTGCGTTGCATCCTAGTTGACGACTTTTTTTCAAACAGTCTTTCCCAGTGACCAATATCACTGCCCAGGCCTTCACAGAGTTCGAGCCCCATCACGTAACCTAAGCGATCATCAACTTTAGACCAGCGCACTTCGCTATTGAGATAAAACTTACCTTTGAGGCCGGCAATTTCAACCCATAGATCCACCATAGCACCGACAGGGATACTATCATTACCCATGATGCGTAGACCACGTTTGGAGATATCCAGAGTTTTTGCTGGACGCGTACTGGCTTCTGATTCGACAGTATGCAGTGAAGCCGTTACCTGAGCCAGCAGCCGATCTTGCCTGGCATAACGGCTATTTTTTCGGTGATTTTCAACAGTTGACATATTATTCCCTTATTTTTCAGCTACTTACTTTATATATTTCCATATATTTGCGACCCAGCTCAATACCGGTCACTTCCTCTATATAAACAACCTGCTTATAGTTTAGCCAATTTGTCATAAAAATAAATATACTTCTGACAAATGGCCCATGCAATAACTATGGCTAGAACCTACTGTTTTTACTGGCTTTTTTCCGGGAATCCGAGGCTATACCATTTTTCCAGGTCGGCCTGATCTGTTTCTGACACCTCAAGCCCAGCTCGATAGGCTTTTTCATCACGCGTGAGTTTTATCCAGCATAAGGTTGCGACCAGGTGGAAGGTCTTTAACTTACTCTTTGGAATCGACACCCATAAATCCAGCGTAGTACCGACCGGCAGATGATCTTTTAACACCACCTGTATGCCATCTGCCGAAATATTCACCGATTCGCAGGGAATATTCTGGCCAGCCAGTTCCGGGTAATCATCCGCTACAATCACTTCTGACTGCAGGTTACCTCGTGAGGTAAATCGCTTACTTTTTCTCTGGTCACCAATTTTCTGTGACATGTAATCTAAATCCTGTATTGCTGTTATTCGTCTTTTTATTCCAGCCAGACCCGGTAATGTTTACTTTCATCTTTGTAATCGAACACGGTCTGAGCAGCAATACCACTGTCACGTACACGTTCAACAATCTGTGGCAGATCAATTTCCTCTGCCTGAGCTAATTTTAGTTTAATTTCATCAGGAATAAATGATTCCAGTTCTAAAACAGCTTCTGCCGGCAAATTAACCTCGGTTTTTTTACCATCGTGCCGAGTAATTTTTACTCTCAAGGTATCTGCCAGTGCTGTCATTTGCACTTCTTGGCCACCACACATCACCGGCAGCGGATATTTCCTGGCAGCATCCAACAGGCTTTCGGGTAACGATTCTTTCATCACCTGCCACCAGTTAATATCAACATTGAGAAGCTGCAGTTGTTGCACCAGCCCCTGAAACGCACGCATAATAAAAATCAGTTGCGCCGGCCCTGCTGAACGGAACCACCAGCGTTTTTCACCGAGTAATTCTGTTATCTGTTTTCCGGGGCGCCAGTTACGCAGTTGAAAAACATCATCATCTAAAAACGGCTGAAACAGGTAGAGACAAAGACGCGGCAGGTACGCCTCGATTCGAGCCAGTTTCTCACTATTAAAACCCATGGCGACAAAATTGCTGATCGGCATGCCCGATGTTTTTTCTCGCAGCGACAATATCAGCTTTAACAGTGCCATGCTTTGATGTTCATCAAGGTCAATTGAACAGCCATAATCCATCAGCACTGTCTCAATCTCACCACTGCCATCATCCCGATAGCGAAAATAACTATTACCCATATGCGGATCAGCATGCAGACGACGTGTTTTAAATAGACTGGTCAATAATAACGACAGCAATGTTCGGGCAATCTGTTCACGCTGCTTTTGTGGCCAGCTGGCGGCCTGCTGCAGAAAATCACCGGACTCCCAGCTTTGCACCAGCATTTTTTCACTACTTAAATCGGTATGAACATATGGCACCACTACCGCTGGTAAATCAAGTTGCTGATAAAAAAACTGCTGGGTTTCGGCCTCATGGTGATAATCCAGCTCGCGCGTCATATTCTGTTTAAGCACCTGGCGATAACCATCAAGATCAACATTCCATTTTTTTACCGGGCCCGCTTTCGGCATTATTCCCAGTAATTTCATTTCTCCCTCAATCGCCGCGCCTATTTCTGGGTACTGCAGCTTGATCGCGACTTCGCGGCCATCTTTTAACACCGCATGATGCACCTGACCCAAAGACGCGGCCGCATTCGACTCATCGATAGAATGAAAAACTTCATTCCATCGGCAACCTAATGACTGTTCAATCAAAGGTACCATCTGTACTAACGGTAATGGCTCAATAGAGGTAATCAACGGAGCAAAGGCATCCTCAACATCGCTGGCGGCAGCCATCAATTGTCCGACTTTCATCGTCACGCCGCGGGCATCCGCAAACTGTTGCGCAATGGCCTGACGTGCTCGTAACTGCTGCTGTGGATCGGTACTGCGGGATAAATGACGAAAACCGACCAACAGTTTAATGAGCCGCACGCTCCTGTTAATCAGGTTCCACATAGGGGTACTCGGTCAAAAAATGATGGTGGCGTCATAGCATCGAATGAGCCACCAGGTGAAAAAATCAGGCAGCTTGCTCCGCCTTATTCAGAATCCGGCTTTCAGGACTCTCTGCCTGGTAAAGATAACTCTGGGTTAATGTCTGCTTCCTCGGCGCAAAGTAATCGATGTAGTTTTCTGTCCAATGATTCCACAGTTTGCTGTCATCTTCAGCACAGCTCCAGGAATAGTTGCTGAGCTGATCAAAACAGGCGTATGCATAATTGCCCAGATTTTGTTTCAAGGTGTAGGCCCACAAAGGCTCTTTTGCGCCCATATACGGATCAATAAATACCCGCACTCGAGACAGCCCCTGACTTACACCGCCGATAACATGTGATTCAAAAATAAGATCAATGCGGTCACGGTATTTTTTATCATTCACCCTGCCAAGACTCAGCGTCATACCTTCGTATAACTGGCCATCGTCCGGATCCTGGTAATCATGAGCAAATACAAAACCCATTAATTGCTGCTCATTATCGAGCAAATCCTGTACAAAATGCTGTGCCGATGATGGCATCGCTATATCCTGTTCAAGCAGGTCCCGCGCCATGACAAACAGATTTTGATCCGCATCAGCTTTCAATTTAAAGCTCTGAAATACAGTAAGATGATATTTATTCCACGGCCGTGACCAGCCCAGCTTGCGAGACTGTCGGTAAGACTCAAGTGCATTCATCAAAAAACGCATCACCTTACCGGGCTGCTTTTTTTTGGAAATCGTCTTTTTTACCTGTTGATATTGCCTGGTGCTGTCAATCTGGAAAGATCCTGCTTTCATCCTTATATTATCCTCTGGTACTGCTTAATTATAATTATGATGTTCTATCACACTCTTTGAGACACTACTTAGTGTTTTATAGTCACAAAATCCCTAAATTTGAAGGGTTTCACATAAATTCAGCGTATCGCGTTCCCCTTGACCACGACAACGCATACAATAGCGACGATGACAAAAGCTGAAAAACCCCGGGTTTATTTAATCGATTCCAGTATTTATATCTTCCGTGCCTGGCATGTGTTTGATGATGATATTGTTGATGTCGACGGCCACCCAACTAACGCCGTTTATGGCTTTTCTGAATTCCTCTACGAACTGATTAAAAAAACCGGTGCACAATATGTCGCCTGCGCGTTTGATGCCAGCCAGACCGATTCATATCGGCGCGAAATATTTGCCGAGTACAAGGCTAATCGGCCTCCAGCACCTGAAGAACTGATTCGCCAGTTCGAATATTGCCGACAGTTCTGTCGAGCAGCCGGCATTGCCGATTACTCCAGCAACCGCTTTGAGGCCGATGACATTATCGGCACGCTGGCCCACCGACTTCGCGAACAAGGTTTTGCGATTACCGTGGTCAGCGCCGATAAAGACCTGGCACAACTGGTACGCAGCGAACACGACTACTGGTGGGATTATGCCCGTGACAATATGCTCGACCATAAGGGTGTGGAAAAACAGTTTGGCGTGCGCCCGGAACAGATCGCCGACATGCTGGCATTGTCTGGTGATAAAATCGATAACATCCCCGGCATTCCCGGCATAGGTTATACACTAGCAGCAAGGATTTTAAACAAGTACGCCACGGTGGAAGAGATCCTGGAAAACATCGAGCATATTTCAAAAATGAAGTTTCGAGGTTCAGCCCGGGTTCAAAACCTGGTTGATGAACACCAGCATATTTTACCGATGAATAAAAAGCTCACCACCATCGTTACCGATGCACAGTTCCAGGGCCCTAAAACGGATATTAGCTGGCAGGGCATTGAAGAAGAGCTGTTACACCAGCTTTTCGACAAGCTCGATGCCGGTGATATGCGCCGCAAGAAATGGCTGAATATCTAAGCGATGAGTAAACTCGTGCTTTTTAATAAACCGTTTAATGTGTTGTGCCAGTTCACCACCGATGATGACCGCGTGACGTTAAAAAATTTTATAGATATTAAAGATGTCTATGCTGCCGGTCGTCTCGACTATGACAGCGAAGGCCTGCTATTGCTCACTGACGACGGCCAGTTGCAGCACCGCATTAGTGACCCAAAATACAAACAGCCTAAAACCTACTGGGTGCAGGTCGAAGGTGTCATTAGCGAAGATGCATTAAAACAACTACGTAAGGGTGTTGAATTAAAAGACGGCAAAACCCGGCCCGCTCGGGCACAAAAGATAGATGAGCCTGAGAATCTCTGGCCGCGAAACCCACCAATCAGGGAACGTAAAAATATTCCTACCAGCTGGTTACAGCTGAGCATTACGGAAGGTAAAAACCGCCAGGTAAGGCGAATGACAGCCGCTGTAGGATTCCCTACCTTACGCCTGATTCGTTACAAAATTGGCCGCTGGTCACTCGATGATATCGATAGCGGACAGCATAAGGTCATTAATACATCGTCTAGCTAAACAATTTACACACCAATAAAGCCTGAAAAAATGATTATGTAGATAGCAAACTCTACAACCGTTTTTATTAAATTCTATCCTGCTGCAGCAAAATACCTTTAACCTGAACATAAACCGGCATATCAAATTTAAGGCCGAGTTGCTTAAACGATTTTTTCGAAATTCGAGCCAGTAAAATATCCTTATTCACTGACATTTGTAGTAAAACTTCTGATGCTGTTTCTTCTACCACACTAAGAATTCTTGCAGGTAAAATATTTAATATACTGCTATCGTTTGGTTTTGATTTACACAAGCTAACATCAGCCGCGGGAATACGCAGGCGTACCGGGGTGTTTTTTTTCAGCTCACCTTTAACCTGAAACACACTACCCCCAGTCGTGCTCACCGCCGATAAACCAAAGCTTGTATCCGTTGAAACAACGCGAGCATTGAGCACTGCAATAGAATGCTCGGTATTTAATAAAGGAGAATCTACTGATGTTAATGCATCAGTTATCGTTCCGTTAAAAACAAGTTGACCGGACTCCAGCACTAACATGTCATCACATAAGCGAGAGACTTCATCAATGCTGTGACTGACATAAATAATGGGAATATTCAACTGGTCATGCAGTCGTTCAAGATACGGTAAAATTTCATTCTTATGCGTATCGTCCAGCGATGCCATCGGTTCGTCCATTAATAATAATTGTGGCCTTTTCAATAAAGCTCGGGCAATGGCAACCCGCTGCTTTTCCCCACCGGATAAAGATTCGGGCATACGCTCCAGTAATGGGAAAATATTTAATAACTGGATCAGGTATTTTTTATTCGCTTCATTAATCGAGCCAGATCGCTTACAACCATACTCGAGGTTTTCTTTGACTGACAAATGCGGGAATAACCGACTATCCTGAAACACATAACCAATATCACGTTGCTGCGCGGTTAGATTGTTACGTTTTCCCAGCCAAATCTGGTTATTAAACTTAATGTCGCCTTTAACTTTTTTTTCCAGCCCAGCCAGGCAACGTAACAATGTGGTTTTCCCTGAGCCCGACTGGCCAAAAATACCCAGCACGCCTTTTTCGGGAATAGAAA
>Ga0316207_10005512_pt1 | contig 10463 bp, 11 predicted proteins | sample 6weekpyrite_MG_FD_204943 | JGI IMG/M metagenome (GOLD analysis project Ga0316207, IMG submission 204943) | Microbial mat bacterial communities from mineral coupon in-situ incubated in ocean water Damariscotta River, Maine, United States -... | ecosystem: Environmental > Aquatic > Marine >...
GTTTGTCTCCACAAACTAATGTATTGATTACCCAAGCTAATATATTCGACGTAATAAAAAATATAAGTAAAGTATTGTTTATAAGGAAGGTTTTTTATGGTTGATGCAATCATCTCATTTTTCATTTCAGATGCCATGGCAGAAGGTGCCGCAGCACCTAGTGGTGCAGAAGGCGCATTGGGTTTTATCCCGCTTATTGTCATCTTTATTATTTTCTATTTTCTCATTATTCGACCGCAAGTTAAGCGAGCAAAAGAACACAAAAAATTAACTGAGTCCGTGACCAAGGGCGACGAAGTTGTAACAGGTGGAGGGTTGTTAGGAAAGGTTGTGGATGTAAATGATAACTTTGTTTCACTTGAAATTTCGGACAACGTTGAAGTAAAGGTTCAACGTCAGTCGGTTGCTTCGTTGGTACCCAAAGGCACAATTAAATCAGCGTAACACCAGCAAAATAAAGTCACGTGATCGAACGAATGATTCGTTCGATCTCTTGAGAAATTAACCCTATTGTTAAGGTAAAACAGGAATGCTTAATCGGTATCCTCTTTGGAAATACATAATTATCGCAATTGTGATTATTGTTGGCGCTTTGTATGCGATGCCAAATTTGTTTGGTGAAGATCCGGCGGTTCAATTATCGGCAACGCGTTCAACAACCGTTAACACTGCCACGATGGGGCAAGTAGAAGGTATTCTCGAAAATAACAATATTCCCTACAAAAGCGTTGTATTGGATGAACGCGGGGTTCTTGTTCGATTTGATAATACTGAAGATCAGTTAAAAGCTCAGGATGTTATTCGAGATAAGTTTAACCGGGGCTATATTGTTGCATTAAATCTTGCGCCATCCACTCCGCAGTGGTTACGTTCTATTGATGCAAGTCCTATGTATCTTGGTTTGGATTTACGTGGTGGTGTTCACTTTCTAATGGAAGTTGATATGAATGCCGCTATTCAACAATCCCTAGAACGTTACAAAGGTGATTTTCGCTCATTGCTTCGCGTAGAAAAAGTTCGGTATCTTAGTATCAAGCTGAACGGTTCTGTTGCAAATGATACCGGCTCGATCAAGTTGAAATTCAAAAATGAAGAAGTTCGTGCTAAAGCCCGTCAGATTATTCGGAAAGAATTCCCCACCCTGGAGTTCGCTAATCAAGATGACGATAAATATGCTTACCTAGTTGTCACTATTTCTAAACAGGAACAGCTTGAAACCAAGCGATTTGCCGTTCAGCAAAACATCACAACACTTCGTAACCGTGTCAATGAACTGGGTGTTGCAGAGCCGCTCATTCAACAGCAAGGCATAGATCGAATAGTGGTTCAGTTGCCTGGCGTTCAAGACACGGCTCGCGCTAAAGAAATTCTTGGCGCTACTGCCACGTTGGAATTCCGCATGGTTGATGAAGAGCATAATGCGCAAGCTGCCGTTAAAGGCCGAATCCCACCAGGTGCCAAACTTTATCAGGAGCGTAACGGCGATCCGATTTTACTGAAAAACCAAGTGATGTTGACGGGTGATTACATTGTAGATGCGAAATCTGGCATCGATACTCAATCTGGTGGTCCCAATGTCAACATTTCGCTTGATAGTAAAGGTGGCAGGCAATTCACCAACGCAACCAAAACTAATGTAGGTAAGTTGATGGCGGTTGTATTTATCGAAGTTAAAACTGAATTCACCGAAGTTGATGGCAAAAAGGTTCGCATAAAACGAAAAGTTGAAGAAGTAATTAACGTAGCTAGAATTCGTGAGCGTTTGGGAAGCCGGTTTCAAATATCAGGATTGGATAGCACATCAGAAGCACGTGACTTAGCACTTTTATTACGAGCTGGTGCGTTGGCTGCGCCAATTGACATCGTTGAAGAACGTACAGTTGGACCAAGTCTTGGGCAAGATAACATTGATCAAGGTTTTGCATCAGTTGTTATCGGATTTACTTTGGTTTTGTTCTGCATGATCTTTTTCTATCGTGGATTTGGCATGATTGCCAACTTAGCGCTAGCACTCAACTTGGTACTGATTGTTGCGGTTCTTTCTCTCTTGCAAGCGACGCTAACCTTACCGGGAATCGCTGGAATCGTTTTAACTGTCGGTATGGCTGTTGATGCAAATGTTTTGATTTTTGAACGGATTCGAGAAGAGCTCCGAAATAATCAACAAATTCAATCAGCCATCGATGCGGGATACAACAAAGCAATCATTACAATTTCTGATGCCAATATTACAACCTTTATCGCTGCTGTTGTATTGTTTGCAATGGGTAGTGGCCCGATTAAAGGATTTGCAATAACATTGTCTATTGGAATCTTAACTTCAATGTTCACAGCAATTATGGGTACACGTGCCGTTGTCAATATGGCTTACGGTGGCCGAAAAATTAAAAAACTGTCTTTGTAGAGGGTTCTAGCAGAATGCAATTAATATCCAAAGTCCCCAATATCGATTTTATGTCGAAAAGCTCGCTGGCGCTTAAAGTATCCAGCGTTATTTTGTTAGTTTGCGTGGCATCGATAATTTTCCGCGGCTTAAACTTAGGAATCGATTTCACGGGTGGTACACTTATCGAGGTTGGCTATGAAGAGACTGCCGATTTAACGAAGGTTCGATCAGCACTAGCGGAAGCAAGCTTCAACGATGCAGTAGTGCAGCATTTTGGAACTTCTAAAGACGTATTAGTGCGCATTGCTCCGCGTGAAGACTTGAGTTCTGCACAACTTAGCTCGAAACTATTAGAAATCTTGCAAACGACGTCAGACACTGAAGTCAGTATGCGGCGTGTAGAATTTGTTGGTCCTCAAATTGGTGATGAATTAATTGAAAAAGGCGGCATGGCGATGTTAATCGCCTTGTTGTGTATTTTAGTTTACGTCTGGATTCGGTTTGAAAAGCGCTTTTCTGTTGGTTCGATAGCGGCATTGGTTCATGACGTCGTTTTTACGCTCGGTATGTTTTCACTTTTTCAGTTAGAATTTGATCTTACTGTCTTAGCCGCATTGCTTGCCGTAATAGGCTATTCTCTGAATGATACCATTGTGGTTTTTGATCGAGTGCGCGAAAATTTCCGTATCATTAGAAAAGGGACGCCAGTAGAAGTGGTTAATAAATCGATTAACCAAACTTTGGCACGTACCGTTATGACATCGTTGACCACATTGCTTGTATTAATTGCCTTGTTTACTTTTGGTGGTGAGTTAATTCATGGCTTTGCTACTGCATTGATTATCGGTGTCGTCGTCGGTACTTACTCTTCTATCTATATTGCAACATCAACAACCTTGTTGTTAGGCGTAACCAAGCAGGATTTGATGCCGGTTGAAAAAGAAGGTGCGGATTTCGAAGAACCTGTTATGTAAGTTATTGTAGAGTTATATTTGGTCTATTTAAACTTTTCTTGTTAACTTGAAAAAGATGTTCTAAACCGATAGCGATCTATCGGTTTATGTTTTTTCTCACCGAACCGAATAAGCTTATTTTCGTGATACTTGCAGGAAGATATTTTGCCTTTCTTTTTGCATTCACCTTCTCCGTGCATAAGATCATTTTTAAATGGTCCGATATAATAGTTACCGTTAGACCAAGTAAATTTTCCTGTACCGTTAAATTGTCCGTATTTAAAATTACCGACATACTGGTTGCCGTTACGAAATGCTAATACACCTTTGCCATGCCGTCGGCCGTTTTGAAATTCACCGGCATATTTTTTACCGGTTTTATACAAATAGACACCTTTCCCTTCAAATTTTCCCTGCGCAAAATCACCATGATATCTTCCTTGATGTTTTACAATGAGATCACCTTCACCTTGGAATAAGCCTTGTGAAAAAGTCCCTTCATATCTGTCGCCATTACTAAAAAGGTAAGTGCCTTTCCCTTCCATCCTGTCATTTTGAAACTCACCATGGTATTGATCACCATTTCTGAATGTCATAATCCCAATGCCACTATAAAGGCCTTCTTCAAATGAGCCTTCATAGACATCGCCTGTCATAGATTCGAATCGACCGAGACCATGGAACAAGCCATTGTCAAAACCACCAGTATATTTGTTTCCATTACGCCAGGTTAATTGGCCGTTTCCCTCAAATAGGCCATTTCTCAGGGTTCCGATAAAGACTGAGCTGTCGGGAAGCGTGACGGTGACTGGATTGCCGGAATCAGCTTGATTAATCTGAAGCTGGGCGCATCCAGATGTGATAATTAATGCAATACCGCCTAAAAAACATCTAAAATTTGGAAGAATGTTAAGTGATTGAGTTTTCATTAGTTAATGGAATAACGTAGTACATGCCTTAAATTAGCCCAACTGTATGATCTTATGAAATAAATAAAACTATATACAAGAGCTACCGTAACTACAGCTTAATATGAAAACTAACTTTTTTCTAGGATTGGTGGCGGTGTATTTATGTGAAGCCAATATTCACCTAAATTTTGGATGACTTCGCTGAAAACTTTAAAATTGACGGGTTTTTTGATGTAGCTATTGCTTCCCAATTGATAGCCTTCTACCACGTCACAAAATTCGTCGGATGTGGTGAGTAATACCACAGGAACGAATTTGGTATGATCATGATTCCTAATTTTTTCTAAAACTTCCAAACCATTTAATTTGGGTAGGTTTATATCCAGCAAAATCAATTTAGGAAGGCAATTAGCGTCTCGATTGCTATGTTTTCCATTTGCGAAAATATAATCGACGGCATCTTGTCCGTCACAAGCAACGTCTAATACCACGTTCAAATTAGTCATTTCAAACGCGCGTTTAGTTAGAAGCACATCATCAGGATTATCTTCAACCAACAATACAGTTGAGGAGCCGTTTGTTAAAGACGAAGGCGCGAGGGAATCAAATTGAATGGTGATATCTTCAAAACCAATTTCCTTACACCACAATAATGCGGTATCGGATGTTTTAAAGATGCGACTGGAGCCACGTTTTGACGAGAGAATCTGAGTTGGGTGAACATCACTGTTAGCGATAAGCAATACGCGCCATCCATTTTCTTCAGGATCACGAATGACTTTAGCGTTGGACCAGTGACCGGCATCAAAAAGCAACCGAACATCCCGTTCATTCATATTATTCTCATTTTTTTTTAATTGCCTACTATGGTAACCATAAACATAATATTGGGCAACTAATATTTAGCTAGAATTTCACAATAGATAAATTTAAAACGATAGAAAACAACGAATAAATCAAGGAATTAACACAATTTTTCTAACAGGGAAGGTACGAAAAATGTTTAAATATACAAATGAGAGCCCCACAAACAAAAAGGTATGAATGTGAGGTTTTGGGTCTGCTAAACTAACTTAACACTAGCGACACTCACCCCTATTCTTAAACAACATCGTAGAGATGCATCCGAAGTTTTAAAAACTCGGGGATCCTTACTGCGTTTGGAATTCAACATTTGTTCGTCGCCATTTTTCGCAACGAGCTTTAATGTCCATCCAGCGTTATCACCAGTAGGTGATATAACAACGTTTTCAAGATCGCCTGATTCTGATAAAAGTCTCGCTTCCCGTTCTTGCATAATTGGGGTTCCGGTATCCTTGTTATGGTCTATAGTTCTAAATATAAACGCTTTTTACGAAATGTTAAGTACTTTTTGTAAAATAGTGAAAAAAAGATACACTGAAGCTCTTTTTTTATACTATTTGCATACGTTTCAAACATATAGAGGTGATATTAAATCGAATGATAGTACTTTTGTTGTAGGTGTATTGCGATAAATTTTTGTTGGTAAAAATGGAAATTGGGTGTCGAGCCTACAAAACAATTTTTCTTAAAATACAAAATCACATGAACTTAATTCGGCTATATTGCATGCTAATTTGAAAGATGATATTGAGTTAATCCGCTAAATTTGCTAAATTTTAGTCCCTTCAAATAACTCGTCCCCCCTGAGTAAAATCGTTAATGACAAAATATATTTTCGTAACTGGTGGTGTGGTTTCATCCCTAGGCAAAGGCATTGCGTCTGCGTCATTGGGAGCCATACTAGAGGCCAGAGGTTTAAAAGTAACTCTCATTAAAATGGATCCGTATATTAATGTTGATCCTGGCACAATGAGTCCGTTCCAACATGGTGAAGTATTTGTTACCCAAGATGGGGCAGAAACGGATCTCGATTTGGGTCATTACGAAAGATTTGTTCGTACCCCGATGACACAAAAAAATAATTTTACGGCTGGTAAAATATACGAATCTGTTATCAAGAAAGAACGAAGAGGCGATTATCTGGGTGCTACCGTCCAGGTTATTCCTCATATTTCAGACGAAATAAAACGGAGTATGCTGGAAGGTGCCTTAGGCGCTGATGTAGCGCTAATTGAAATAGGTGGAACAGTAGGTGATATTGAGTCTTTACCATTCTTGGAGAGTATTCGTCAGTTAGGCGTTGAATTAGGACCGGAACGGGTTATGTTCATGCATTTGACGTTGCTGCCCTATATTAAAGCTGCTGGTGAGCTGAAAACAAAACCGACTCAACATTCCGTTAAGGAATTGCGGAGTATCGGAATTCAGCCTGATATTTTAATTTGTCGTTCGGAAACAGAAATAAAAGAAGATGAGCGAAAGAAAATCGCCTTGTTCACCAATGTTCAAGCAAAAGCGGTATTCTCGGCTTACGACGTGAAAAATATATATGAAATTCCCCGCGTGCTCCATGAGCAAGGTCTTGATGATTTAGTCATAAAACGTTTTGGTTTAGAAACCCAAGAGGCTGATCTGTCGGACTGGCAGCACGTTGTCGATGTGATGGCTAATCCAAAAGACGAAGTAACCATTGCCATGGTTGGAAAATATATGGATCTTACCGAGGCATACAAATCTTTGTCAGAGTCATTGATTCATGGCGGCGTTCAAACGGAACATAAAGTTAATATTCGTTATATAGACTCAGAAATCATTGAAAACAATGGAACCAATTGCCTAAAAGGTGTTGACGCGATTCTCGTGCCCGGTGGTTTTGGTGAACGTGGTGTTGAGGGAAAAATCAAAACGATTCAATATGCTCGTGAGAAAAAAATTCCTTATCTTGGCATCTGCTTGGGAATGCAACTAGCGGTGGTGGAATTTGCGAGAAATGTGGCGAAACTTGAAGATGCTCATAGCTCAGAATTCAACCCCGAATCCCCTCATCCTGTTATTGGTTTGATAAAAGAATGGGTTTCAAGTCAAGGTAGCATTGAAAAACGCTCTGAAGCATCAGACCTTGGCGGAAGTATGCGTCTAGGTGCCCAGAAGTGTCGATTGGAATCGGATTCCCTTATGCATAAACTTTATCAGGAAGATGTAATCGAAGAACGCCACCGACATCGCTATGAATTTAACAACCAATATAGAGAACCTCTGCAAGAAGCGGGATTGGTATTATCGGGACTTTCTATTGACGAAAAATTAGTAGAAGTCATTGAGATACCCAAACATCCTTGGTTTGTTGCTTGTCAATTTCATCCTGAATTTACTTCTACACCTAGAGACGGCCATCCCCTGTTTACAGGGTTTATCAAAGCGGCGATTGCTCGTAAGAAGTCCTCTTCCAACGTGAAAAAATAAAGGTTCCAAAATGAAATTATGTGGTTTTAACGTTGGTCTTGATCAACCGTTTTTTCTTATCGCAGGGCCCTGTGTCATAGAAAGTGAAGGACTAGCAATGGACACCGCTGGCGAACTTAAATCAATTTGCCAATCACTTAACGTTCCTTTTATTTATAAATCCTCTTTTGATAAAGCGAATCGCTCATCAGGAGACAGTTTTCGAGGACCAGGGTTGGAAAAAGGACTCGCGATTTTGGAAAAAGTGAAGAGCGAGCTTTCAGTCCCGGTTTTGACTGATGTACACGAAGATACACCACTCAATGAAGTTGCCAGTATTGTGGATGTTATGCAGACACCGGCATTTTTATGTCGCCAGACAAACTTTATTCAAAATGTGGCCAAAGAAAATATTCCGGTCAATATTAAAAAAGGCCAGTTTTTGGCGCCATGGGACATGGTTCATGTGGTAAACAAGGCGAAAGCAACTGGGAATGATCAAATTATGGTCTGTGAACGTGGCGCATCTTTTGGATATAACAACCTGGTGTCAGATATGCGTTCCTTGGCGTCGATGAGAGAAACAGCAAGTCCCGTGGTTTACGATGCGACACATTCTGTCCAGCTTCCTGGTGGAAAGGGAAGTGTATCCGGGGGGCAAAGAGAGTTTGTACCGGTGTTGGCAAGAGCCGCCATGGCAGCGGGCGTTTCAGGCTTGTTTATGGAAACTCATCCGGATCCATCCAAGGCGATGAGCGACGGGCCTAATTCTTGGCCGTTGGACAAAATGAAAAGTCTTTTGGAAATGTTAAAACAAATTGATGAAACAGTAAAAAGTAAGCCTTTTCACGAAAGCGAAATTACTGGATAATATGCGCGCTTAGAAATAGGTAGATAAAATAATTTAAGCTTGTTGCTAGTGGAATAGGCCTCTAGCGAATGAAATTCAAGCAAAGAAGTGTCAAACTGGAGCTATAATGCCAAAAATTGCAGATATTCGTGCACGAGAAGTCATTGATTCTCGCGGAAATCCCACCGTTGAAGCGGATGTGATATTAGATAGTGGAACTAAAGGTCGAGCAATCGTTCCTTCAGGTGCCTCAACAGGTTCAAGAGAAGCCGTTGAACTACGAGATGGTGACAAGAGCCGTTACTTAGGTAAAGGCGTGCTAAAAGCCGTTGAAAATGTAAATACAAAGATTCGTGATGCTTTGCTCGGAATGGATGCGACAGCGCAGTCCGTTATCGATCAAACTATGATTGATTTGGATGGTAGTGAAAACAAAGGCAACTTAGGGGCTAACGCCATACTTGCCGTATCACTCGCCGTTGCTAAAGCGGCCAGTAAAGATGCTGGAATGCCCTTGTACCGTTATTTAGGCGGAAAAGAAGATACATTATTGCCCGTTCCCATGATGAATATTATTAACGGTGGCGAGCACGCAGACAACAGCGTAGATATTCAAGAATTTATGATCATGCCGGTGGGTGCACCGAACATTCGTGAAGCTATTCGCTGGGGCGCCGAAATATTTCATGCCTTGAAAAAAGTGTTGGCTGACCGGGGGTTAAATACGGCCGTGGGTGATGAAGGTGGCTTCGCTCCCGATCTAAGCTCAAATGAAGAAGCAATCACCGTTATTCTGGAAAGTGTTGAAAAAGCAGGGTACAAAGCAGGCACCGATATTATGCTAGCCATAGATGCTGCCAGTTCGGAGTTTTACAAAGATGGTAAATATGTTCTTGCCTCTGAAGGTAAATCACTAAGCAGTGAAGAGTTTGCAGACTTCCTTGTTGATTGGGTTGAGAAATATCCCATCATATCTATTGAAGATGGCATGGATGAAAGCGATTGGGACGGATGGAAAATACTCACTGAGAAAATGGCGGGTAAAAACGTACAATTAGTTGGTGACGACTTATTTGTAACAAATTCGAAAATATTGAAAGAAGGCATTGATAAATCCATTGCTAATTCAATTTTAATTAAAGTTAATCAAATCGGAACGCTCAGTGAGACTATTGCAGCAGTTGAAATGGCAAAAGAAGCGAATTATACCGCTGTTATGTCGCATCGTTCTGGTGAAACCGAAGATGTGACGATTTCTGACTTAGCGGTTGCGCTTTCAACTGGGCAAATTAAAACGGGCTCGATGTCACGGTCTGATCGGCTTGCAAAGTACAATCAACTAATTCGAATTGAAGAGACGTTGGGCGACTCTGCTAAATATGCGGGTAAAGACGCATTTTATAATTTGAAGTAAGACTTGTGCAGTGTCATAAAAAGCCGTGTGTGACTAAAATCACCCACGGCTTTTTTTATTGAAAAACATCTTGATTTACTTAAATTCAAAACCCGTTAAAATGAAAACATGCGAAAATTGATAATTTTTCTAACGATAATACTGTTGTTGTTACAGATTCCACTTTGGTTTGGAGATAATAGCTTGCCAGATGCGTGGAAGTTAAAAGCAAAAATTGAATCGCAAGTAGAAGAAAACCAATTCCTTGAAGAGCGAAATCGACTGCTAGAAGCAGAAGTAGACAATTTAAAAAACGGTTTGGATGTTGTTGAAGAAAAAGCACGGGTAGAGTTAGGTTTAATAAAAGAAAATGAAACTTTTTTTCAAGTGATTGAAACACCTCAGCAACCAATTAGTCCATTGGAAAATGAGAATGAAGGAAGCCTCGAAGGTGAATAAAACTGAAAAATTGTGGGTCGTAATTCCTGCTGCTGGTGTTGGCAAACGAATGCAATCGCAACATCCAAAACAATATTTAGAAATTGAAAATAAATCTGTTCTTGAGCACACCATTCATTCATTTTCTCATCAAGAGGAAATTTCTGGAATTGTGATTGCTATCTCTTCTGGTGACGAATACTGGGCATCGCTAAATATATCATCT
>Ga0316207_10005513_pt1 | contig 10462 bp, 10 predicted proteins | sample 6weekpyrite_MG_FD_204943 | JGI IMG/M metagenome (GOLD analysis project Ga0316207, IMG submission 204943) | Microbial mat bacterial communities from mineral coupon in-situ incubated in ocean water Damariscotta River, Maine, United States -... | ecosystem: Environmental > Aquatic > Marine >...
CGGGAGTTAATGGTGCGTACTTATTCTATTGCCCTGCTCGAATATACTAATAGTGAAATAACGTATAAACCACTACGTGATGATGTATCGAGTGGTGATGTTACCGTTCGAACCCAGGTAATATCTGCAAAAGGTGATCCGATTGCTGTTAACTATAGCCTGCACAAAAAGAAAAAAGGCTGGAAGGTTTATGATATTGCGGTTGAAGGTGTGAGCCTGATTGCCAATAATAAAACGTCTTTTGCAACTGAAATTAAACAGAAGGGGCTGGATGCCTTAATTGCCCGCTTGCAAAAACATAATAAAGGTAAAGGAACTTAATCGGTGTCTGCAGCTACGCTTACAAAAGTTTCAGAGACTGAACTTGCCATCAGCGGCGACTTAATGATGCATACTGTTATGCAGTTATTAAAGGAAGTGAATGGATATTTTAAACCTGAACAACCGCTAAGTATCGATTTTTCCAGGATTGGTAATAGTGATAGTTCAGCGTTAGCGCTAATAATTACCTGGTTAGCCAACGCTAAAAAACAAAATATAACGATACATCTCAATAATTTACCTCAGCAAATACTGGATATAGCCCAGGCAAGTGATTTGCTGGATATTCTTCCGATCGACTGAGCTAAGCGAAATTCTACATTGTTTTTTTGCAAGAAGGGCTCTTAAGCCGTATTCAAATGATCTTTTCCGGCATATTTAGCAATTTAAGCCGAATTTTGCAGAAAATTCTGTGCCTTGTAATCAATCACAGGCTAAAATAGCGCTCTAAATTTAATCGCTTAACTTCCCCCTCGATATATTTCCAATAAGAAGGGTAATGAGAACGAGAATTGGTTTTTCTGAATTTATCTGATTTATCTTAAGGTGTAACTAATGGAAGCAAAACAAGTAGCAGAATTAATAAAAGCCGGCCTGCCAGACTGTGATATTACTGTCACGGGTGAAAATGGTCATTTTGATGCAACCGTTGTTGGTGATGTCTTTGAAGGCTTAATGCCGGTAAAGAAGCAACAACTGGTCTATCAAACAGTGAATGAACACATTACCAGTGGTGAGTTGCATGCCTTTACCATGAAAACGTATACCGTTGCAGAATGGGATAAAGCCAAAAAATTACAGATTGGTTCTTAAAAATAACAATAATCGAGTTCAATTTGAATGGATAAATTAATCATTACTGGCGGCACTTGTCTGCACGGTGAGATCCGTATTTCTGGTGCTAAAAATGCAGCGTTACCTATCATTATGGGGACATTACTGGTTAACGAACCGGTAAAAGTCTGCAATATCCCACATCTTAATGATATTACGACAACAATGGAGTTATTGGGTCGTATGGGTGTATCCATTACCATGGATGAGCAAATGAGTGTTGAAGTAGATGCTTCTACTATTTCAAAATATGTTGCTCCTTATGAACTGGTAAAAACTATGCGGGCATCAATACTGGTATTGGGGCCTTTGCTGGCAAGACATGGTTATGCCGAAGTCTCTCTACCTGGCGGTTGTGCGATTGGTTCTCGTCCGGTTAATTTGCACATTCATGGTCTGGAACAAATGGGCGCGGAAATTGTGGTTGAAAATGGCTATATCAAAGCCAGAGCCGAGCGCTTAAAAGGTGCCAAGATTGTATTTGATATTATCACCGTTACGGGTACAGAAAATTTAATGATGGCGGCAACGCTGGCTGACGGGGTGACGACCCTGGAGAATGCTGCAAAGGAACCGGAAGTCGTCGATCTGGCAAATTTCCTGAATTCAATGGGTGCTAAAATATCCGGGATTGGGACGGATGTGATTACCATCGAAGGTGTGGATGAACTAAAAGGAACGACCTACAGTGTCTTGCCAGATAGAATTGAAACGGGCACCTTTATGGTTGCTGCAGCCGTCACTGGTGGTCATGTAAAGTTAAAAGATACTGAACCGAGATATCTTGATGCGATTACCGTAAAGTTACAGGAAGCCGGTGCAATAGTTACCTCGGGCGAAGACTGGATTGAAGTTGATATGAAAGGCAAACGTGCCAAATCTATTGATATTCGTACGGCACCTTATCCTGCCTTCCCCACCGATATGCAGGCCCAATTTTCTGTTCTTAATGCATTGGCTGAAGGTACGGCAACGATTACCGAAACTGTATTTGAAAACAGATTTATGCACGTACAGGAGTTACGGCGCATGGGGGCAGCGATTGATTTAAACGGCAATACAGCTGTTTGTACGGGAGTTGCTAAGCTAACAGGCGCACCGGTTATGGCAACTGACCTGCGTGCATCTGCTTCTTTAGTTATTGCCGGACTGGTTGCAGAAGGTGAGACTATCGTGGAACGAATTTATCATATCGATCGCGGTTATGAATGTATTGAAGAAAAGTTACAGCAGCTAGGTGCGAAGATACGAAGAGTACCTGATTAATATAGGACGAGAACTATAAAATCCAGCTAGTGTAACACCAGAAAATTTTAATTACTTTTAAGTTAATAACGAATATGACAACACGAATAACAATTGCATTATCCAAAGGGCGTATTTTTAAGGAAACCTTACCTTTACTTGCGCATGCAGGTATTACCCCCTTAGATGATCCGGAAACAAGCCGAAAATTAATTCTCGATACGAATGATGACAATGTAAAACTTGTTATCATTCGTGCATCTGATGTACCTACTTATGTGCAATATGGTGCTGCCGATATCGGTGTAGCCGGTAAAGATGTTTTAATGGAACACGGTGGTGATGGTTTATATGAACCGCTGGATTTAAAAATTGCACGCTGTCGGTTAATGACTGCCGGGCCGGTCAATGCACCTGAACCCCAGGGACGCTTAAGAATTGCGACTAAATTTGTAAATTGTGCGCGGCGTTATTATGCAGAACAGGGGCAGCAGGTAGAAATTATAAAACTTTATGGCTCTATGGAGTTAGCGCCTATTGTAGGTCTGGCTGATAGAATTGTAGATCTGGTTGATACTGGAAATACCTTAAAAGCTAATGGTCTGGAGCCGATGGAACATATTGCGGATATCAGTTCGCGTTTAGTTATTAATAAAGCCTCGATGAAAATGAATCATAAGGCGATGCAAAACTTTATCGATAAAATAGCTGAAGCTGTTACAGACTAAAACCTAAGTAACATATTATGACAATTCATATTAAACAACTTAAAACTACCGAGCAAAATTTCTGGCAAACGCTGGAAGCATTACTGGCCTGGGAGAGTGTATCGAATGATACTGTTTTATCGACAGTTAAAACAGTTATTGCCGACGTGCGTAAAAAAGGCGACCAGGCGCTGGTTGACTACAGTAATAAGTTTGATCGTTTATCCGTTTCGTCGATGGATCAATTAATTATTCTTGAGGAACGTTTACTACAGGCTTTAGAACAACTCGACCCTGCACAAAGAAGTGCACTGGAAAAAGCAGCGGAACGTGTCCAGCAGTATCATGAAAAACAAATTATGTCTTCCTGGCAATATACTGAAGACGACGGCACGATGCTTGGTCAGCAAATTACTGCGCTTGAAAGTGTTGGCTTATATGTCCCTGGTGGTAAAGCAACTTACCCTTCTTCGGTATTAATGAATGCGATTCCTGCAAAGGTTGCCGGGGTTGAAGAAATTGTGATGGTTGTTCCCACGCCTGATGGTGAAGTAAACGAAATGGTACTGGCGGCCGCTAAAATAGCCGGAGTAACTAAAGTCTTTACTATTGGCGGTGCCCAGGCGGTGGCTGCTTTAGCTTATGGAACCGAAACCGTTCCCGGTGTTGATAAAATTGTTGGTCCGGGTAATATTTATGTTGCCACAGCCAAATCAATGGTTTTTGGTAAGGTCGGAATCGATATGATTGCAGGTCCTTCCGAGATACTGGTTATTTGTGATGGTAAAAGTGATCCTGACTGGATTGCAATGGATCTGTTTTCACAGGCCGAGCACGATGAAGACGCGCAATCCATTTTAGTTTCACCGGATCAGGACTTTTTAAATGCAGTTGAAGTGAGTATTAACAAGCTTGTCGTCGAGATGGAACGCAAAGAGATTATCAGTACGTCACTGAAAGAGCGTGGGGCGCTGATTCATGTAAAAGATATGGATGAAGCCGTAGAGGTTGCTAACTATATTGCGCCAGAGCATTTAGAGCTTGCTGTTGATGATCCCGAAGTCATGCTAAAAAATATACGTCACGCAGGGGCAATATTTATGGGCCGTTATACTGCAGAAGCATTAGGTGACTACTGTGCCGGTCCTAACCATGTTTTGCCAACTTCGCGTACCGCACGTTTTAGTTCACCACTGGGTGTCTATGATTTTCAGAAACGAAGTAGCTTAATTATGTGTTCTGAACAAGGTGCGTCTGATTTGGGCAAAGTAGCTTCAGTGCTGGCGCGCGGTGAAAGCCTGACTGCCCATGCTCGTTCTGCTGAGTATCGTATTAAAAAAGATTAGACTGTAGTAATCCGGTTCTGATCTGGTTCTGATCCGGCACTAATCCTGTATTAATCAGGCGGGTGTTTAGTGTGTCGGGTTACTCTTTATTAGTAGAAATTTAAAATCAAGCAAGCTCTTTCCTGGCATCATATTGTGCTGATAAAGTAGCTGTTTGCGATTAGTTAATCAATATATCGATTCGATGATTGAAATTACGGAATAACTGTGAATAAAAGTATAAACGACAATTTAACCACTGCTATTAATAAGTGGGTTCGCCCTGAGATAAGAGCTTTAAATGCCTATCATGTCCCCCCTGCAACAGATTGTATAAAGCTTGATGCTATGGAAAACCCATATCGATGGCCAGAAAGTATGGTGGATGAATGGTTGCAACTGGTTCGAGAAGTTGAATTAAATCGTTATCCGGATCCCTCTGCTTCGGTATTAAAAGAACGGTTACGTCAGAGTATGACCATTCCTGCTAATGCCGATATTCTATTAGGTAATGGTTCGGATGAGTTGATACAGATGATTTTAATGGCCATGGCGACTAAAGATCAAAACGGTCAGGCGCAAACAGTCTTATCCGTTGATCCCAGCTTTGTTATGTATGATATGGTCTCTACTTATGCCGGGATGAATTATGTCAGCATACCATTGAATGAAGACTTCAGCTTAAATGTAACTGCCTTTCTGCAAGCCATAGAACGATATAGCCCAGCCATTATTTTTATTGCTTACCCGAATAACCCTACCGGTAATTTGTTTAATCGATCTGATGTGCAAAAAATTATTGATGCTGCACCGGGCGTCATTGTTATCGATGAAGCCTACCATGCCTTTGCCGATGACAGTTTTATGGATGAAGCAGGTAGCCTGGATAACTTACTGGTCATGCGAACGGTATCGAAGATGGGGCTGGCTGGTTTGCGTCTTGGTCTGGTTGCCGGAAAAAGTGAATGGTTAAACGAATTTGATAAAGTGCGTTTGCCTTATAATTTAAATATCCTTACCCAGGCGACTGCCGAATTTGCGCTAAGTCATCAATCGGTTCTTGATAAACAAACAGCCATTATTCGCCAGACTCGTAACAACTTGATAGCTGAGCTAACGAAAATTGAAAGTTTATGCGTTTATCCATCGCAGGCGAATTTTATTTTATTTCGTACCGCTGCCGATCAGGCTACCGATATATTTAATCAATTGAAACAGGCCGGCATTTTGCTCAAAAACTTAAGCCCAGTGGGTGGTGCGTTGCAAGATTGTCTTCGCGTAACGGTGGGGATGCCAGAAGAAAATCAGGCATTTCTAGCGGCACTTAAACAGGCAATTCAGTGACCAGTTATAAAAAGCTCGATAGTATTAAGGAACTTATGGAGGTCATAGGATCGGCAGAAATGGGTCTGGTGATTTTAGATAACAACTACATCTTGCGAGTTTGGAACCTGTTTATGGTTCAGCATAGTGGTCTGAGTGCTGAGTCGGTTATGGGCAAAAATATTTTTAAGCTTTTTCCCGATATCTCAAGCGACTGGTTTATTGACAAGGTCCAACAGATCCAGAGCCGTAAAACCAAGCTGCTCAGCACATGGGAAGAACGACCGTATCTTTTCAAATTTGTGAACAATCGTCGGCAGTTTAGCTCGGCAGCGTATATGTATCAAAATATCACCCTCATTCCTCTGGCATCGGCGAGTGGAGAAATTGAAAATTTTGCGATTACAATTAGTGATGTCACCGATATCGCTGCCAGTACACAAAAGCTGGATGCAGTAGTTAGTGAGTACTCACAATACACCTATAAGAAGAATTAATGATTTACTTGCGAAATCTATATTAGAAAATTATAATATACCAACTTTGAATTGAGTCGTTTTCTGAGGTGGTTTCAAGTGGCAAAAGCATGTGATTTATCCTTTCAACAACGTAGTTTATTCCAACAAGGTTTTCAACGTTATTCTTCAAGTGAGTTAAAACAGCTTGAATGGGGTTTACGATTTACCCCCGCTGCCTGCTCGCTAATTGCTGCTTACGGTTTAGTTACCCAGCAACCCCTGGTTTTATTTTTTGTTGCATTACTGGGTATCTGGGCCTTTTTCTTTCCTGCAGGCCACCCGATGGATCTTCTCTATAACCATGTGGTTGCGCCGATGTTTAAAGCGGTTAAGTTACCTAAAAACCCGTTCCAGCGCCGTTTGGCATGTTTTTCTGCCGGCATAATGAATATTATTGCTGCCAGCCTGTTTATTTTGGAAATGCCGACTGCTGCGATTATCGTTGGGGTGAGTCTATTAAGTTTACAGGCGATAGTTATTTTTACTCATTTTTGTACTTTATCGTGGATGTATGAGGGTGTAATGCGTTTTCTGGGTAAATGGCACCAACCTGTCGATGAGTTTGAAGCACGGTTAATGCTAAAAGATCCCGTGACCCTGGTTGACGTACGGAGTCAGAATGAATTTGCACGAGAATCTATTAAGGGGGCAGTCAATTTGCCTTTAGAAGAACTGGATATCCATCTTGATACCTTCAAAAAAGGTAAGTGCTTATTATTCTGTAATAGTGGTACTCGCAGTCATATCGCGTCTGAAAAGCTGAAAGAAATTGGTATTGATGACATTTATAATCTTGGGAGTTATAGCCGAGCCAAATCAATAGTAGGTGTATAAAAAAAGGAGCTTCGGCTCCTTTTTTATTGCAAAATAAAATACTTAACTCAGCAAGTTATGTATTAATTCCGCTTATAGCTCGTATGGTGTAGTTAAAGTGGCTGGTACTTTAAGTCGAAAAAATATTGGTTGACTATATTCTAGTGAGTGTAATAGTGAAAATAGAGGTTAAACATTATCTTTATCTTATTTTTATTAGTACCCCTTCGAGTTTTTTTATAATACCTTAGGAGGGAAACAAAATTACAAGATGTTACGGATCTTTTATAATGAAAGAGTCGAATACAATATAGAAATCAATACACAAAAGATTACTTGCAAAACACGATTAACGATAAGCATAAATCACTACAATGTTTTTATCTAATCCAATAATTTCGATCCCGAAATTAATATCAGCTTAAAGGAAAAACTATATATGGCAATTATTTCTTTAACTGCAAATGTTTTACAAGAGAGCATATGAAAATGCTATGATATGGGCATAAGTGACTATTAAAGTAAACCATTAGCGGTTGAAGTATTAATGTGTACTTATCTAAATGGTTGAATCTGGGTAATAAACAGACCAGGTTTAAGTAGTCAACTAAAATTCCTAAATAGAAACATAACCAAATATCTACTTAGTCATCAAGACATCACTTTAAAGATTAAAATGAAGAATATTCAATTAGAGTCATCCTGGTTAAACTTGCTGCAAGCTGAGTTTGATAAATTATATATGCAAGAACTTAAAGCTTTTCTTGAAAATGAAAAGAAAGCAGGCAAGGAAATTTTTCCAAAAGGACAATTAATATTTAATGCTCTTAATAGTACACCCTTCGAAAGAGTGAAAGTGGTTATACTGGGACAGGACCCTTATCATGGTCCGAACCAGGCACATGGTCTTTGTTTTTCTGTCTTGCCCGGAGTTCGCATCCCACCTTCTTTGGTTAATGTTTATAAAGAAATACACGAGGATCTGGGTATCACAATGCCTGATCATGGTTGTTTGCAAACATGGGCTGAGCAGGGAGTATTACTTTTAAATGCCACCTTAACGGTGGAATCGAATAAAGCGGGCTCTCATCAGGGGAAGGGTTGGGAACAATTCACCGATAAAATTATTCAGTTATTAAATGAACAACGTGAAGGTATTGTATTTTTATTATGGGGTAGCTACGCACAGAAAAAAGGACAGTTTATCGATAATGATAAGCACCTGATATTAAAGGCACCTCACCCATCGCCTTTATCGGCTCATCGAGGTTTTTTCGGTACCCATCACTTTTCTCAGACCAATATATATTTAACCAGGCAAAATATTAAAGCAATTGACTGGGCATTACCTATGGCTGTTAGTGAATAACTATATCTCTTTTAGTTTATTAAAAAGCTTAAGAAGGTCTTGCATAGGAACTGGTTTTGTTAATGAAGTATAAATATTCAGGTGATGTTCTGATGCAAGATTTTGTGCTACAGATAATATTTCCTCATCATAGCCACTGATTAATACTAGAGGTAAATGACATTGTTTTTTAGCCAGCGCTTCGATAACCTGAAAACCATCCATCTCCGGCATCGTAAGATCAAGAAAAATGACTCCAGACTCTGGCAATGGTTGATTTAAAAATTCAGTGGGTTCCTGTATTGAATACGCTTGCCAGCCAGATTTGGTCGCTTGTTTAACCAGCATATTTGCATAGTCAACATTATCATCAATAATGTATAGATTATTTTTCATGATTTCTCTTATCGTTAACTCTGAATATGTTTGTATTGTAAATTAGATTAATTGAACATTAAATGTTTATCATTCTTTATTTTTGCTATCGAGTAATTGCCGAATTCTTTTGAGTAATTCGATAGATGTATAGGGCTTATCAAGTATATTCTCATGCAGTTGCTTGTTAGATAATACTGTATGTCGATCGTCTGCGAATCCACTTACGATCTGTATTTTGATATTTTGGAAATTTTGTTGAAGATATTCGGCAAGATGGTAGCCATCCATATTCGGCATAATAACATCCGTTATTACCAGATCTATATTCGCTTGTTTAATAACTTCGATAGCTTCGAGTCCATCAGCAGCTGTAAAAATGGTATAACCATAGGCTCGTAAATTTTTAGAAACAATATTAACAATATCTTTTTCGTCATCAACAACCAGTATAGTCTCGCTACCTTGTAATTTTTCGATATTCTCTTCTTTTGCTGGAGTAGATTGTTGAACTTCACCATCGAGACAACGTGGAAAGTAAAAAATAAAACGTGAGCCATGGCCGGGTTCAGAATAAAGCTTGATGGTACCATTGCTTCGTTCAACAAAACCGTAAACCTGGCTTAGACCCAGTCCCGTACCATGCTCGCCTTTAGTCGAATAAAATGGTTCGAACAGACGCTGTTGAGTTTCTTTAGTCATGCCAGAACCCGTATCGGTAATGCTTAAGGTGACGTAGTCACCTAATGGTAAATGTATGTGATCCTCGTCTAATCTGGTATGCTGAAAATGCCCGGTTTTGATTGTAATTTTGCCGGTATCTTCTATTGCATGCATTGCATTAATACACATATTGATAATAGCATCTTCCAGATCGCCGGCATTTAATTCTGCTAACCAAAGATTTTCGTAAAGGTCATAACTTAGCTGAATACGCGATGTCAGAGTTTTAGATAAAAGATTTTTTTCATCGACTAACAGCGTATTAATATTCAGCGCTGTTCGTGTAGAAGCTTTCTTGCGTGAAAATGATAAAAGTTTTTTAGTTAGTTGTATACCACGGTTAGTTGTGCGTAATATTTCATTTAAATAATCATCAAGTTCTTCTGGTTCATTCGTTGTATCTTGTGCAAGTTCAACATAACCGAGTATTATGCCAAGCATGTTATTGTAGTCGTGTGCAATCCCGCCGGTGAGTTTTCCAAGAGCATCCATCTTTTGACTTTGGCGTAGTTGCTCTTCCTGTTTTTTTCTTTCCGTCACGTCATTAAATACCAGAACCATTCCTGAAATTTTCTCATTGTCTTTAATAGGCGCGGCTGATTCTGCAATTAAATATTCATTTCCATCTTTTGATTGCAGCAAGGTATTTTCATTGAGATGAACTGTTTCACTGGTTGAAATAACTCTATTCAGTGGACTATCAATGTTTTCTCTGGATTCTGAATCAGCTATAGATAACACTTTTTCAATAGACACTCCACGGCCTTCAATTTCAGACCAGCCGGTTAATTTTTCTGCAACCGGGTTCATGCGGGTAATAATACCCTGTGCATTAGTTGAAATAACGGCATCCGCAATACTATTTAAAGTGATAGATAAATTTTGTTCATTTTCAGATAAGGCTTGAATCGAGTCTTTAAGGTTTTTCTG
>Ga0316207_10005515_pt1 | contig 10456 bp, 8 predicted proteins | sample 6weekpyrite_MG_FD_204943 | JGI IMG/M metagenome (GOLD analysis project Ga0316207, IMG submission 204943) | Microbial mat bacterial communities from mineral coupon in-situ incubated in ocean water Damariscotta River, Maine, United States -... | ecosystem: Environmental > Aquatic > Marine >...
GACAAAAAAGATTTTGAACAAGATACCCGTTATACGGTGACGCTTCGTGATGACAATAACAAACTGAGACCCGCAAACTTATATGTTATGAGAAAACACGACGACGGCATGGTGGTTAGGATGACGGATAAAGCTGCTAGCTTGATAAAGATTAAGTACGATAACGTCATCAAAATCGTGGATAAAAAAACCGTTAGTGAACAGGATCACTTCACCACACCCGACGCCGTTTTAGACGAGGCCAACTGGAAAGACAGAACAAGTCTTGACCATTATTCGTCTTCCTCTCACATGGGTAAATAAAAAAGAACCGAATTGGAATATTTCGAGTCATAATAGTTATACATTTATGTGAAGGTAGCTCGTTTGATCCATTTAAGGTGTTTTCCAATTTCCCCTCAACTGATTTCTGTTTTTATTTTTCTCTTCGCAGCATTTGCAAACAGTGCTTTTGCTGCGAACGATATCAATTTACCCTCCATCGGTGCTGACAAGAGCAGTCGTTTCTCTGAGGCGGAAGAGAAATTATTGGGCGAGTCATTTATGCGCCAGGTTCGCTTGGAGCTGCCGGTAAGCGACGACCCAGAAATTTCTTCTTACATTCAAAAGCTCGGCTACCAACTTATTGCCAACAGTGAGTTTCACAACCGACACTTCCATTTCTTTGTGGTTAACAACCCGCAAATTAATGCCTTTGCGGGCCCTGATGGATATATTGGAATAAATGCCGGACTGATCATTACATCATCCGATGAAAGTGAGCTTGCTTCGGTAACAGCACATGAAATCGCCCATGTCACGCAACGTCACTTAGAACGTTCTTTTGAAAAAAGCGAGGGCATGAGCTTGCCGACTGCCGCGGCAATCATCACTGCCATTGTTTTGGGCAGTAGCGCTAACATCAACCTGACTGAAGCAGCGATATTTGCAACAATTGCCGCCAATTACGAGTCTCAACTCAGTTTTTCACGAGCGCACGAGCTTGAAGCCGATCATATAGGTATGCAGATTCTCACGCAGTCATCTTATGACCCCAATGGTATGGCGAGATTTTTCGAAAAATTACAGCAAACCAATCGACTCAATGAATCACAAATTCCAGAATTTTTAAGTACGCATCCGGTTACTACGAGACGGATCGCTGAATCAAAAAACAGAGCAGCCAACTACCCCAACATCGCGGGCAAAAGCTCCCAAGACTATCATTTAACCAAAGCAAAACTGCGTGTGGTTACCAGTAGTAACATCAAACAGCTGGCAAAAAGAATGGAAGCTGAGCTGGAGGAAGGTAATTACCAAAATAAAATAGCCCAAATGTATGGTTATGCGCACGCACTCATGCGCATACAATCATTAGTTGAAGCCAGGAAAATAGCAGACAAATTAATCGACACCGACAGAAACAAAATTCCATACATGACGTTACGGGCAAATATTGAAATTGAAGACCAAAAAATTGAACGTGGATTCTCGCTATTTAAGGAGGCACTGCAGCTGAATCCTGGCAATGCGACACTTTCACTTCATTTTGCCGACGCATTATTAAACAACAACAAACCCAAACAAGCCAAGCTGGTACTAAAGCAAATCAAAAACTACATGCCTACTCCAATTTATTTGCAACTCTTAGCCAAATCGGAAGAACAAACAGGTTTTCCTGGTGCATCCCACCAAACATTAGCGGAGTACTACCTAATGTATGACCTCATCCCATCAGCGATCAGTCACTTGAAGCAAGCATTGCGTGAAAATGATACAGGGCCATTGGATCGCCAGCGCATTCTTACGCGAATCAGTGAAATAAAAGAAATAACCTCCTTGGAGCAACAACTATAAGCAATTAATTTCCAATATTTAATTTATACCCGGATAGGTTTTTTCTAATACAAATAGCGAATAAAATTTTGCATAGTGAAACAGGAACGATAGCAAGGAATTGCCAGGGCTAGTATTGCTATAAAAATACTCAATTAACATTTGGACTTCGTAAATAAGCGATAAGTTTTACCGCTTTACACCAGGCGAAAAGCAAAAATAAACAAAAGTCTGTACACGAGCCTAAAGAACTAATTAAAACAACAAATTGTTAGTTGACACTTGCGAGCAACTAACCTAACGTTCAAGGTTGAATTCCACTATATTCTCTGCTTTATTGTCGAGCATGTTGAACCATAGTCGGATACGTAAATGATATTTGCACGTTTCTGTTAATTGAAATATTTAGTGGCCGACATTCGTCGACTCATTAGATAAGCCCAATTAGCGGCTAAACATATTGTTACATCAAATAACAAATAGGTTGATTGTTAGCCAGATAGCTTTGATCAGGAGGTCATTTAATGAGGATGCCACAAAAGTTCATTTCTGCAGCAAGCGCGGTTGCTTTTATTCTAAGCGCACCTGTAGTTCTGAGTAGTGTTGCTAATGCTGCTGAAGCCAGCAACATTAAGGAAGGTAAAAAAATCGCCTTTCATCGTAAAAAAGGAAACTGTTTGGCATGTCATGCCATCAAAGGTGGGACACTACCGGGGAATATTGGACCACCATTGGTCAACATGAAAGAACGCTTCCCTGACAAAAGCAAACTGAAAGAGCAAATTGCAGATGCCACGGTAAATAATCCTAATTCGATTATGCCTCCATTCGGCAGCCACAAAATTTTAACGGCCAAAGAACTTGATAAAGTCGTTGATTTTATTTATTCGCTTTAAATTAGGAGAAAAACGGTGAGTATGAAGCGTAGAACATTCTTAAAGAATACATTTGCAACAGGCGTTTTAGGCGTTGCAGTGGGCACAGGGTTATTAAAACCTAGCGATGTCCTTGCCGCGTGGCCTGAGAGCGCCTTTTCTTCAAAAGGGCTTGACGAAGCATTATCTGCATTAAAGGCTGGTGGAGCGTCTGAAAGCGGAAAAATCAAAATAAAAGCACCTGACATTGCCGAAAACGGCGCAGTGGTTCCCATTACGGTTTCAACTGACATGTCTGGCGTTGAGACAATTAGCGTATTGGTAGAGAAAAATCCTCAACCGCTTGCAGCAACATTTGACTTGACTAGCAAATGTGACGGCTTTATTTCTACTCGTATTAAAATGGGTAAAACTTCAGATGTAATCGCAGTTGTCCAAGCTGGCGGTAAATCGTATAAAGCTAAGAAAACCGTTAAAGTCACCATAGGTGGATGTGGCGGCTAAGCAACTCGAAGCTATTAGACTTAAACGTAAAGACAACTGTAATTTTGGGAGAAACTAACGATGGCTAAAAACTCCATCAAGATCAAAGCGAAAAACAAAGGTGGAAAAACCGAAGTTAAAGCTTTGGTTAAACACAACATGGAAACCGGTTTACGCAAAGACAAAAAAACCGGCGAAAAGATTCCTGCACACTTTATTAAAGAAGTGAAATGCGACCACAACGGTAAGACAGTTTTTACTGCTAACTGGGGTATCGCAGTATCTAAAAACCCTTATCTATCATTCAAGTTTACAGGTGGAAGCAAGGGCGATAAGATCACTGTGAGCTGGGTGGACAACAAAGGTGATACAGATAGCCGTTCGACTAAAGTCAAATAAGGCAAACAGATACTCCTTTGGTTAGTTGTATGAACAAGGAAAAACTGTTAGCGATAATAGGAGATACGATATGCGCAAATTACTTGCTAAAATAGCGGTAATAGGATTCATTGGCGCGGTTTCAAGTTCGGCGTTTGCAGATCCTGAAGCTGATAAAATGAAGTTCCAAAATTTCTTTACAAATAAATTTAGCAGCACCGAGTTCCAAGACTTTGCGAACGGTGTGTACTCAATCGACCCTGCATCTCGCGCGCAATGGGAGGAAATCGAAGAATTCCCTCCTTACGAAATCGCGATTGAAGAAGGTGAGCGACTATACAACGCAAAGTTTAAGAATGGTAAAAGTTATGCGAGCTGTTTAGAAAATGGCGGCATGGGCATCGCTCATACTTATCCTCGCTTTGATACAAAGAAAGGAAAAGTGGTAACACTGGCACTTGAAGTTAATAACTGTCGAAAAGCAAATGGCGAGAAACCTTTTAAATACAAAAAAGGGAAAATGGCTGCAATCTTGGCTTACCTCGCTTACAGTTCACGTGGAAAAGCATATGACATAAAAGTGCCGAATGCTGCTGCTGAAGCGGCTTTCGAAAAAGGCAAAAAGTTCTACTACACGCGTCGTGGTCAATTAAATATGGCGTGTGCTCATTGCCATATTGATAACTCCGGCAAGCGCATTAGAGCAGAACTGCTTGGCCCATCACTTGGTCATGTTACTCATTTCCCTGTTTATCGTTCAAAATGGGGCGGAATGGGAACATTGCATAGACGCTTCGCTGGCTGTAATAAGCAAGTTCGAGCAAAACCATTTAAAGCGCAAAGTGAAGAATACCGCAACTTAGAGTATTTCTTGACCTATATGGGTAATGGACTGCAAGCGAATGGTCCTGGCGCTCGTAAGTAATCGCTAGCTCTATTCTCGCTTTAAAAAGCCGATATTCAATCAATTGAATATCGGCTTTTTTACGAGTACAAAAAATCAGCACACATTAAACGACTAACAGATTCCAGCAACTTGTCTGTACGAAATCTCTAGCGTTTATTTTCACGAATTTTCAGCTATATTATTTAGATTTTAATATACTTTTTTGATGCGGCAATAAACTGTTGTCCCATCTAAATAATTTCTGGAATTTGTGATGTATTTTCCATTTAAGCTATTTAGGCAACTATTAATTCTGTGTATTATTAGCCATTAGATAATAAGCATATAATGATTGATAAATGCCTGCCAGAGAATGCTAATTCCTGGCAATTCGAAAAATTTGATCAGTCCCAGACGGCTCAAAACATACACAGCAATCACTAAATGCAACAAAATAATTTCACTGAATAAAGGTTTATGCATGAACAATTCTCGTCGAGAGTTTCTACAACTACTAGCAGTAGCCAGTGCAGCAGGGTTAGCGCTACCGGGCTGCGCCACTTTGAAGGGCAACAAACATCAACGAGCGCCAGAGAATTTTTACGATATTCCTAAATACGGCAATGTGTCACTTTTACATTTTACCGATTGCCACGCCCAGTTAAACCCAATTTGGTTCCGAGAGCCAAACATCAATATCGGCGTAGGCTCAATGAAAGGCCGCCCTCCCCATCTTGCAGGGCAAAACTTGTTAGACTATTTCAATATTCCCGCGAACAACATATATGCCCATGCGCACACTTATGTTGATTACGTCGAAGCAGCACATCAATACGGTAAGGTAGGTGGCTTCGCACATATTGCAACACTGATAAAACAACTGAAGGCCTCACGCCCCAACTCGCTCTTACTTGACGGCGGAGACACTTGGCAGGGTTCTGCGACATCACTTTGGACTAACGCTCAAGACATGGTGGATGCTTGTCTTCTTTTAGGTGTTGATGCCATGACCGCTCACTGGGAATTTACTTACGGTGCCGAACGCGTCTCTGAAATTATTGACAAAGATTTGTTACCGAACAACATCGACTTCCTTGCACAGAACGTAATAGACAACGAATGGGAAGAGCCCGTATTTAAGCCCTACACCATTCGTGAAATGAATGGCGTAAAAGTAGCGGTGATTGGTCAAGCTTTCCCATACACACCCATTGCAAATCCCCGCTACCAAGTTCCCGATTGGAGTTTTGGTATTCAAGACGAAAGACTTCAATCCATGGTTGATAAAGTTTATGAAAAAGGCGCTGAAGTTGTTGTCTTACTTTCTCACAATGGCATGGACGTGGATCTCAAACTTGCATCACGCGTTAAAGGTCTACACGCCATATTGGGAGGTCACACGCACGATGCTGTTCCGGGAACAATGTCTGTGAAAAACCCCAGTGGAGAAACCACTTTGGTGGTGAATTCAGGGTCTAACGGAAAATTTGTCGCTGTATTAGATTTTGATGTTCGCGATGGAAAAATTAAAGGCCATCAATTCCATATGCTACCTGTCTTTTCTAATCTGCTGAAAGCTGACCCAGAAATGACCAAGCATATTGAGACGGTGAGAAAACCATTCCTGGACAAGCTTAATGAACCTTTAGCTGTTACCGACGAGCTGCTTTATCGACGCGGTAATTTTAATGGCACATTTGACCAAGTGATTCTTGACGCAATGCTCGCGGTACAAGATGCCGAAATCGCGTTCTCTCCCGGCTTCCGCTGGGGCATTTCAAAACTGCCTGGCGAAACTGTAACTTTTGAAGACTTGATGACGCAAACCGCCATTACGTATCCCGCGGCAACCCTCAATAATACATCTGGCGAACAAATTAAAAATATTCTGGAAGATGTAGCCGACAACCTATTCAATAAAGATCCGTATTATCAACAAGGCGGAGATATGGTTCGTGTAGGCGGTTTAAAGTTCTCAATCGACCCTACTGCTGACATTGGCAGCCGAATTGATGATATGGAACTTAACGGCAAACCCATCAACCCATCAAAGAAATACAAAGTAGCTGGTTGGGCAAGTATTCATAAGCAACCTGAGACTGCCACTCCGATATGGGATGTTGTCGCGGATTATATGCGCGATCAAAAAGTGATTAAGATTAAAGATTTTAACGAGCCTGTTGTGAAAAACTTGGGTAAAAACGCGGGTTATCTTCCTTAGATCTTAAATAAAAATTTGTTGCACAGACGGCCAAAAAAATTAGATTTTTTGGCCGTTTTTATTTCTTTAAAAAATTATTTATCGAATTTTACGAATCAGAAATATTGCGACCAGTAAGAATATAAAGGAAGGAAATGTCGCAGCTAAAAAAGGATTAAACTCATAAACTAACCCAACATAACTAAAGACTTGACCAAATAAATAAAAACTAATTCCCGTGAGGGTACCTAATAAAATACGGTGTCCCGCACTGAGTGTTCTGGTTGGCCCAAAGATAAATGGGATCGCCAGTAAAATCATGATTGCTGTTGATATGGGCGCCGTCACTTTCGACCAAAAGGCTTGCAAATATTTTCTCGCTTCAACACCATTATCCTCCAAGTACGCAACATAATCGTAAGCCGCTGAAGCTGACATCATTTCGGGCCGAACGACTACCACATCAAGCAACTCCGGACTCAATATCGAGTACCAAACATCGCTGTTCTTTTGCTGGATGTCAATGTTGCCATCATTTAGATTCTCCTGAGTAAGACCGACCAAAACCCAGCGATTATCATTGCCATAAATTGCTCGATCTGCATGTAATACTTGCCTTAGTCGCTGCCGTTCATCCAACTCAAAAATACTAACATTCTCCCATTGTCCTCCGGACACAATGTTTTCTATACGAACAAATTTGAGCCCATCTCTAATCCATAAGCCAGCACCCGTGCGAAGAGAGTCTTTACCACTCATAGATAAACTTCGTTTCGTTTCGGCATACTCTTGGGTCACCGGGGCGATGTGCTCTCCAATAACATACACCGAACTCATCATAATTAGACCAAAAACAAATACTGATCGCAGAATGGATAATAAAGAATACCCGGCTGCTCGCATTGCGATGAGTTCTGAATTATTCGTTAACGCACCTAAACCTGCCATCGTTCCGATTAACACCGCAGTCGGAAAGAGTTGATACATCATGCTTGGCATAGTGATAATGGAATATTGGATTGCTTGAAGTGTGTCGTAGTTGCCTTTTCCCGTTTTATTCAATTCACCTGCAAATGTAAAAAACGTAAATAACGCCAAAATCACAAACATCACCGTGAGTGTTGACGAGGCGACTATGTTACCTATATATCGATCTAATATTCTCATGAGCGAACCGACTGTTTACGGAGTGAAGGATTCGATAAAAACTCACTGAATACCCAGCGCCAGCCGAACTGATTCCCAAGGAGAAAAAAAATAAAAAGGATGGCAAACCCATGCACCCACCACATCCCGAGGACAAGAGGAATTTCTTCATTCTTCAATGCCGTCTTTGTTAGCATTAGCACATAGACATAGGCAATATAAGCTAGCAACGCAATGAATAATTTACCAAACCTACCCTGTCTGGGATTCGTTTTACTCAATAATACAGCCATTAAAGTCAATAACACACATGAAATCGGTGTCGCAAAACGCCAATGGAGCTCAGCCCTTGCTTCAGCTGAATCGTCACTCCACAAACTCACTGTTGTCCGTTCTATCATTTTTAGCGTGCCGGTGGACGACTCTCTTTTTGCTATTCGAATACCACTTTTCGCATAATCATGTAGACGATACCCCTGCCCTTCGCCAAGGCGTTCTAGTCGAAAACCGTTTTCGAGTATAATAAAATGAGAGCCAGTTTTTTGATCCATCTCCATATATCCAGTGAGAGAAGAGAAAACATCTGATCTGTGTTCGTCTTCTAGATACACAAAAACGTTTTTCATTTTATTCTCGCCCGCCATATCCTCGATATAAAACACTCCTCGTCCGCCTCGAATTTCATGGAATCTGCCAGGCGCAATAAAACCAAATTCTGCTTCGGCTTTCGCTTGAGCGCGAATTTTGTATTGTTCGGCCTCAGCCCAAGGGGCAACCCAGAGGGATAGTACACCGACAAAAATTGAGAGAAATAAGGATAAATACAGTATGGACTTCATAATTCGTGGCAAACCTAAACCACACGCTTCTGCAGCCGTAACTTCATTGTCTTTATAGAAGCGACCCAATGTAATAATCACTGCAAGATAAATCGCAAACGGAACGATTAACACCAAATAGCTTAGCGTAAACAAACTCAGCAATTGAAAAATTAAAGATGTGGGAAGTTCACCAGCCGCGGCATCGGACATATAACGTACAAAATGCTTACTGGAAAAAATAAGTAACAAAACGGTGACAACCGAAATGAGCGAAATTAAAATTTCTTTAAATAAATAACGATCAATTATCACAAGGGTTGCAGGCGTCTTATTTTCAGTTAAAGATGTTAAACAAACAAATGGCAATTATATCGATGAAAAATTTCAAATAATGTCTGTAGCATTCACTAAAGTACATAAAGTCATTATAATTCCCATTCTCACAGCCCCTTAAATGATACACTTTTCGGTCATAAACGTTATATCACCTATTATATATCAGGAGTCACCATGGAATTTGGTTCAAAAATTTCTACCGCAGAAAAAATTAAGACCGCTTGCATTATCGCACCTATTTTTGAATCGGGAAAACTTTCCTCATCAACCAAAGAAATCAATGCCAGTGCTGACAACTATGTAACTAAAATTATTAAGAAAGGTGACATAAAGGGCAAGATTGGACAAACATTGCTCATTCACAATGTGCCGGGAATCGCCGCAGACCGCGTTTTACTCGTCGGCTGTGGCAAAGAGAAAGACTTGAATGATGCCAACTATCGGAACATTTGCTCAGCCGCTGTCCAAGCAATGAAGAAGATTAACTCTACGGGGGCTGTTTGCTGTCTTGCTGAACTTAATTTAAAGGATCGTGACCTAAACTGGAAAATTGAGCAAGCCACTAAAATCTTTCAGGCCAGCGAAGATAGAACTGATAGCCTAAAAAGTAATAAGGAAGAAGACGAGGCCAGTTTACGAAAATTAAACTGGCTTTGCCAAAATAAAAAAGAAGCAACCATAGTCAATAAGTCCACTGGCAACGCGACTGCAATTGCGGCTGGCATCACACTGGCAAAACATCTGGGCGATCTTCCCGGAAATGTATGCACACCAACTTATCTTGCAGAGCAGGCAAAAACAATGGGAAATGCCTGCAAATCAATGAAAGTGACTATTCTAGATGAACGAAAAATGGAACAGCTGGGAATGGGTTCTTTGCTTTCAGTATCTCGAGGAAGCCGCGAACCTGCCAAGTTTATTATCATGGATTACAAGGGCGGCAAGAAGAATCAAAAACCCATCGTCCTTGTTGGCAAAGGTTTAACGTTCGATGCGGGTGGTATTTCCATTAAGCCTTCCGCTGGCATGGATGAAATGAAATATGACATGTGTGGTTCCGCCAGTGTTTTCGGCACAATGAAAGCCGTGACGGAAATGAAATTACCACTAAATGTGATTGGTATCGTGCCCAGTTCTGAAAACCTGCCAGATGGGGCTGCCAACAAACCTGGCGATATCGTAACGAGCCTGTCCGGGCAAACCATAGAAATTCTCAATACAGATGCAGAAGGAAGATTGATTCTTTGTGATGCGCTGACGTATTGCGAACGACTCGACCCTGATACTGTGATAGATATAGCAACACTCACTGGCGCCTGTGTGATTGCTTTAGGCAAGCCAGCCAGTGGGCTTTTTAGTAATAATCAGAAACTGGCAAACGCGTTAATTGAAGCCGGTGAAAATTCAGGTGACCGATGTTGGCAAATGCCCATCTGGGATGAATACCAAGATCAACTGAAAAGTAACTTCGCCGACATTGCAAATATTGGTGGACGAGAAGCTGGGTCGATAACCG
>Ga0316207_10005516_pt1 | contig 10456 bp, 7 predicted proteins | sample 6weekpyrite_MG_FD_204943 | JGI IMG/M metagenome (GOLD analysis project Ga0316207, IMG submission 204943) | Microbial mat bacterial communities from mineral coupon in-situ incubated in ocean water Damariscotta River, Maine, United States -... | ecosystem: Environmental > Aquatic > Marine >...
CAATCGACCTAGATATTATTTTTCCTGATACTGGCGCAATGCCTCAGGTATTATTCCCGCATCGTCAGCATACAGAATGGCTAACTTGCAAAAACTGTCACCCAGGAATATTTATTAAAAAGAAAGGGGCAAATCCGGTCCAAATGTCCGATGTGCTAACAGGCAAATATTGCGGTGTATGTCATGGCAAGATTGCATTTGCACCAACAAAGAACTGTATGCGTTGTCACTCGGTGCCAGCTAAGAAAAAATAGCTCGTTTAAAAAGAATTCCTCGATAATTTTGTTTATGTGTAACTATCTTGGCATATAATGGTTTTTCGCCATAATATTGTGTCGGGATAATTACAATGAAACAATTTATTAAAACATCGTTGTTTGGTGGACTGGTTGTTATTTTGCCAGTCGCTATTCTGGGCTTTTTTTTCAAGTGGTTGTTTAAAACAGTCACTGATCTTATTCAGCCGCTTACCGATTATTTTTCTACTATCTATCCCATCCCAGAATTCGTCGCCGATATTATTGTTATATTAGTTATTTTACTCACTTGCTTTGTCGTGGGAATAATTGTTCGGACTAAAGTCGGAAACGTATTGCATAAATTGTTTGACGATACATTGCAGCAACTCGCACCAGGCTATCGTATGGTTAAAGAGGTTGTTGTACAAATTTTTGGTAAGTCTGAAGAATCACCATTTTCCAATGGCAAAGTCGCGCGGGTACGATTGTTTGGTGAAGACTGTCCGACAGAAGTCACTGCACTAGTGACAGATCATCATGCAGACGGCACTTACACGATTTTTATGCCTACCGGCCCTAATCCGACCTCTGGCAACATATATCATGTAAAAGAGTCTCAGGTGACCCTGTGTCCGGATATAAAACTGGACTCAGCAATGCGAACCGTTATTGCATGTGGCGCAGGTTCAGGTGAATTATTTAATCCGCCCAAACAATTAAAAGGCTCAGATCTGTAGCCTGTGGTGGACTAGCTCACGGATGAGCGTAGGTAGAACAATGCAGGACGTTTACAAGGATGTAAACGGTAGGGGCGTGTCTGGAACTAAGACCGAGCAATTGTCGAGCGCAGCGCAACCCAGGGCCATTGCTTTTACGACCCAGAAATCACGTTTAGCGATTGACCAAGGAAAGGATTCGTCTTTCTGTACGCATAACGTGAGGTTCAGAACCCAATAATTCATTTTCACTATCAGTTTCCTAGACAAGCCTATTATTGCTGGATAACGGGTCAAAGCCCGATATGACATTCAGTGAGCTTGTGAAAGAGCGCAGCGTAACCCAGGGATTTTGAATTAGGTTTTACTACTGCGTAATGGAGGCAAATACAGATAACCGGACTAGCAAGTTATTATTAAACTCCACATCCACCCAAACTTGTTCATCGACACTTTTTCCGTTAATGGTCTTCTTTTGATTGTAGAGCAACGTGGCTTTGTCGCTGGTTTGAGGAGCGTTTAATAATCGCAATACATCTTCTTTTTTTGTATATAAACTGATATTAGCTTTATTGCTAAAAGTTTTATTTTTGTTGATAGTTAAACACTTAACTTTCTCTGGTGGCATCTCTCTAAATTCATATCCTTGTCCTAAATCATTAGTTGAAAGAACCAATGTCGTTTTCCCTTTATAACATCGGGAGGTAACCCCTAGGTCTGTTTTATAGGCATTAGGATTGTTGGGTAATGATTCTACCGCCTGAACAGTTTTTACGTTTTCAGGTAACGGGTTTTCAGCTAAATAAAAATCAGAAGCCAGTGAAAGTTTTGTCGCCAAGAGTAATAAAAAAAGAAGACTTAATTTCATGGGATCAGTTAAACCTAAACAACGGAAATTTTTTGGTCGCCAATTTCAACCACTTGGCCTTTTCTAATTTTGCAGCGTTTACGTGTTTCAACCGCATCGTCAACTTTAATCTCGCCACTGGTGATAAGCGCAGAAGCCCGGCCGCCGCTCTCACAAAGCCCTGTAATTTTAAGCAACTTATTTAACTCGATGTATTCGCTGCCTTCTAACTGAAATTCTTGCATAGGTCTTCTCTATAAATTCATGATAAGGATTATTTTTGAAGGCTTTCGAAGCTATCGTATTGTGCAAATACAAGTATGGCCCCGGCGATAACCGCACCGACAACAGCAAAAATAATTAACTTAATTTTGCGCTTTTTCTCTAGTTGAATAATATATTCAAGTTTTTCACTGTTCTTCATGTTATTTTACTAATATTGGCTAACTTGCCAGCTATTTTAACATTGCAGTAGGATATAGGCTATACGGGTTAAACGAATAAAGCGAGATTTGCTGTGCCGCATGTGATTATTGAATATTCTCAAGATGTCTTACCAGAAAGCCAAATAAATTACCTAATAGAAGAAGTGTTTCAAGCCATTGTTTCTACCAATGTTTTTGAACCAGAAAATATCAAAATTCGAGCAGTGCCGTACACCTATTATAAAGTTGGGTCAGGTGATAAAAGCTTTACACATGTTCAATTGCGGATTCACCCAGGGCGGAACGCTGAAAAGAAACGAAAACTGACTACCGCAGTTGTCGCAGCAGTGCGTGGTGTGGGGTTAAAGATAGATGTGATTACTGCGGAGGTAATTGAAATGGATAAATCAACTTACGCTAAAGATACGATATAAAACCTGTGCAGCATAATGCTACACAGGTTGAATTGAATTATTTTTCTAACTGTTGAATCGCATCTAATAACCAAACATGTTCTTGACGATTATTAGGACGCAGGAAGTACCATGCTTCTTCAATATGAGTCACTTCTGGTTCTGCACCAGATGCTAGGTCAAACTCACGCAATTCTGCATTGAAAACAACGGTTGCTTCCGTGGTGTTATCACCTTTTATTACATTAACTAACTCAGCTTTAAGCGATACGACTTCTGTACGATTTTCTGAGCTTGATGCTTTTATTTGGTCTTGCAATTCAGCAAATACATTATCGGTACAGAACTCACGTAAATCGCCAAGCTCTTTGTTGTCCCATGCTTTTTGCAATAGGTGATACACATTCTCTGCACCCGTTAAAAAGCTTTTACTGTCAAAACCTCTGGGAATCTTACCAGTTTGTAAAACATTTTCTGGCTCTTCTTGAGATGCACTGCCAAACTCTTGCGGTGCCTCGCGAAATTGAGCCTGCTCATTGTAATTATCTGTCTCTAAAGGTGCACCATTAGCTGTGGCAGCTTGCGGCCGTCGTCGCGACGCCAATAGTTTGTAGATAAGGAATGCGATACCGCCAATCAGTAGAATATCCATAAAGTTAATATTCTCGAAAGCTCCACCAAAGAATAGTGCACCAAGCAATCCACCGATCATTAAGGCACCGAGCATGCCCATCATGCCACCTTTTTTCGCCATGGCTTGCTTCGCCGCGGTATTTTGCTGCTGAGCCTTAGAAGGTGCTGCAGAGCTGTTCTTTTTAGCGGGCTTTTGTTGGAAGGTTTTACTACCAAATGATTTTCCGCCGCCCAAACGTTTTGCTTCAGCATCTGGGATAACGCTCATTGATAAGAATACCCCTACGCATAGTGAGAAAAAGATAACAGATAAAGATTTCATAGTTTTTCCGTGTTTGCCTTAGTAAAAAATAAATGATGTTGGTTATTTTACCCGAAGACGATGTGATATGGCTAATGGCTATAATGTGATCGATTTAGATTAAATTAGGCACTGAACAATAGAATTCAAACTAAGCTGATAAATACGACCTTTTTGGAGAGTAAATATAAGGCTTTCATATTTTTTCTATAACCAGTGGTAAGTCATCTTTAGGTTTTCTAATAGGCAAAATTTGGTAGCTTGCTTTATAACCTGGGGGTAAGGTAAATCGGTACTTCCGTAATAAATGAAACATCGTAATTTTCACCTGAATCTCGGAAAAGCGCATTCCCAAACATGTATGAATACCACCACCAAAGGGGAACCAAGCATAAGGATGGCGTTTATGTTCTGCACGTTGTTCTGAAAAGCGGTCAGGATCAAATGTATCTGGATTACTCCAAAGTTCAGGCATTTTTTGCGTAAATTCGGCACTTGCCCAGATAGTCGTATTTGCCGGTAGAGTAACACCAAGTATTTCACACTCTCGGATAGTTCGTCGCGCCATCATTCGTACGGGTGGGTACAGTCGTAACACTTCTTTAAACACTTGATCTGTTAGATTCATTTTTTCGAGATCAGAATAATCTGGAGTATTGTTAGAAATAGAAATAACTTCTTGCCTTAACTTATCTTGCCACTCGGTTTGTCGTGCGATTTCATAAAGCATGTTGGTGAGCGTAGAAGTCGTTGTGTCATGTGCTGCGATAAGCATGGTAATTGTATGATCAATTATTTCGTCATCACTAAAAATTTCACCATCTTCTGATCTCGCTTGGCACAGCTGTGTAAACATGTCGGCTTTTGATGATTCACGTCTTTCCTTGATTATTGGTCTTAAATAGCCAGAAAGGTATTTTCTACCACGATACCCTTTCCACATAGCTAGTCCAGGTATTGGAATTCTGACAATAGCAACTAACGCACTAAAAACATCAATCAAAGACTGATTTATTTTAGTTATATCATCAGCATGTGATAACCCTAAGAAAGTTTTCATCGCTGTATTCAAAATCATCGTTTTCAACGCAGGGTATGCACGGAAATCATTTTGCTTTGACCAGTCTATGATATCGTTTTCAATTACCTCACTTAGGCTCGCCACATAATTACGCATTGCGGACATAGAGAATGCAGGTTGTAAAATTCGGCGGTGGTATTTGTGCTCGTCAAAATCTCTTAGTAGTAATGCCCCGGAAAACATCTCTCCAAAAAAAGATTGCCAACCTAGTCGACTGGATAAATTATTGTCGGGATCTTTTAGAATGTATTGCGCAGCATCTGGGCCCAGAAAAACCACAGATCGCTCAAACATCCAATTAACGCGGTGAATTGGGCCGTATTTATTATAGAGTTTATCTGTTAAGCCTGGAGGGTCTGCAAGTAACTGTAGTGTATGACCAACGATTGGCCAACCATCTTCGCCAGGTACGTGTTCAAGATCTCGCGTAGATTTGCGAAGTTTTTCATAATCGATTTCGTTCGTTGCGTCTTGTTTGACTTCCGAAGTGGACATTATTTGATTCCTATTGCTACTTAATTGAAACATTAGCAGAGTTTAAAGGGCTTAGGCAATATGCAAGTTTTTTAATTGGAGTCGTACTCGATTGATTTTTGTTAATTGATTAATTTTAACAATTGGCCTTTATAATTTTTGAAATTTAAAATGGCGTATAAGGTTTTTCGTGAACGATGTGGAGTACTTTCTGGCTGAACGTGTATCGAAAAGGTAGGTTTACAAAAATATAATTACTTTGCTAGTATTTTTTTTGAATCACTACAAGTGCTATAAAGTATTGTCTTAAATTTCTAGGCTAGGTAATTATAATGGAATATTAATTACATTAGCAGTTTATGAAATTTAAATAGTAAGAATTATGAGGCTATAAATCATTTACAAATTCTACATGCCTGTGTAGTTTAAGTACTATCTGTTGAAATGCAAATAATAAGGAGAATTTATGCATTTTGCTCGAGTATCAGTTTTACAAATTTGTTATTCAATATTGTATATAGCTAATTATTTTAAGCAGTGTAAAGCTATCGATTTCGCTATTTTATAGATCCCCTTATTATCTCCTCAGGCAATTAAATATTTTTCTACACAGATACATAGTACAGGAATGGATATGAATAAAAAGAAATCTATCGGTAATAATATTCGTTTATTAGTTTTTGCGTGGCTAGCTCTTTATTCTTTAAATAGTTTTGGTTATTACGTTTGGGAAATAACGGACTCTGGTACTGAAGCTGTAAGTCAATATGATTCTTATCAAGAAACGCTAGATTACGTTATCGGTTTGAAAGGATATTTAGGCACTTATGCGCCTTATGAGCAAGTTGTTAAGTATGAAAATGGCAATACAATTCTTGAGACTAAGCTCAAAGCAATAGTCGGTTATAGTTACTATAACGAAAATGGGTCGGTTTCCCCTTTTAGTTTCCGAGGGCCAATTTTGAATTCAATTACAGAGGTTATTGACAACCTTTTTGTCCTTTCTAATCATCATTGTGAAATTCATGAAGACCCAAGGCTCCTTACGAATCGCCTACTCGATGTTGAGGTGACAGGAGCATTTTCGCAAGAGTCTAATAGTGCACCTATAAAGTTAACCATGGCGAAACCCCTTCGAACAACGGAAGGGTTAGATTGCCTTTATGAGAGTGATCAATTTACTTATGAGGCACAAATTATTGGTGTGTTAGATAACATTGTGATTAGAAATGTACAAAACACGTTAGAATATAATATAGCCTCAAATGAAAGTGACTATTGTACTGCAAGTGAGGGTGATCCTTGTGATCCTGCAACTGGCAAAAACTTTCAAATGGAACAAGATATTAGTCTCTATTCAATAGGACTCAATTTCAATCGTTATTATCAGTCGTTAGGTTTGAGAGAAAACTCCGGAGCGATGGGAGCAAAATGGCAGAGTTCTTTTCATAAAAAAATGCTAAAAAACGTTGATTTTGCCAAAATTGAGTACCCGACAGTACATAGGTCTCAAAATTATTCTTCACCTGCACAAGCTTGCCAAGCTGGTTGGGCTGATATACATGAGGTTGCATTTCGTGGTTCGTTAATACTTGCTTCTTCCGAACTTATAAATGGTGTTTGTCATATTGTTGAAGATGGAAAAGTAAAAGCAAAATTACCAATTCAAAATACATTGGATAACTCCAGTCAAGAAACTAATTACATACCGCCATCTCAAGTAGTGACATTTGTAAGACCTGGTTCGTTTAATTACACTTTTTCTTTGCAAAATTCGTCATGGACCGAGCAAGGTTATGTTCAATCAAACGAAGAGATTTGGGCTCCTGAAAATGTGACAGGGGTAAGTTTAGAGCATATAGATGATCAGTGGATTTTGACTGAAAGGAATAACGCCAAAGAATATTATAATGAAGCAGGTAATCTTATTCGTATCACTAAGTCAAACAGCCAGACAACTAGGTTAGAATATGATTCTGTTGATCAATTAGCGACAGTTATTGGGCCATTTGGTCATACACTAGAGTTTACACATTTCCCAGAAGGACAAATAGAATCTGTTACTGGTCCCACTGGTACAATTTATTATGATTACGATGCATTAGGGAATTTAATACAAGTAGAATACCCAGATGGTAGAATTAAAACCTATTCTTATGAAGATAATAATTACCCGAATCATCTAACTACTTTAATCAATGAAAATGGAAATGTGTATGCTACATGGGATTACGATAGTGAAGGTCGTGTAGTCGCTAATGAACTTGCCGGTGGTGCTGAGCGTGTTGAGTTTGTCTACAACGCGGATGGCACGACTATGGTTACAAATTCTCGCGGGGCAACACGGACTTATGAGTTTGAAGTACACAATGATGGGTTACGTGTAAAAAATATCACAGGTGATCTTTGTGTAACCTGTCCCGATGGGGAATTATCAAATAGAACTTATGATGATAATGGTTTTTTAAATGGGACAACTGATTGGAGTGGGAAAGTAACGACATGGGTTAATGATGAATTTGGTCGGAAGACTGTTGAAAATGAAGCTGTGGATACATTACTAGTAAAGCAAAAAGTTTATACATATGACCCAGTTTTTTCAAATACTATCGCTACTGTAACAGAACCATCAGTAATTGATGGCAATACTAAAACTAGCTCTTATACTTATGATGCTTTTGGAAACCTAACAAGTATAAGTATAAATGGCTTTGGGCCAGATGGTAGTGGCGGAAGTGTGCCTGTTTCTCGCACCTTTACGATGAAATACGAGGGCCCCTTAAATCAATTAAGTGAAATAGATGGGCCACGCTCAAACGCCACGGTTAATGACATTACGCGTTTAAACTATTACCCCAATGATCCCGCCGAAGGTTTTGATCGTGGCCAATTGAAAGAAGTAATTGGCCCGGAAGGGATTGTGTTACGCCACAGTATTCAATATAACGCAGCAGGACAGGTGGTCTCTGAAAGCCGTCCAAACAATACGAACTTAAACTATGCCTATTATTTTGGTAATAATCGCTTACAGTCATTAACTGAATCCGCAAATGGAAATACACGCACAACTGAGTGGACGTATTTACCCACAGGTGAAGTGGAAACCATAACTCAAGCTGCTGGGACAGTCTTATCGACCACAGTCACCTTTGGTTATGATGAAGCACGGCGTCTGGTTAGTATTGCTGATAATGCGGGCAATAAGATCAAATACACATTGGACACGGAAGGCAATAAATTACAAGAGGACATAACAGATGAGAATGATGTGTTATATCGCACATTGCAAAAAACCTTTGACGTTTATAGCCGCGTAGATACGACAACATTAATTGATGAGGTCATCGACAGTGACTTTGCCGCAGATGGAACATTGACCAATGAAACCAATGCGAAAAACATTCAGACAAAATATTCCTATGATGCATTGCAACGTCTGACAACAGTCACCCAAGATGTTGGTGGAACTGATGCCAACACGCAAGACACTTTAACGCAATACGGTTACGACGTCGCAGATAACTTAACTTCAGTCACGACACCAAATAATTCACAAACGACTTATGTTTACGATGATTTAGGCAATTTGCTAGAAGAAAACAGTGCTGACCGTGGCATAACTATTTATAGCTATGATGAAGCCGGTAACCAAATCAATATAACCGATGCGCGTGGCATCACGGTGGTTTATGCCTATGATGGTTTAAATCGAGTAACCACTATTGACTACCCCGGTACCTCTGAAGACGTGCAGTTTATTTATGATAACAGCACTAATTGCGACAACGGTGTTGGAAAGCTTTGTCAAATAACCGATGAGAGTGGCTCGATTGAATACGGTTATGATGCATTCGGTAATACGAATCTGCAATTAAAAACCGAGCTCGGTATAACCTATCAAACAGACTATCAATATAACTTACTTAACCAGTTAGTCAGCACCACATTACCTTCGGGAAGACTAGTGAGTTACGGCTACAACAATGTTGGGCTAATCAATTATGTTGATGCTGACATAAACGGTGTGGCACAAACTATTGTACACGAGGTGTTATACCGTCCGGATCAATTGCTCTCGCAAAGGGAGTTTGGTAATGGGTTTGTGGAGCAGCGATTTTATAACCTAAAAGGGCGGATGACATCATTGATGTTACCTTTGATCGGAACTGCTGAGAATCCTAATCCGGAAATTCCTACCGGTTCAATTACCCGCGACTACTGGGAGTGGATCGCCGTAGGAAACACCCTGGATCTTTTGTACAACGACCCGAATTACCCGGATAATCCGACCGCCAGTGATACGTTAACGACCTTTGCCTCCCAAACCAATTGGGCTGAACTGTATGGCCAACGTATTTACGGGTATGTCGTACCGCCTACGACCGGGGATTACACTTTTTACATTGCGTGTGATGATAGTTGCGAACTTCAACTGAGCACTGATGATACGGCGGCCAATGCCCAAGTGATTGCCAGTGTGCCGTACTGGACCAATTCCCAAGAGTGGACAAAGCATACCTCTCAACAATCGATCAGTGTGACCTTAACCGCAGGGCAAGCGTATTACATCGAAGTCAATCATAAAGAAGGCTATAGCGGAGATCATTTATCGGTTGGATGGCAGAGACCGGGAAGTGCAGCCATCGAAGTCATTGATGGAATATACTTAGCTCCTATCGACAGCACCACGACACCCCCACCGCCGAGTGATAATTTATTGACTAACAGTGGATTCGAGACGGGACAGATGTCGGGTTGGGACGGAGTCGGTACCGTGCAATCAGCTATCGTGCAATCGGGCAGTCACGCCATTGCACTTACCGGCGAGCCCACGGGTTGGCCCGGAGCGCATCAAACGGTACCCATTACAGGCGGTAACAGCTATCGTTTTAGCGGGTGGCTTAGCGTTCAGAACCTGACGATTGGCGAGTTTTATTTTCAGATCCGCTGGTTAGACAGCAGTGGCGCCAGTGTCGGGGCGGTCGAATCCTTTGGTTCAACGACGAGTAATACGGCGTTTACTCAGCACGAAACCGTGCTTACCGCACCGAGCACAGCGACGCAGGTCTTCTTTAAGGTCCAGGCCAATACCACCGACGGGACGGGTTATTACGATAGCTTGAGTATTGTGGATACCGAGAGCGGTTCTCAACCGCCCCCACCGTCGAGTGATAATTTATTGACTAACAGTGGATTCGAGACGGGACAGATGTTAGGTTGGGACGGAGTCGGTACCGTGCAATCAGCTATCGTGCAATCGGGCAGTCACGCCGTTGCAGTCACCGGTGATCCCAATGGGTGGCCTGGAGCAAGTCAAATCGTCGCTA
>Ga0316207_10005517_pt1 | contig 10454 bp, 8 predicted proteins | sample 6weekpyrite_MG_FD_204943 | JGI IMG/M metagenome (GOLD analysis project Ga0316207, IMG submission 204943) | Microbial mat bacterial communities from mineral coupon in-situ incubated in ocean water Damariscotta River, Maine, United States -... | ecosystem: Environmental > Aquatic > Marine >...
AAGTGTAGGCGAAGCTTGAATGGCAAGACGTAATTGCTCTTGCATTGCTTCGAAAGATTGATCTTCTATTTCGGTGAAGTCAACTTGTTCACGTGTGCCTTGGCCACTAGTTTCATCACCATCATTCGTTTCACCAGATGGGGGAGGGCCAGGGCTAGCAATTGTGACAATAGGGGAAGGGTTTTGCCCAGGGTCGCCAATTCTGCTGGAAGCTTCGTTTGGACTGCCTGGTGTGCTGGAACTGGAAGGCGAAAAGAAATCAGCCAAGCCAGCTAAAGTTTCTGGTGGTGCAACATTCAGGAGCCACAGAAGCATGAAGAAAGCCATCATTGCAGTAGTAAAGTCAGCGTAGGCAACTTTCCATGCCCCGCCGTGATGGCCCCCGCCTTCGACTTTAATCACTTTTTTGATGATCGGTCGTTTATTGTCGTCATCTGCCACGAATGCGGTCCTTAAAATATATCTTGCTCTCAGGCTAGAAGCCATGAGTTAAAATCTGGTTAGGGAGGATATCGCTTTGTTTCTATTCTGTTAAGCGGAATTTGAATGGAGGGCTTATACAGTTAGATTTGCTTGCGGGGTTTTGTTGAAAAAATGGTGACAAAATCTAATCGAACACTAGACAGATAACCTATGCACCCCTAGGAACGATGACTGGAAATAGCGTTTCATATACTGCACAGCAATATATCAAGTTAGGAGGCCGTAATGGCACATGTAGCATTCATTGGTCTTGGTGTGATGGGGTACCCAATGGCAGGGCATTTGGCCACAGCAGGGCATCAGGTAACAGTTTATAACCGCACAGCCTCGAAAGCCGAGGAATGGTTGGAGCAATATGGTGATGTAAGCAGCGCCGATGTTTTTTCTGCACCGACGCCAGCGGGTGCGGCTGCCGATGCTGATATTGTTTTTTCATGTGTTGGGGCTGATAAAGATGTTGCCCAGATCTGTTTGGGTGAAAAGGGCGCTTTTTCGACAATGAAAACGGGAGCAATTTTTGTAGACCATACAACAGCATCTGCAGGCTGTGCCAGAGAAATGGCTGCTGATGCGGCGGCAAAAGATATTGCTTTTATTGATGCGCCTGTATCAGGTGGTGAAGCAGGAGCGGTAAATGGTCAATTAACAGTGATGTGCGGTGGCGCACAAGAAGCTTTTGATGTAGTTGAACCCGTAATGGCTGCTTACGCTAAATCTACTAAGCTTCTGGGTTCTGTTGGAGCTGGCCAGCTAACAAAAATGGCAAATCAAATTTGTATTGCCGGAACAGTACAGGGCTTGGCTGAGGCTCTTCATTTCGCAATGGAAGCTGGATTGGATGCAAAGGCTGTTGTTGATGTTATTAGTAAGGGGGCAGCACAAAGCTGGCAGATGGACAATAGGGCCGAAACAATGATCGATGGTAAATTTGATTTCGGTTTTGCCGTTGATTGGATGCGTAAAGATCTTTCTATTGTTTTGGATGAGGCTCGTTCGAATGCATTATCGTTGCCGCTTACCGCGCTTGTTGATCAATTCTATGCTGATGTTCAAAAAATGGGGGGAAGCCGAAATGACACCTCCAGTCTTATTCGTCGTTTCAGAGGGTAAAAAGTGAATAATAGAGAGCTATTTTGGTCTGCCTTTTTCGCTAGTGCAACTGTATTTCGCGCAGTGAAGATTGCCGGTATTGTTGGAACAATTCTGGTTGTGATTAATCAGTGGGAGGCACTGGTTGGGTCTGCTTCAGTTTCATGGTTGAAGTTAGTAATGACTTACTGTGTACCTTATTTGGTTTCTAGCTATTCTGCTGCAGCGCAACTTGTGCAAGGGGCGGGAACAGAAACAAAGAAACGCGTGAAAAGGACCAAAGGGATGACAAACATAAAAACTATTTCAGCAGTCGAATTTCAGCAACTTTACAATGATAATCAAAATTTGGCTTTGTTCGATGTGCGCACCGAGGCTGAATTTAACGAGTGCCATATTAAAGGCGCTAAGCTCTTTACTCTTCAAACACTTTCAGTTGCTAATTTGCTTGAAGAGGCCGAAGCAAACTGTGTCTCATCGCCGATCTATTTGTTATGCAAGGCAGGTGGCAGGGCTATGAAAGCAGCGAATTTGATTGCTTCTGAAACCCGCAGGGATGTCGTAGTAGTAGATGGTGGTACAGATGAATGCGTTGCTTGTGGTTTCCCTGTGAACCAAGGTTAGCACTAAAGAGGGATTGCGGATGTTATTTCGACAGCTTTTTGATCATGAGACCTGGACTTACACATATCTGATTGCAGATGAAAAAACGCAGAAAGCTGTGTTTATTGACCCGGTGTTGGAAAAAATGCCGCTTTATCTGCAGTTGTTGGATGAGCTAGGGCTGACGCTTGAATATGCTATCGATACGCATGTACATGCTGACCATGTAACCGCTTTGGGGGCACTACGTGAAGAACTAGGGGCAGAAACCATCCACGGTGATGGGTCTAAAGCCACATGTGTTTCTAAGTTTATTAGCGACGGTGAAACAGTTTCTATTGGAGATTTAACTTTAACAGCAATTGCTACGCCTGGGCATACTGATGATAGCTATTGTTTTTATCTGGAAACAGATGGTGAGCGCATGTTGTTTACAGGGGATACGTTGTTGATCCGGGGAACAGGCCGCACAGATTTTCAAAATGGTGATGCAGGTACTCAGTATGATAGCCTTACCCAGAAAGTACTGACTTTCCCAGCCGATACCATCGTCTACCCTGGGCATGATTATCGGGGAATGAGTCAAAGTACCATTGCAGAAGAAATTGCTTATAACCCGCGTCTTCAGGTGGCCGATAAATCTGCTTACATAAAACTAATGACAGGCCTGAATTTACCTTCGCCAAAATTTATGGATATAGCTGTTCCTGCTAATCTTGAATGTGGCATGAAACTTTAGCCAGGCATTTCACTGCTCGTGAGGCTCTTCTATCAAAGCTTCAATTGGATAGAAATATTTAGCTCAGAACATGAGAGTGTTACGGAGTATGTCGTGATCCGCAAAATGTGATCTAGATGTGTTTGGTTGCCAGCGCATTACCTGCTAGGAGGTCAGCTCGTAGCAGCCATAGAGGTGCGCGCAATATACATAAAAACAATTGCATTCAGGAGAAAATGAATGTCCGTAGTTAAGGGCGCACATGACATTAAGCGTGCGTCAGAGTTAGTTGAGACTATTCGATTGAATGCGGAGCGAGTGAATAAAGCCTCAGAGGGGCGAGTTTTATTCATTGAGGAGGTTGTTGAAAAATCAAAAACAATAACCTCTAGCGTCGAAGAAATTCAGACTACAGCAAAAAATAATAACCAAATTTTAGATACAACATGTGAAGAAGTAGGGGCTATTGTTTCCGGTATTTCTGATGTCGTGAGTTCGCTTCAGACAGGTCTTGATAATACCAAGCATATGGCCCGAACTCTTGAGCAATTTGAAAGTCAGTTTCTTTTAGTTAGCAAGATTTCCAGTGAGATTGCAGTGATTGCCAAGCAAACAAACATGCTGGCATTGAATGCTAAAATTGAAGCTCAAAGAGCAGGCCAGTATGGCAGGGGATTCTCTGTTGTTGCGGAAGAAGTGAAAGAACTTGCCAACAACACAGGGAAATCTGCCAATGAAATTGATGGGCTTGTATCAGAGTTGGCTACAGGTTTGGAAACCATAGTATCTGATTGTCAAATTTTAGAATCAACGATGGAAAACAGCGCTAGAAGCGGTGAAAGCAGTTTGTCGATGGTTGATCATGTGGGGCAAGTGATCAATGAAGCAGCTCGACAAACTGGAAACACAGCGGAACAGGCCGCAGGGCAGGTTGATGAGTTTGGTGTACTTGTGGAGCAATTAGGGCAATTGAAAGAAGAGACGAAAGCAGCCATTACAGGATCAGCAAAGAACATGAACTTGGCTTCCGATGTCTTGGAAAAATTAAAGTATGCTGAGATGAATGTTAGGTGATTATGGGTTGAGGAATTACCTTTTATCGGGCGTCAATTGTTTATTTTGTTGACACAGCAAGGGGATCATTATATCCCCGCGACGTTATTGAATGGTCTGGGCAATGGTGTCCCATGACCGCGCAGGCAATATAGTGCACTGAAATTCGGACTGCACACGCCTGTGGCGCTTATTAAGAAGGAGCGATTCGCATGTCCAAGCGTATCCAAGCGAAATATAAAATCGATCGCCGTATGGGCGAAAATATCTGGGGCCGGGCTAAGTCTCCAGTGAATTCTCGTGAATATGGCCCAGGTCAACATGGTCAGCGCCGTAAAGGCAAGCTGTCTGACTTTGGTATCCAGCTTCGTGCCAAGCAAAAGCTAAAAGGTTACTACGGTAACATCACCGAGAAACAGTTCCGTCGCTACTATGATGAAGCTGATCGCCGCAAAGGTGATACGGGTGAAAACTTGATCGGCATTCTTGAGTGCCGTCTTGATGCTGTTGTTTACCGTTCAAAGTTTGTTCCTACAGTATTTGCCGCACGTCAGGTTGTGAACCACGGCCACGTGCTTGTAAACGGCAAGCGTTGTAACATTCCTTCACGGATGGTTAAGCCTGGTGACGTTGTGGAACTTCGTGAAAAATCACGTGTTATCCCAATGGTTATCGAAGCAAACCAAAGCCCAGAGCGTGATCTCCCTGAATATATTGCTGTTGATGGTTTCAAAGCGACGTACGTACGCGTACCAAGCTTGGACGAAGTGCCATATCCAGTGATCATGGAGCCTAACCTGGTGGTGGAATTCTATTCTCGTTAATAACGAGACAGAATGGACATTTAGAATGGCCGTCAGTGTATGCTGGCGGCCTTTCTTTTTAAAAAAAGCCTATATAGAAAAGGCATCGTCCAAGCTTGCGATTACTTGAAAGTTGCACTTTCTGGCGTTTATGATCTACCTCAAATAACGGCTATAGCTTTTGGTGTGGAGAGTTTTAAATGACATTTGATATTCGTCCTGTTGTTGATGCTGATGCAGATAAACTGATCAAGCTTATTGGTGACTGTTTCAGTGAATATGAAGGCGTTTTTATTGATTTAAGCGATCTGGATGCTGACTTGAAGGCATATGAAACAGCTTTGTCGTTTCAGAACGGCGAAGGGTTTGTTGCTGTTGCTCAGGACGGTGAAATTGTCGGGAGTGTTGCGTGCGCCCCAAGCGGTGAGAATTGCTTTGAATTGAAGCGTCTGTACCTAAGTGAGCGCTTGAGAGGTACAGGCATGGGCTTAAAGTTGCTCAAGTTGGCCGAGGATACGGCGCGTTCACGTGGTGCTACTATGATGGATGCATGGTCTGACACCCGTTTTACTCGTGCACATCGCTTTTACGAACGTGAAGGGTATGTAAAAGAGCAAGAAACTCGGGAATTGAATGATATTTCCGAAACGATAGAGTTTTATTTCACAAAAACTTTCTAAGATTAGCATAAGTTTTCGGTAGTTTAGTTAGCTTTCTTTTTTGTAGAGAAGACGCCAGATTGGCGTTGAGTCTGATACAATTTTTCATAGATATACCATTAATCCGATAGCAGTTACCACTTCTGCATTTAATGTGTTTTGAATGCCATAAAATTCACTGCAAAATATTCATAATTAGCAAAAAATTAATTGGAAAGCCTGACACTTAGCTTTCTGGTTCACGATTTTTAAATAGGATGCACGTAGCCACAAACTCGTTTTTCGAAGATCATTAGGTGGCCTTTTGGGGGCAAATTGTACGAACTAAAACGCGAACTCGTTGTTTTGGAGAAGCCAATTATGTCAGTGCTCAAGAAACTAAAAATTTCAACAAAATTACCGCTTGTTGTTGTATTAATAGCTGCGATTTCTGCATCTGTTGTCTCTATCGCTGCTTTCATACAGGCTGGAGCCGAGGTGGAAACCCAAGTCAAGGACAGATTGGTGGCGGTCCTTAGCTCAAGAAAATCTGAATTGGGATCTTATCTCACATCAATTCAAGAAGACTTGAAGCTTGTGGCAACCAACCAAAATACGCGAGATGCACTGACTGCCTTTTCAGAAGGGTGGAATGAATTTGGGAGCAATGCCACTGTGTCGCTACAGCAGTTGTATATTTCCGATAATCGTTTTCCAACCGGCGAAAAAGATAAATTGTATGATGCTGATGATGGTTCGCGTTACAGCATAGCTCATGCGGAATTTCATCCTTGGTTTCATGGATTGCAGCAGAGGCGGGGCTACTATGATGTTTTCCTTTTCGATACAAACGGAAACCTTGTTTATTCAGTATTTAAGGAACTTGATTACGCCACAAACCTAAATACGGGTGAATGGAGAGCTACAGATTTAGGAGCAGCCTTTCGTTCAGCTATGCAGCGAGGTGCTGATGGTAATGACAGCTTCTTTGATTTTAAGCCTTATGCGCCAAGTAATGATGCACCCGCGAGCTTCATATCAAAAGCCATCCCGGATGTTAATGGTGGTATTGCGGGTGTTTTAGTGTTTCAGATGCCGATCGATCGTATCAACGCAATTATGCAAAAAAGTGATGGGATGGGGCAGTCAGGTGAAACCTATATTGTTGGTTCTGATAACCTCATGCGCTCTGACTCGCGTTTTTCAACTGTCTCAACAATTCTGAAAACGGAAGTAGCTGGGGAAACTGTTGATGCAGGCTTGGCGGGCGGAGAAGGTTTGTCGATAATAAAAGATTACCGAGGGGTTGATGTTGTTTCAGCATACACCCCTTTAGAGTTTTCAGGAGTGCAATGGGCCCTGCTAGCGGAGATTGATGTTGAGGAAATGCAAGAGCCAGTTAGTGCGATGGGCTGGGTCATGGTATTAATAGCAATAGTCTCAGCCGCTGGAATGGGCGGCGCAGGTTTCCTTTTTGCGCGTACAATTTCGATGCCAATCAATAAAATGGTTAATGTCATGGGTGTGCTAGCGAATGGCGACGATGATGTGGAAATACCATATCAGGACAAGTTAGATGAAATCGGGGATATGAGCAGCGCTGTGGAGGTCTTTAGGCAGAACGCGATTGAACGTAAGCGCCTCCGCGTCGAGGCTGAAGAAGAATCCGCTAGAGCTGATGCTGCCCGTGAAGCACAAAGAAAAGAAGAAACTCGCCGTCAGAATGCCAAGTTAGAGAGGGAACGAGTTGAGGCCGAAGCACGAGAAGCAATGGCATCAGAAATGGCTGCATTGATTGCCGGTTTTGATCAAAAAACCTCTGAACTTTTGGAAACTGTTGCATCTGCAGCTACTGAGTTAGAGAGTACTGCGGGGTCTATGACATCAACAGCGGAAGACACTAATAGTCGTTCTGCGACTGTGGCATCGGCTGCTGAAGAAGCTACCGTTAATTCCCAAACTGTCGCGAGTGCTACAGAGGAGTTGAGTGTCTCTATTTCTGAAATAGGAAGGCAAATTTCACAGTCAAGTGCAGCAAATGTTGAGGCTGCATCAAAGTCAGAGCAGGCAGCGGCTGTAATGAGCGAGCTGGAGGCTGCTTCGCAGGCTATTACTGATGTTGTGCAACTAATCAATGATATAGCAGAGCAAACCAATTTATTAGCCTTGAATGCAACAATAGAAGCCGCACGTGCTGGCGATGCAGGCAAGGGCTTTGCAGTGGTGGCAAGTGAAGTGAAGTCTCTAGCCGGCCAAACTGCTGCAGCAACAGAGCAAATAGAAAATCAAATTAAATCTGTGCAGGACAAAACTGTGGTGGCAACTTCCTCTATGAGTGAAATTCGGGAGGCAGTACGACAAACTTCAGAGCTTGCAAATGCGGTGGCAGCTTCTGTTGAACAACAACGTGCTGCAACAGATGAAATTGCGCGTAATGTACAAGAGGCTGCAAAAGGTACACAGGAAGTCAATGTGAATATCTCACAAGTAGCGCAAGGGGCTTCAGAAACACAGGTGGCCTCAGGGCAAGTTTTAAGTGCTTCATCCGAAGTGGCTTCAGTTGCGAATAGCATCAAGTCGTCAGTGGAAGACTTTCTTGTTGGTGTTCGCGCCGTTATGGATCGAGGCGAGAAAAAGCTGACAAAGGAGGATACGCAAATGGCATCTATGGGATCATCAATATCTGTTTCTGACAATGTAGTTGTCGTGTCTGAGGATAAATTAAATCCTGCCCGGCCTGCAACAATGGCAAAAGCGACTGAAAATAAGCAAGTTGGGGCCTCTATAAGCCATATAGGTACAATAAGTAGCACTCGCCATTAAGCACAGCGCCCTTTCTGTTAGCGTGTATTTGCCGTTTATCAAACGGAAGAGAATTGAACGAAAGCCCCTAGACTATAAAATGTACAAAGCAAAGCGACATACTGAGTCGTTTTGCTTCGCTATAAATATGCCTGGGAAACGCCTCACTTCAGTGGGACTGCCAGAATGCGAGGCTATTTATTTGGCATCCCGGGTGGTTGTTACCGAGGACTTCACGAAAAGAAAGATGCTGTTGACCTCTTTGTGTTGAAGTGACGCAGCGCTGTGAATTTGCGTGAACTGTTGGCTTTTCTACGTTCTTTATAAGTTTTGAGTAATGTTAGCTTTATTTTATTTCTTAGATGAAATGAAATCTGCGCAGAGGCTCTATTGATTAGTAATCTCATTCGTCTAGCCATAAATTCGTGAGGATATCCCTCAAATTTCGTGACTATCTGTGAATAGCCAAAAGTTCTTTTTTTTCTCCATAACGGCGGCGAACATTTTACAGCTATTAGGACAATAGAGATGATTAACAAAAACTTTGTGCACACTTCCAAACTAGCAGTGGCAGCCGTAGTAATGTCAGCAGCCGCTGTTGCAACGGCTCAAGCAGATGATGGATTTTACGTTTCAGGCAGTGTTACCGCTACAGATTTAAGCCACAATATTAATCGCAACACTGGATCAGCTGATTCTGCCAGCGCTAGTACAACTGTTAGCCAAACAGATGTCGGTTTTCGCCTTGGTCTTGGTTATAAAAGGCATGTAACTGAGGATTGGTTTGTGGCTGTTGAAGGTTTCTACTCCTTTGAAAACGCCGAGACTAGAAGCTTAAACGGTATGCTTGTTAGCACCCTTGAGCTCGATGCTAGTTATGGTGGCGATTTCCGGGTTGGTTATGACATCACAGATAAATTCGCTATGTATGCGCTTGCGGGTGTTACAGCACTCGAATTTGAGAATAGTACTGCTTACACATTTGCACCACCAATGCAGGAAATTTCTAAGACAGAAGCAGGTTTCACTTATGGTATTGGTGCTGAAATTCAGCTAACGAACAAAATGTCAGTTGTTGGTGAGTATAGGATCACAAATGATATATCCTTCACACCGAACGCAGACCGTGTTGGTAGCTTGGTGAATGATAACCAGATCGATCACGGCGCGCTGCGCCTTGGGGTCAATTTCTCCTTTTAGTAGATTTAATAGTTTCCCAAGCCGATAAGGCTACTGGCCCTACCAAATGGTGGGGCCTTTTTTATGCGCAGATTTGACCAGTGGGCCGAATATGCTTGAATGCATGTGTCTGGAGGCGTAAACCGGGGACTTCACACATGTGTTCCGAGGGGAGCCCTGTCCGGTATCGCCGGGCCGCAATAAGGCGGAGGGCTGAGAGTTTGGTGGATTTTCTGCCGATGACCCTTCGAACCTGATCTGGTTAGCACCAGCGCAAGGGACGGAGCGAAAAATGCCTGATACAGCAAATACTGAATTTACAATCACCACTGGCGAACTGCCGGGGTCCAAGAAAATATATGTGCGCAGCGAAAATGATGACAGCGTACGCGTGCCGATGAGGGAAATTCATTTACATCCATCTGCAAACGAAGTGCCTGTGCGTGTATACGACACCAGCGGTCCTTACAGCGAGCCTACTGCTAAAATAGATATCTATGAAGGCCTTGGCGAAATGCGTAAGGACTGGATTTTGGCACGCGGTGATGTGGAAGAATATGTAGGACGCGAGATAAAGCCAGAAGATAACGGTAATGCCGATGAAAAGTATCTGGCCCCGGAATTTCCGGTTAAAAAGCGCCCGCTTCGTGCCAAAGAAGGCATGAATGTTACGCAGCTTCATTATGCCCGTAAAGGCATCATCACGCCTGAGATGGAGTTTGTGGCGGTACGCGAAAACATTGGCCGTAAGGCGCAGGCTGAAAAGCTGGAGCGCGACGGCGAAGGTTTTGGTGCTGAAATTCCTGATTATATCACAGGTGAATTTGTACGTGATGAAATTGCCCGTGGCCGTGCCGTGTTGGTGAACAATGTGAACCATCCAGAGAGCGAGCCGATGATCATTGGCCGCAACTTCCTTGTGAAGATTAACGCCAATATTGGTAACTCGGCGGTTACATCTTCCATTGCGGAAGAAGTGGACAAAATGGTTTGGGCTACGCGCTGGGGTGCTGACACGGTGATGGACCTTTCAACAGGCCGTAATATCCACAATACGCGGGAATGGATCATCCGTAATTCGCCTGT
>Ga0316207_10005518_pt1 | contig 10452 bp, 7 predicted proteins | sample 6weekpyrite_MG_FD_204943 | JGI IMG/M metagenome (GOLD analysis project Ga0316207, IMG submission 204943) | Microbial mat bacterial communities from mineral coupon in-situ incubated in ocean water Damariscotta River, Maine, United States -... | ecosystem: Environmental > Aquatic > Marine >...
CGCTATGTTGCCAGATTAACACCGCACATTGTGAGCGAAGGCTTCGGAGCACCAAATTTCACCGATGGAGACACCGTGTCGGGTCAGCCGCCAAAACTAGCCGACTGGTTGCTTGAACGGCTCGGTGATGCGACCGCTGACTGGTCGACGAGCGTGACCAATAATGGCGCGCACATGTCAGGCGGAGGCACACCCGACCAAAATGACCAGATTGACGCGGAGAGCGGCGCTACGCCCGGATCAGCACTGCTCTATGCTGGCACCCAGGGTGCAACACTAACCGACTTGCGGCTCGCCGTTTATGTGGCCAACGATACATCTGGTTGGCTGGGGATTGTATTCGCCTACGCTTCTGCAAACGATCACATGCTGATTTTGTTAAATGCGACCAGCGGGATGGTGCGGCTCTGCCGCAAGACGCAAGCTGGATATGTGCGTCTCGCTGAAGCCACACCGTTCTTAGACACATCTGGAGATTTTGAGCTGGAAATTGAAGTGCTGTCCGGCGCGGTGAGCGTGTTTGTCGATGGCGACCTAGCGCTCGATGGTATTGTCGGTGCCTCGCCACTGAGCGCCGGACAATGCGGGCTTTGGTGCGAGGCTGGTACGAACGCACAGTTTAAGGATTTTCGCGTCCAATCCTTTGGTGCAGGTGCCATTGCGCCGTACCGGTTCGAGTTCGTCTCCTCAAAATTTGCCGACTTCCGCCATCTGGCGCATTCGCGCCGCTTACCGGTGTGGCCGATCAGGGCTGATAGCAAGCCTGAGGATGTCGCAATTGGGCCGCTGGCCAGCGTGACGGCAACCGATGCGCCGGCTAGTGAAGCTGAGTTCAGCCAGTTTGACGCGCTGGCGGGGCACTTTCTTCGCGAACGAATGGCGAGACCGGTCACAGAACTGGAAATCAACCGCGTTGATTTTGGTGGTGAAGGCGAGGGCTACATTTTGCTCAGCCCGGAACCGATGCAATGGTCACGTAGCACTATCGAATTATTGGCGCGCGATGGCGCGGTGCCAGAAACGCAAGCGCTCGGCCCCGTCAAGATTGTCGATGCCGTTTTGGGCACCACTGATATTGACGCGGAATACATCGATCTGCTGGTTTTGGAAGATGTCGTACTTGACGGATATGTGCTGCAGCGACGCGACGTCACCGCAACAAACGCGGTCCAAACCGATCCGGCGCTGGCGTTCGACTCAGACCAAGTAGAGTGGGTAGGGCTGCATGCCTTTGACCCTGGTAAGTTGGTCTCGGGTCAACGATTGCGGTTGCACACCGGTGCCTTGTCGGCAGTGATTAATCTTCTGCGGCTTGATTTGGCCCTAAGCACTGGCACAAGCGGACCGCATTACCCGGCCACGGGCGTGGACCTTCGTCTGCTTGACGCAAATGGGCGGATCGCCTGCTCGGTTCGGATTCTGCCTCGCAGTGACTTTGGGGTCGTCAATACACAGTTCATTCGAAGCCGCGACGCGACTGGCGTATTGATCCGTCCGGCGGGAGGCGGGACGTTCGATCAGGGCGCCTATGCTCTCCAATTGACCTACCGTCTTGATATCTCCGCTGATGACCCTGAAGCAGTTCGCCTGTCGCGTTCGGGGAACAGCGATCCGGAGACCGCTTTCACACCGTTATACTAGAAGCGCTCGCTCCACTCCTCTTTGCCCACCATTTCACGATGAGCGTGCCTTCGATGTTCGACCAGATTTGCAATAATAAGATCTGTGCATGGCCTGACCACCTTGATGGGCCGGACAGCACAGCGCGGACGAAAACACCCAAACTTTCGGTGTTGTCCGCCGGTATCGAGTTTTTCGGTGTCGGCGACGCAATACGGAGAGATAAAAATGGCACGAACAACCCCATGCCAAACGTGTAAAATTCGCACCCTTAACGACCAGCTTCGAAAAACAGGCCAAGGTGGACGCGTCATGATTACGCGTGCCCTCAACGATAAGGGGCCCTATTTTACTCAAACCGTTTTATCTGCCATGGCGGACTTTGATGCCTTCACGGCAGAAAACGATCCACATGGTGAGCATGACTTTGGAGAAGTGGTCGTGGGTGCCCACACCATTTTCTGGAAAATCGACTATTACGACAAATCCATGAATTATGGATCGGACGACCCAAGTGATCCCGATCAAACCAAACGCGTGCTCACCATCATGTTCAGCTCTGAGTATTAGACAAAATGATCTTTTACGGCCCCGCTTTAAGCGGGGCTTTTTTTAAGCTTTGTTTTAGCGTGCCTTCTTGTTTTGCCCTTGCTGGTTAAGCTTGAGCCAATGTCAAAATCATCAACAGGATCTATTCAAAAGTTTGCCCGCGTGATTCATCGCACTGATGATCGGGTTTTTGGCATCAAACACTCTGACAGGCGCTCTCATGTTTATGTCATCGGCAAGACCGGAACGGGCAAAACCACGCTTTTACACACCATGCTTACCGATGACATTGCCGCCGGGCGTGGCTGTGCGCTGCTTGATCCTCACGGCGATCTGGCCGAACAAATCTATAAGGATTGTCCAAGCGATCAGAAAGATCGACTGATCTATCTTGATCCGGCCTCGCCTGAATGTGAGCTGTCTTATAATCCCTTGATGCGCACCAGCGCGATCTTGCGCCCGCTGGTGGCTGCAGGATTGCTCGATGTTTTTTACATGATGTGGAGTGATGCGTGGGGACCACGCATGGAGCATATGCTTAGAAATGCTTTATTGGCCCTGCTCGATCAGCCCCATGCGACACTGCCCGATATATTAAGGCTTCTAAATGAAAAGGCTTATCGGCTTGAGGTCATTTCACATATTGAAAACGAGCCGATAAAGCGGTTTTGGAAAATTGAATATCCAAAATATTCTGCCCGCTATCAAGCCGATGCGATTGCACCCATTCAATCAAAAGTCGGGGCCTTATTGGCTGACCCTAGACTTTATAGACTTTTTACCAGTTCGGAAAATCCTATCCGCCTGCGAAGCCTTATGGATGAGGGCAAGATACTCATTATCAATCTTTCAAAGGGCCGTCTTGGCGCTGATAGTTCACGCCTTGTTGGTGGGGTATTGACGACGAGTTTAAGTCTGGCGGCATTTTCCCGCGCTGACATGGTTGAAGATAAGCGCCGTGCGTTTTTTGTATATATTGACGAGTTTCAGACCTTCACCACTTTGGCCATTGCTGACATGTTAGCTGAGCTGCGCAAAATGGGTGTGGCCATGATTATGGCGCATCAATATTTTCACCAGCTGGAAAATGAAATCCGTCATGCTGTATTGGGTAATACTGGAACCTTGATTTCATTTCGTGTGGGTGCGGAGGATGCGGGGTATTTACAAAAAGAGTTTGAGCCAAAATTTACCCGCCTGGATCTGATCAATCTTGCCAATCATCACATCTATCTCAAATTACTAATCGATGGTGCGCCCAGCAAGCCGTTTAGTGCCATCACCATGACACGTCGTGATATAGAACAAGAAGCAAAGGCTGATGCGTTTTTATCGTCATAGGAAAAGATATTGAGACGTCAGATCCCATCAAATAAATCGGGCTGGCGCTCAATATAATCATTGAGCACGACAAGGTGGGCCAGATCGTTGAAGATATGATTGTACTTCAAAGAAGCGGCTTGATGAACATCAGCGCAGTCATCGGTGCTTTCGCCATGTTGTAGGCGAAACCGTCGAAGATCACGCACAATTTGTCGATAGCGACACAAGTTCGCGAACAATTCAGTGCAAACATCTTTGCGCATCTTGCGTAATGATTGAGAGCGTTGGGGTTCAGCCTTTTTGTTGATGGCATCCATATCAGCTTCCAGATACCCGCGATATTTTCGCTCAACAACATTTGTCAAAATAGCATTTGGAAACAAAGGCTTTCCGCCCAAAACGTAGAACCATGGGTGGCCCGGTGAATATCCCTTAGTCATGGTTTTTCCTTTTCAAATTAATTGATGGATTGCGTCAGCAATTCTTGAGGGGAAAAGAAAAACGGGGATAGCAAGGTCATTACAAAATCGGCGGCGGGCGCAGGCAGGTATCTGCCGAGCCTCGGGAGACCGTCTATTTTTATTGATCCGCGCGAGGGGCAGTGGCCCCTTAGCCTTACTTATTATACAGACTCGCTAAAGTTGTGATGATTTGATAAACACCTCTTGTAGGGAATTAATCAGGGAAATCACCATGCAACTCAAACTTCGCAGAAATCAAAGAGCAGGCATAACCGGAGGTGTTGTTTTCATCCTCGATGTGATGGCCGAACTATCCAGCGAGGAAACCGAACTGGTCAAAAAGTACAAACTCCAAAAGCTATTGGTTTATTCCTCCGAGTCTGCCGATCAAAATGTTGCCATGGCGCGGGCAGGAAACGTCAAGGCGCTAGGCGGCATGATGTTGGACAAACTCACCAAACGCACTTTTTCAATGAATGATCTGATCAAGGGTCAACATCTTGAGTGCAAGGATCTCGATGAGGTGATTGGCACTGAAAATCAGGTCCACGAAGCTTGCCAAAACATCAGTCATTATTTGGCTGTTGCAAAAAGCTTTGATGGGTCCGAACAAATCGTCGAGATCACAGCAGCTGCATAACGGTCACCCGTGTCAGACGATTTTTTATCTGATCTATCGTCCTGGTGGCGCACGAGCTGGCAGGCGGGCGTTAATGCGCCCTCTGTCGGGCCCAATATTGGCCGCGGCTTGTTTTCCAACTGGGCTTTGAGTGAACGTGACCGCGAGCTGCAAGAGTTAAAAGCCTTGCACGCGCAAATGCTGCTTGCGCACCAAAATTCGCCCTTTAGCGATTCTGTGCGGCGCGACAGCGAGGTTCAGTCAACATTTCAAGAAGTTTTTGGGCGCTGCGATATAGAGCCGACACGCCCGCTTCTTGATGCGTTGTATGGGCCTATTGAGGCATTGCTCAATGATGAGTTTTTCAGCTTTCCAGATGTGCGAGATCAGGACTGGGACTATTTTGATCTTAAAACAAAGTCAGAATTGCGCGCAGATCTACTGCTAAGAGAGCGCCTTTATAATGACGTTGATTATCGTCTTGATTTGGGTCGCCGCGTCATTGGAGCGATTACCGCTGGTATCTTAAGCAATGTTTCAGAAGGCGGCTTAAACCAAACCAATTCTTCAAACCAAGAACGCGAAGACGCACTTGTCTTGACCACATCATTGATTGATCTGGCCCAGGATGCTGGCGGGGCCGTCGAAGCGCTTTGCGGCACGCTTTTAAATGGCGAAGAGGTGATCAAGGCGGACCTTTTTTGTGATTTGCGACTTCAGCTGGCCCGCAATTTATTTTCCGCTTCCGGCATAGATGAAAACGATCCCTCACCGAACAAGAAATTCATCCATCCCGCCAAAGCAACGGATAAAACCGCGCCGCATCTTGTTGAGAGTTATCTCGGCGCAACACCATTTGAAGATCTGTTTGAAGCGCCTTTACCGATTTCCATCCCCGATAAGACAAGATGCGAACATTCGCTTATTGTCGGCGGCTCCGGTCACGGCAAAAGCCAACTTTTGCTCAAACTCATCCATCATGATTTAAGCTCAACAAGAGACAAGCCGCCCGGCGTGATTGTCATCGATAGTCAGGGTGATCTGATCCACACCATTTCGCGTCTGGCATTATTTGATCCAGAACGAGCAAAGTCATTATCCGACAGGCTCATACTCATAGACCCCAATGATGTTGAGTTTCCCGTTGCGCTCAATCTATTTTCCTTTGATCAAACCAGAATTAAAAACCTCTCGCGCGCAGATAAAGAGCGCGTGCTCCATTCTGTCATTGATCTTTATGAGTATTTCTTCTCGGCATTGCTGGGCGCTGAGCTGACACAAAAACAAGGCGTCGTTTTTCGTTATCTGGCACGTTTGATGTTGGCTATCCCCGACGCCACTATTCAAACACTTCGAGCGCTGATGGAGGATGGAAAACCATTCAAACAATACATGGAAAGCTTGGATGGGTCGGCCAAACGTTTCTTTAAAACCGAGTTTTTCTCACCCGGGTTTAGCGCTACTAAAAAACAAATCTTAAGGCGGCTTTGGGGCGTTCTTGCCAATCCGGTGTTTGAGCGCATGTTCTCACACCCAGAAAATAAAATCGATATTTTTGAGGCGATGAATGATGGCAAGATCATCCTCATCAACACCGCCAAGGATTTACTAAAATCAGAAAACTGTTCGATCTTTGGCCGGTTTTTCATTGCCAAGATTGCCCAAGCAGCCTTGGAGCGCGCCACCCAAAACGAAGCGGACCGACGTTCCAATTTTGTTTATATCGATGAAGCCCATGATTATTTTGACGAGACATTAGAACAGCTTTTCAACCAGGCCCGTAAATATAATGTCGGCCTGCATGTCGCCGTCCAACACCTTGATCAAATGCCGGCCCGGCTTCGCTCCACGGTAATGGCCTCAACCTCGCTTAAATTTGCGGGCGGGGTCTCAGCAAAAGACGCACGCGCCTTAAGCGATGATATGCAAACCGATGCTGATTTCATCACCGCCATGCGAAAACGGAGCGGTGTTTCTGAGTTTGCCGCATTTGTAAAAAACCGCTCCGCACGAGCTTTACGCATCAATGTCGAGCTGGGCACCGTCAATGGCCTGCCCACCCTGAGCGAAGAGGCTTACCAAGCTCTCATCGACAACAACCGGGCTCAATATTGCGCCACCCTGGATGAAGTTGAGGCAATTATTGAGCTGGAGGATGAAAGCGATCCTTCAACGGCATATGAAGAGAACGTTGAGCCAACACCAAAACCAAAGCAAAGAGGGGAGCCCAAACTAGAGGTCAGCCCCACACCAAAAACGAGCGAACCACCTACGCCCAACAAACATGGGGTGGTCACTGAGCGTCAGACAGCAACACCAGAGAGCAAAGACCTCGACGCGGAGAAACGAACAAAGGTCACAGACCACTATACGGCGGGAGTCGGCGGAAAAGAGCACACAAGGTTGCAACAATTAGTGCGAACGCTCGCCCATGAAAGAGGATTTAAAGCAACGATTGAAAAGCCCGTTTTGGATGGGAAGGGAAGCGTCGATGTCGCCCTTGAACGTGATACGCTTAAAATCGCCTTTGAAATATCTATTTCGACAAGCGCAACGCACGAAACCGGCAATGTACTAAAATGCTTCAAAGCCAATTTTGATGAAGTTGTCTTGATCGTGCCAAAAATTGAAGGTCGCGGTAGCTTCGCGCAATCCATCGACGACGCGCTCACACAAAGCCAATTGGGAAAATTTAAAGTGCTGGGCCCAGAAGAAATAGACGCTTACCTTGATGATCGAGCAGCCAAGCTATCATCATCTGAGACAACGGTTCGAGGCTATCGCGTCACCACCAAGTTCTCATCGGTAACGCCTGAAGAGGCTCGTCAGAAGCGGGAAACGATTGCAAAGGTGGTTGCAGGGTCTGGCGCGAAGAACGAATCGGTTTAACCGCAGATAATAAATTCGAACCTGTCAGAAAAGCCAAAGTTTCGTAAATTTAACCTCATTCTACGTTACCATCCCCTACATTTATGGAACACAGTGTAGACTACGCTTACGTCGCATTAACCAATTTTCCACAACAATGATTTGATTTTGTGAGAAGAATCCGTATAGTATGAAAAGAACCCTTGTTCTTTATTTGTTTGCTTGGCCTCCAAAGGGGATTCCAAATGGCCCAAAATGCCCGAAAGCGGGCACCCTCTAACGGGGTGACCCGCGATTCTGATTCCGCCCGCGATTCTGAGCCCAGAGTTCAGATTCGAGATTTATCCGATGACGATGTAAAGCATCTCATCGCTGAGCAAAACTCCGCCCAAGTTGAATTTCGAAACTGGCTAAAGTCAGAAACGAATGATTCTCAGGCGAAGCTGCACATTCCGTTTACAGTTTAACTGGAAACATCTTGAAGCGCTACGACGTTCGAACATACAACCTTAACGAACTTGTAGCGCTTTTTGCTATTGGCTCTCATGGTGCTTCCAATTCAAGCATCGAAAACAAGCCCCAAATTAAATACTTACACAAATATATAAATTCCCTCGGTGCGAAATCTCTAGTCTACGAGGATGAGTACATTGATCGGCACTTTCTGGAAGACTTTGCGGGATACTATTCGAGGTGCTTCACAAGCTATCCGCGTTTTTGCTCGAGAATCCATGTTTTTAAGCAAAAATTTTCTGCGCGAAAACTACAGAACTATATTCGCCGAGGGGCATCACTCAACGAGCTTGGTTATCTTGGTTTCTTGGTCGTCAAACCTCTCCCAAATACGATAATTGGACGTTCATGCTTGGCTAGGCCGGAGACGCCTGATTGGTCTGGAGCATTCCCATGTTCTCTCAACATATCGCCACACCTGTATGGCATGAGAGGAAAAGTAGAATCCAACCCGTTCCAAGAACAAGATCATGAAGTATCGGCCTGCGCGACAACTGCGTTGTGGACCGCCCTTGCTTCGTCCGGGAATTTATTCACTCACGCCGTTCCATCACCATACAAAATCACAAAAACTGCACACATGAATAGCCAGTTTGAACATCGCTCGATGCCAAACGACGGACTAACATCTAGTCAAATCGCTAGGGCGATCGATGCTATCGAACTCGAACCAACCATTTTTACCGCAACTTCAAAGGAGCTTCTACCGGCCGGTCTTTACGCCTATTTAAGGGGGGGCGTATCTCCAATCTTGGGCTTTGAATTCGACCCTCTTATAGCAGACACTTCCGGCGAGCGGCATGCTGTCGCGGTCACAGGTTATCGACTGTCCGAAACCAGCCCCTCAACAACCAATCGTCTTCGCCTTCGATCATCTAGAATCGATCGATTCTATGCACACGACGATGGCATCGGTCCATATTCACCAATTGAATTCGAGAACGGCCAACTCGTCACTAGTTGGATACGACCAGGCGACCCTGAAGAAAATGAACGCTGGAAGGCCAAGCCCTTTTTGTCCATTGTCCCACTCTACCACAAAATTCGAACGCCGCTCGTAGATGTATACAACGCCACCAGAGAATTGGATTCAATTTTTAGATTGTTTGTTGCTAACCACGATGAGCTCGAGTGGGATATTTTCTTGACGAACAACGCATCGTTCAAAAAGGAGGTTCGAGACGATATGCCGGACATAAACGGAGATAAAATAGATCTTCTATCCAAAAATCTTCCTCGGTTTTTGTGGCGAATTATATGCCGTTTCAACGACGGTGAACCAATATTCGAGATAGCGCTTGACGCCACGGACCTTCGGCAAGGGGGACAGGTGATCTCATACCTTATCTATAACGATCAATTCTGTGACTCAATCGCGGCGAAGATGAAGAGATTTGATCTTAGCAATCTAAAAGCGTCCTCTCTCGGTTGTTTCATGCGAGCAAAACTTCGCGGCGAGTAATCCCAAACCGCACAAATATGAGTAACCTACTCCGAATGCTAAAACCTCACCAAGTAGTGGCTCGCTCAAGCTGAGAGCTCCGAAAATCCGTGGGCGAACCATTCCGTTTGATACTGACCCCAAGCATTTTTGTTGAATCATCACCCCGCCGCAAACTCCCCGCATACGGGTTGACAGCAGTTAAACCACCTTAAATACTGAAACTCCCTCACTTCTGAGAGATGGCTTGGCTGGTAAAGCACATGCGGAATGGCCTCATCGCAATTGGCGTAGCCAACTGTGGAAATTCTTGGCAGAAGTTGCCCGGCGCAATATCTGGCGCGCAAGACATGGTGGAGTGGGGAAAGATCAATGGTTACAAGTCTACTCTTGTAACCGATGAACAAGAACAGGTCGACGTAAGCCGTCTCCGTACTTCATTCACAAAACTTCTATATGAGCTGGAAGAAGTTGACCGTCTAATTGTATATTTCGCGGGACATGGGTTGTCGAATAGCGCAAGCGATCAATACTGGCTGCTCAGCAATTTCGCAAGCGATCCCGGTGAGGCTGTCGTGGTCTCTGGGCTCCGCAGGCAACTTGCCAAGCTACCTATCCTACAACTAGCCATAATGGTCGACGCATGCCGCAGCATCGATCCAGCAGTTATAGATGCTCACGGAAGTTGGGTATTAGAGCACCCGGTGGGGACGTCGGATCAAAAGCCTCAGTTTGATCTCTTCTATTCAACCACACCAGGCGAACCCGCATACCAATTTTTACCTCTCAATGATGGTGAGCAACCATATTGTGTTTTCACACGCGCGCTACTCGACGGCTTACATGCGAGGCACGACCAAGCGATTCTTCACAAGGATCACCCGAAGAGCCCTGCGGTTACCAGCGGTCGTCTCGCAACATTCTTAGAGGGCGAGGTTTCCGAACGGGCTGGTGCGCTTGGAATAGACCTTCAGCCTGACTGTCATCCAGGTTTCCGTTTCCCTGACGACGTCTACTTCGAACTAGCAGCGGGGTCCCCATTAGCTAGCTTGGGCAAC
>Ga0316207_10005519_pt1 | contig 10451 bp, 9 predicted proteins | sample 6weekpyrite_MG_FD_204943 | JGI IMG/M metagenome (GOLD analysis project Ga0316207, IMG submission 204943) | Microbial mat bacterial communities from mineral coupon in-situ incubated in ocean water Damariscotta River, Maine, United States -... | ecosystem: Environmental > Aquatic > Marine >...
TTGTTCTGACCTATTAAAGTCGAAAACTGGTTATTAAAGTCGAAAACTAGTTAATAAAGTCGAAAACTGGCTAAAATTGGTCATATTAGATAAATATAAATAACAGGACGTATCTTAAAAAAACGTCGTTTGAATTCATATTTACACTCATAGCTTAGTTTTAACATGAATTATCGTGAGAGGTTTCTATTTTCGAATACTGATAATAAGATCCCAAATATAAGTAATACTAAGAAAAAACAATACTTTATATGGCTCAATGAGAAATTCCTAATTTATGATATACGGTCCGAGTTGGTCCTTATAACAAAATGTTAGCGCAAGAAGGAACGGATATGTCATCGCTTATCTTTTCAACGGATGAAAACCAGATTTTCGTTGCTACCGATACGCTGGCAGTTACTCCAACTGGGGGACCGTTCATGTTTGTGACAAAGTCCGTCCATATTCCTCACCTAAGAACAATTATTGCCGGTACTGGCGCAGGAGGTTTCGCAAATAAATGGGCCTTAGAAGTCAGTACACGTATGGTACTAAGGGGTATTGAAAATTTAGACTTTCACACACCCGCAGCACTTCGACGTCTGTGGGAGGAATATTTGTGTGAGTATGAAATATCAGACGACATAACTACAACCGTGTACCAATTCGGTATTTCGGAAACCACAAACAAAGTGATTTCGTTTGCTTATCGTTCAGCGGACACTTTTAAGTCAGAATCTCTTCAATATGGCACAGGAATTAAGCCAGAGTGTACCTTGCCAGAAGGTGAGTACAGTTTAATCGATGCCATACATGGAATGATGGAGGAGCAGCGGGAAATCCAAGCCAAGGAGCCGCCGGAATCCAGAATCTATATTGGCGGAGAAATCCAGGCGCTTTACTTAAATAAGGAAGGATGCCGCTCATTCAAGATTGGCGAGTTCGAAGATTTTAACGCCCAAATGTATGAAATATTCGAGAATCACGCCAGGGGGCGGAGTTAATAAGCGGTTTGAGAATGTTCGCATTGCTCACGGGACTCATCCCTCAACCTAGTTGTTAGGTGCCAAAATCAAGAAAGAGTAAATATATGGAATCAAAGCTAAAACATTTGGAATTAATTCAGAGCGCAATAAATCGATTTTCGACCAACTCATTCTTGTTAAAAGGATGGAGTGTAATTCTCGTTTCTGCTTTGTTTGCGCTTTCGGCGAGTAATTCTAATGTTTCATTCATTTTTTTGGCGTACATTCCCACAATTGTTTTTTGGGGGTTGGATGGTTATTTCTTGTCAGTTGAACGACTTTATAGAAAACTATATGAAATCGTAAGAAATAGAGATAACAAAGATATTGATTTTTCAATGGATACAAGGAATCTTAATGAGAAAGAACACCCTTGGGTCTCTGCAACATTCTCAAAAACTTTGATACCGTTTCATGGCTCACTAATTGGAGCAATAATCATAGTGATGCTTTTCCATATGCAAGGAGGCTAGTATGGCTAGAAATTGTTTTTATAGTTTTCATTACAAACCTGACTGTCAAAGAGCTGCACAAATAAGACAAATCAGAACAATTGAAGGAAATAGATTAGCATCTGACAACGACTGGGAAACAATCACGAGAGGTGGTAATGCGGCTATCGAGCGTTGGATTACAACTCAAATGAAAGGAAAGTCTTGTACTATTGTTCTTGTCGGAAGCAACACTGCTAACCGGAAATGGATAAATAATGAAATTATAAAATCATGGGATTCTGGAATGGGAGTAGTGGGTATCTATATTCACGGCATAAAAAACCTTGCAGGAGAAATATCGACGAAAGGTAGCAATCCGTTTGACTATATAACCCATGGACCAACTAAACAAAAACTCTCATCAATTGTTAAATGTTACAACCCTGGTGGTGTTACGAGTAAAGAAAAATATGCGTGGATTGCTAAACATCTTTCTAATGCAGTAGAAGAAGCAATCAGAATCAGAAAAGAAAACAGATAACCTGAATGAGAAAATCACCTAACAAATCTCTCGTGTGTGACTATTATGCAATTAAAATGATGATTCCATATAATAATTTGGTAAACTACATTTGGGCGATGGTGTAATGGAAACACGCTTACTGAAAAGTAAGAATATAGTAAGGTTCGATTCCTTACCGCCAAAGGGCATTAATTATCATTCAAGTGTCTTTTGGCGGTAGGGAATCTAAATGGCGATTACAAACGAAAAACTATATAGGTATCATGTAACAAATATTCGTTCCGTCGAAATTGCTTTAAATCAATCGGCCCTAGCTGCTAGAAAAGCTATTGCTAAGAAAAACAATCCCGCAATTAAATCATTTGTTAGCCTTAATGCTGTTCTGCTAGGCGCCTGGTCCGAAAATCGTCTAAAAAAACTACTCTTTGAAAATAATGGGTTTAGCGATGCTGAACGAACAATAATATTGTCTCAACAATCTCAAATAGATCAGTGGTTGAAATTAACCGAAGTATCATTTCGGAAACACTATAATGTTACAAATGCTCCTTTAAATAGCTCAAATCTACCTTTTACAGCAAATGCACAATATGCTGAGCTAACTAGTATCCTAGATGCCGATTTGAGAAGCATAATTGAATTAAGAAATAAATTAGCACATGGTCAATGGATATACCCATTAAATAGTGATGGTACAGATTTGGAGCGGGGAAAATATCAACTGCTAAACGCTGAAAATCTATTATCATTGCAGTTCAAAAAATCAATGCTAAACAGTCTGTCTGACATAATCCATGACTTAGTTGTATCTCTCCCAACGTTTGAGAGGGACTTCAATAAAAACTATAAAAAAATTACAAATACTCGTAATAACCTTAAGAACAGAAGTTACCAGAAGTATGAGCAACAATTAGTTGAAAAGAGAAAAAGGGGTGTCGCAAAGAGGGTAAAAGTGCATAACAAATCGATTAACGTCGACACCAAAAAGCGACGCTCGTTCCTCTCTAGGCTTTTTGGTATAGGTTATAGTTAATGTTATGTGTCAAAAGCATGAGTAGTCAAATATGACAATGATTGTCGGTATGAATTTGTGTGAATACGTTCTTGTTGCTTCTGACAGGAGAGAAGTCTTACTGGTCAATGATAAGGTTGACCATGTAATAAGTGATTCAGTAAATAAAATAATAGACTGGAACTATGGATATATTACCGGTAGTGGCTATGTGTCAATTCTGAATGAATTGAAAAAGAGTTTGGTTAATATGGAAGTTGAAACAGTTGATCAAATAATTGATAAAGCAACAGAAATTGTTGAGACTTTCTCTGGTAATTTTCATGATTTGAAAGATAAATCTAATTGGATGTTAACGTTTGTTGCAAATACGGAAGAAGGACGCAAACCTAGAGTAGGAATTATTGAGGCTAAAAATCCACATGGCATACGAGCGTTAAATGACATGACTTCTGCTATTTGGGCCAAATTACCTAGCCTAGATGAACAGATAAGTAATTTAAACGCGAAACTAAAACCAATAGATTATTTTAACGAGCCAAAAGATAGTATTCTATATCATGTTTCTTTATTAAAAGAGCTATTTGAATACGGCGAAAAACATGATGAAACAGTATGCTCCCAATTTGATTATTGCATACAATTGAGCGATGGGAGCATGTTTAGCAATATTAACAAATAACAAGTCCATAAAGTCGTTCGCTTTACTTACAGGGATGCTTCTCATGTAGCGGCTCTAATGAAAATGATGAATGATCTGTTACTCTTAAATCGAGATCCTTTAGTGGTTAACCAGGAACGTATAAAAAAGAGTATTTTTTAAACCTATAAATATCAGATTTAATCGAACTACAAATATGCTATTGTTTTAGTTCACTGTACGACATAGTTTGAACTCATACGCAAGTTTCAAGAATATTGTTTATGCTTTTTTATTTCTTTCATCACAGGTGTAAATGAATTTCCAAGTGTTCGCAGCACATTTTCCATTGCTTGATTGCTAATCCCGCTAATTTCAATGCTCTCTTCTAGTGATTTGTTATCAAGAAGAAACGCCTCAATAAAATCAAGAGTAGCCCCACTTTTTCCTGCAAGGTTTGGTAGCCCCAGTGTAATGAGTCTGCTCCTAATGGATACTTTTTTTCTATGCATATCGGAGACGACAGCTGAGTAGTCTCCATCATTTTGCAAATATAATTCCTTTAGTTTTGAATCACCTAGTGGTTTGCGATATTTGGGATCTTTATTAGAGTCATTTTCCTTATGAAACCGAGACGAGGTTAATGCTTTTATTGCTTCTTCTGCAGTTTTGAAAAGTACTGAGGCAGCTAAAATATAAACAATAGGTGCTTTTGATGCATCCTTACCATAAAACAGCCCATCTAACGGATGCATAAATTTCCCATGTTTTTTATCTTTTATTTTAGGGTAAGTTATTTCCAGCCAGCGCTGATTGAATTTATTAACTACGATATCACTTAACAGAGGAGATTCAGATGTTCCTCCTAGGTTTCTTAATTTTTTTTCTGTGGCTCGTTGTCTTAAGACTTGGGCAACAGCTTTATGGTACAAAGGTTTATCTCTTCGAAGTAGTTCAGAAGATATATCGATAAACTTTCGTATTGTTTTATTCCTTTTAAAAGCTGCAATTTGAGGTTTTTCAATAGATATTGCTGCCGATGTATAGAAGCCAGGAGAATGAAGAAAAGCATTATTATCTTGAATATAGACAAGCGATGTATGATGTTCTGAACACCAGAATATTCCAGGTATTTGATGTGTCCTGTGCCAATAGCTAATACCATATTTATTTTTATCATCCTGTACGCATTTGTGGCACATGTACGCGCCTTGTCTGGCGGTGTTCATTCCGCTGCGTATGAGGATGTTTTTACTAGATAGGCTGCCATGAGTTAACTTAGGAAAAGTACCAGTAATACTTCGTCTTAGAGGCAAAGTAGTATGGTTGCAGACTAATTCACGTACCGTAATTCCAGATATGATACTTAATGCTTCTAGAACGGAAAGTTTGTCACTTGGGTCCTCACAATCATGCTGCCAGATTTTCACTTGTTTCAGCAGTTCTTTATGATTATGTATTTGATTCAAGTTCATTACTCGCCCAAGGTAGCTTCTATCAAGTTCGTCGGGAAGGATTACTGGGCGAATGATCATAATCACAACTCCTTTTTCTGTGTATGAGCAGGTAATTCAGGATTTTTGAGAGATGCAAGCGCCATGATGACCGTTGATAACGCTTTGGCATGAGACGCGGAGCCATCCCAGATCGTTGCCAGCGCATCGATGAGAACATCATTGTCTCGAACCATATCGGCGGATACACCACCGGTGAATCGTTCGATATAAAGGCAGACTTCTTCACAAAGCCTTGAGTTACGAAGTCCCTTGCCTTGCAGAATTCGACTGACCTGTGACTGGCTGGCACCCACGGCATTAGCGATTTCTGACTGAGTAATACCTTGCTCTCGGCATATCTGAGCCGCTCGTAATGCTCGTGCTTGATAGTCTGGTTGGGTCATGTAAAAAGCATAATAATATGCATAAATACATATTTCAACATTCACATGGATATTCGTGGGTGGTTTTAAATTAAATCGAAGGAACGGTTATGAGGTGAGGGGTGGGCTAATATTGCGTCGATTGCTCGTTTAGTCAGTGGTAGTCTGTGTAATACTTCCAGCTTTGCCTTAAGTTCAGGAACCTGCTGGTAGAGTTGCCATAGATAGATTCTGGCATGAGGATTTGTTTGGGTCAGGTAAAGTGCTGCTCGTTTAACTTCTGTGCTTAGTGCAAGGTCACGTTTGTCCCACATGGCATTATTTCCAGTAAATTCTATTGGGTGCTCTGCATGAGGGGAGTGTTCCCTGAGCCAGTCACGATCATGTCGGTAAAGCCAGGTATATATTGCTGGTTCTAGACTGCGTAAAAGCTTGGTGCCTAGCTGTGGATATTGATCGAATAGTGAACTCCAGGTCGTTCGAGCCTTATTTAACGCTAAATTAAAGTGGGCTATTTTCCATTCAGTTTGCAGGCCTGGCACCGTCCGAAGTAAACGGTTAATCGTTACAATAGATACACTGGTTTGAGATGCTAAAGTTGCTTTGACTACTCCTTGGCGAAGTCTCATTATTAATTCGTCTAGTATGTCTCCCTTCACTTTTTTCGGGCGTCTATGAATATTGAGTCCTGCATTTGCTGCCCATGACATGATAATGTTGATGTCGATACCGGTCAGTTTTGCAACTGAGTTCATTGACAGGTCTTGCTCGTGTAATAACTGTATGACAAGTCCTTCTTGCGGATCTTTGTTGGTTTCTTTAGTTATATCAAAAGTGAAATCAGGCGATGCACATTCTTCAGTTTTTGCAGATGAGATTTTTTTGGTATTTAAAAACTGATCAGTTCCACCAAATAACCAGTCAATAAGAATGATGTGCCTGAGCGGATGTGTACCACTACGAGGAGCGCGTAACAATCGCCCAAGTTGAGCCTTCGCTTGTTTAATAGTTTCAGGTAACGCTTTGAACTCAGGCAGTAGGCGTAATTTAGCAGAATAATTAAGGAAGTCAGACGTCATTTCTGGATAAGAAAGACGCTGGCCTGTGAGCCATCCTCTATTAGCAAGTTCTTTGCGATAGACAAGCCAAAACTGATTAGTATCCCAGGGCGTTACATTTCCAGTGTTAACAAGTGACTTAGCTGTCTGTGATAGAGATAGTATTGATTTGGCTGTTTTATCTGAAAATTCTATTTCTGAGTTGGGATATTCTCGTAACGTTTCATGTGAGGGTAAGTGCCATAAAAATCTTCCAACGCCAGAGGATTTCATTAATGATTCATGAAGTGGTGAGTCATGTTTATTGCACCACCATACTCCTAGAAACTGGTGCTCTAAGTGCCAATAGGCCCAACCATATTGGTCTAAGTCATCTGCCATACACGAGTGACAAGCTTTTAATGGATGATTAGCACGAAATCGACTCGTGATCAGACCTAACTGAAATTTCAAATGCGCTACGCTGCTGCCTTGCATGGTTTCTATAATCGATTCAGCCTGAGATGCAGGAATAAATGCTCGATAATATTTTAATAGCGTTTTATTAAAAGCAATCTCCTTTGCTGTTCCTAAACTACTTTGAGTTTTCTGTTCAAATATATTCAGGCAGTTTGGAAAATCGTGATGGATACCCGATTGATTACCACCAAAGAGAATGTTCGATGTTTGACTTGAAAGATGTCGTCCAGACAAAAAGTGGATTCGACTGATAAGACTGAACAACGGCTCATCGGGTAACCATTCCAGTAATGGTGATACTGGAAAAAGATCTAAAGAATCATTTGAGGTGCTCATGAATGATTCAGGTTTTCAGGACAATGGATTCCAGAATGATTCCCAGATCCCATCATCACGGGGAAGCAGGTCATCAAACTTAGCCATTTTGACTGGATCGCCGCTATTTAAGGCAGCGACTGCAGGTTTTAGCGGTGCTAGATAGGTATTGGCTGCTTTTTCAAAGTCTTCTAATCGAAGACTATCCTCCCTCCGTTCGAATGCTACCCGGTGAGCTGATATCCAGAGTGCAAGAATTATTCGAGGAACCCCTGCCGTTAGCTCCAGAACCAGCTGGCGGAAGTTCTCGGAATCAGGCAGTGGTTTTTTCACATACTGATAGCGTAATAACTGTGTAAAAAATATTTTCCAGTTTCCAGGGTTTGTTTTAGTAAATGGTAAAAGCTTGTGAAAGCCACCTGTTGTAATGCGTTCAGTCGTACTTACTCGTTTTGTGAGTGCGCCAACACCATCAAGTGTCCCAGAAAAAATAACCGGTATTTGCCAGGTGTTAAGTAGCAACAAGATCCATTTAAGACATTTATCTTCAACAATACTTAATTCGGGCGTGGACTCTTGTTTGTTTCGCACTCGTCGTTGTTTTAGTGTTGCCTGCTTAAATAAATTTTGAATCTCATCTAGGTGCAGTACTCCTAAATAACCAGCGAGTGCAACCTGGCGCCATTCATTGAGCATCTTCTGGCCGTCGCGGCGATCCTTCGAAAGTGCTGAGGTGAATCTGGGAATATAGTTTGGAATATATTGTTCAAGCGTATCATCCCACGCGCGCATAAGGTTTTCAGCAAGATCTGAGCTTTTACCACTTGAAGGTGCATCGACACTTAACCACACAACCTGGGGATGAGGTCCAACTAAATTTGGAAATTTATTATGCAGAATAACTTGATTAGGATAAGTTTCTAATACGCGAAGTATCGATTGTGTTTTACCCATCCCTGAATTGGATGCAACAATAGACGACATTGCCGGGGCACGGTGATGGCTGTTGAATCCAGTCTCACCACTAATCATTTGCCAGGTTTTAGGATCACCTGGATTGCGATTGTGGTAGCCTCGGCAAAGCATCACATCGATTGTTTCATAAATGCGCGCGCCTTCCAGACTTGGTATGTGTAGATCAATGAGTGAGACTAAAGCGTGGAGTCTTTCCAGTTTTGATCTGGGTAGCGTTTTGGGTGGCTTTGGAGGTAACTCTGTCAGACGCCGAAGTATAGTATTACGATTAAGAATGGGCCCTAATCCCTTTATGAGGATATTATTTCCATAAGGAGTATTTTTTCTTCCAGTCATGTTAATTCCTGTCATTATTTGATTCGAGTAAATGGCGCATGGCATCATGATAGGCAGCCTCGGCCTCATCTACCTGTGCATCAGTACTATTGGTATTGTTTATTTCAGGGTACAAACCATCAGGGGTGTCGATACTGCGTTCGAGTTCACGAGCCTCCAAAATATTAGGCTGTGATCCTGAGTCGCGTTCGATCGCTTCCTGTGTCAAATGCTTGGCTGTGTTGACAAGATCTTTTCGATTTTTTTTAGCGGCCACTTTGTTAATGGTCCTGGCATGTTCCCGTTCAGCATTGTTGATTTTGTAATATTCATTTGCATCGAGTACTTCGTCCCAGGTCAGTTCTGGTGAAGCAGTTGATTGGTCAGATATACCCAGCTGAATTAACCCAGCCTGACCCGCGTTTGGTGTCCAGATGGTCGAAACGCTTCCATGAAAATAATTGGCAGGGATTTTCCAACTACCATAATTGCGAGAAAGAGTCGTCCACTCTTGCTCGTTGGTAGGGTCCGATTTATATTGTTTTCCGCCAAGCATGACGCCATCACGAGTCACTGTTGCAGGTGCACTGGGAAGAAGTTCTGTAACAAGATCGGTAAATGAGATGGCCCTGCGCAAGCCGATGCCTACACGGTGACCCCAGTTCCACAGTCCAGCTGGTGAAGGCATAACACCATCCGCTTTCATGTGTGCATCAAGTCGATTTCCACGATTTGCCGTCAGGTTGTATTCTGTAAAGACGGAATGAAGATAGTGAACATATTCTCTAACGGTAAGCACGGCTTCATGTGGATTGAATTGTTTTAAGTCGTATTCTTTTCGGCGTGCGTCAATAGCGCCAGGAATCCAGAGATACTGCTTTTCTTTTTCAATTCGATGCAAGACTTCCACCAGACCTTTTAAGTCAGGACGGTAGGGTGGTGTGTAACTTTCACAAGGTAATAACTTCATACCCGTTTGTTTTGCACCGTATGAAAGATATTCACCGCGATCACAAAGTAGATCGGCAGGGAGTGTCGGTAGTGGATAAAGGGATAACACCGGCTCATATCCCCATAATGATCCGATGAGTGCGGGATCAGTACCAGAACAAAAAAGGGCGTGTTTAGCCATGTCCCAGCTTGGCCCCCTCAGGCAAACGTAAAAACCAACAACGGCTGTCGACCATTCATCAACGATGATGTAGACGATGGGGCGTCCAATTATCCATGCACGATTAATTGAAGAGCGTAGATAAATATCACCGATGGTTGAATCGATCGCCCATACATGTCCTGGGCCGGCAATATTTTTCCAGCTTTTATCGTTCAATCCTCGCTGTGAGCGCTGATAATGTCCTTTCGTTGTTTTATTTAATATTTTCTGGAACCGTGAAATATCCCTTTCAAGTACACGCCGAATTTGTCGTGTGTTAGGGTACGTCCCGAGCCCCGGGTCTACAGGGTTTAAGTGCCCTTTTTGATCCATTTGGTATTTAGTGATAAAAGCGCTTTCATGAATTTGAACAACTCGATCAGGCATTTTAGGTTTTGGTTTCGGAATACTGCTATCCGCAGCAAGTATTAGCGACGTCCATTCTGAACTCATGCCGGGTTGTTCAGGTTCCAATATTATTCCCTGTTGTTGGGCTATTTTCTGTTTTGTTGTTTTCGCGCCGGCTTTTTTACGACCTTCGGGGTCGCAGGGTTTTGGTACACCAGGTGCACCACATTTGTCGTAGTCAGGATGTAGGCTTTTTTCTGAAAAACCAAAACGACATAGTAGTGAGAAGAGTTTATAGATATTGGCTTTTGATAATCCGCTCTCACTCATGGC
>Ga0316207_10005520_pt1 | contig 10451 bp, 8 predicted proteins | sample 6weekpyrite_MG_FD_204943 | JGI IMG/M metagenome (GOLD analysis project Ga0316207, IMG submission 204943) | Microbial mat bacterial communities from mineral coupon in-situ incubated in ocean water Damariscotta River, Maine, United States -... | ecosystem: Environmental > Aquatic > Marine >...
CCTCATTTTGGAACAGAATCTTGATTTCTACAGCTAACATTACCATGCAGTTCGGGGCCAAACCCCTGTTTGAAAACATCTCGGTCAAATTCGGTGAAGGTAACCGTTACGGCCTGATCGGCGCAAACGGGTGCGGTAAGTCTACTTTCATGAAGATCCTCGGCGCTGACCTTGAGGCCACATCGGGCAATGTTATCTACGACCCTGAAGAGCGTATCGGCAAGCTGGGTCAGGACCAGTTCGCGTTCGAGGAATACTCAGTGCTCGATACGGTGATTATGGGGCACAGTGAGCTGTGGGACGTGAAGCAGGAACGTGATCGCATCTATGCGCTGCCTGAGATGAGTGAAGAAGAAGGCATGAAGGTCGCTGAACTTGAAGTGACCTTCGCCGAGCTGGATGGTTACACGGCCGAATCACGTGCCGGTGAGTTGTTACTCGGCCTGGAAATCCCGCTTGAGCAGCATACCGGCCCAATGAGTGCCGTGGCGCCAGGCTGGAAACTGCGCGTGTTGCTGGCGCAGGCCCTGTTTGCTGACCCGGATATTATGCTGCTCGACGAGCCGACCAATAACCTCGACATCAACACGATTCGTTGGCTCGAGGGCGTGCTCAACGAACGTAATAGCACCATGATCATCATCTCGCATGATCGTCACTTCCTCAACAGTGTCTGTACGCACATGGCCGATCTTGATTACGGTGAACTGCGTGTCTACCCGGGAAATTACGACGAGTACATGCTTGCCGCAACCCAGGTGCGCGAGCGTCAGATGTCAGACAATGCCAAGAAGAAGGCACAGATTGCCGAGCTGCAGCAGTTCGTTGCGCGCTTCTCGGCGAATGCCTCCAAGGCACGCCAGGCCACTTCACGGGCCAAGCAGATTGAGAAGATCAAGCTTGATGACATCAAGCCATCAAGTCGTGTGAACCCGTATATTCGTTTCGAACAAGAAAAAAAATTACATCGCCTGGCCGTAGAAGTTGAAGGCATGACCAAGGGTTTTGATGACACGCCACTGTTCAGTGATTTCAGTATGATGGTCGAGGCGGGTGAACGAATTGCCATTATTGGCCCGAACGGGATTGGTAAAACCACCATGCTACGTTGCCTTGAAGGTGACCTCGAACCGGATAGTGGCAATGTTAAATGGTCAGAGAACGCCAATATTGGTTACTTTGCCCAGGACCATGCCGATGACTTCGCCGAGGACATGTCGCTGTTTGACTGGATGAGCCAGTGGCAGCAAAAGGGTGAAGACGAGCAAACTATTCGTGGCACGCTGGGCCGCCTGCTGTTCTCCAAGGACGAGGTGAAAAAATCAGTAAAAGTTATTTCGGGTGGTGAACAGGGCCGTATGTTGTTCGGCAAACTCATGCAGCACAAGCACAATGTCCTGCTGATGGACGAGCCAACCAACCACCTTGATATGGAGTCTATCGAGTCACTTAACCTTGCGCTCGATAAGTACGAAGGTACGCTGGTTTTCGTCAGTCATGACCGTGAATTTGTCGGTTCACTGGCGACACGTATTATTGAAATCAAGCCTGATGGTGTCGTGGATTTTGCTGGCAGCTATGAAGAATACCTGCAAAGTCAGGGCATTGATGCCTGACCAGTATTCGTTTACGCAGCCTCGTTGCTGCAGTAAATGGACTGCATCATTTTAATCAGGTCAATGAGCTCGACCTTGGCAATGCGGTAGTAGACGCGGTTTGCATCGCGTCTGGATGCGAGGATCCCCTCTTCCCGGAGGTGATTCAGGTGTTGCGAGATATTACTTTGCGTGGCGCAGGATGAAGCCACGATTTCTTTTACAGACATTTCCCTGTCATGCAATGTACATAGAACCTTCAGACGCAATGGGTGTGCCAGTGCCTTGAGTGTTCTTGCTGTGCATTCGATGTGAGTAGAGTCTGTCATTTACATCCTGAAAATCTTCAATAGATGAATACAAAAAGGCCCGGTTGAAATAACCGGGCCTTCTCGATATACCGGTTTACTGCTTACTTGGCAGCTGGAGCAACCTGTGCAACAGGAGCCGCTACTGGAGCGTAACCGTAAGGAGCGTAACCGTAAGGAGCGTAACCGTTGTGGTAGTTGTTGTAACCGTTACCACGTGCGTTACCGCGAACCTTAGTGTTCATGCTGAAAGACATGTTGCCGTCACCGACACCGTTACCAAACCAGTTTCCGTTGTTACCGTATGGGTGGCCGTAACCGTAAGGAGCAGCAGCTACTGGAGCAACAGGTGCTGTTGTTGTAGCAACTGCAGTCTTACCGTCTTCAGTCTTAGCAGCTGTAGGTGCAACAGGAGCAACTGGTGCGCCGTAAGGAGCGTAACCGTAAGGAGCGTAACCGTTGTTGTAGCCGTTGTAACCGTTGGCGTTACCGTTACCACGTGCGCTCATGTTGAAAGACATGTCGCCGTCACCGAAGAAGTTACCGTTACCGTTGTTGTAACCGTTGTTGTTAAAAGGACCCCACCAAGCCTGGGCAGAAGCCAGTGGCAGAGCAGTCATAGCAGCAACAGCAATAATAGTCTTGAAGTTCATTATGTATTCCCTCTCATCATGTTTTCGAGAAACGTTAATAAAAAATTACAGCGTTTAAATTTCTTGTTGGTTCGTTTGAACCAGCGTGTGAGAGATATTATTAGAGATTTCTAATATAAGCAAGAGATAATATTAGATATTTTTAATAAACTTCGTATTGCCAATAAAAACAAGTAGATAGATATAAAAACAAGATGATTATGAGGCAGGTTTCTAGCTATATCAGTGCTGAATACCTTAAAAACAGAGTGATTTACACAGGAATTACCGGATCATGCCTGCTGCAAGGGGCAAGATCGATTGGAAATACAGCCGGCGGTCATTACTGAAGGGTAGCGCCCTGCGCTTCAGCCATTGATTGGTTAACAATTTGAAGTTCCAGGTTCCAGTCTGTTTTATCAACCGCATCACTGAGCAATTTGCAAAAAGAGTGAATGAGGTCGTTACCCATGTTCAGGTTAACCCCTTGACCCTTTGCCGGTTTGAAGATGACAGTGTGCTTGTCATCCTTGCTACGCTGAATACTCATCTGGCTTACCAGCATCGGCTCTTTGCCAAGCGGTAAGGCCTCGATCTTTTCTTCGTAAGGTTGATCGAAGTCAGCCTGGTTCACGGCATTTTCATGTTCAAATTCGAGGACGGCTTGCTGGGCTTCACGAGAGGGCTGTGAAGTCACAGCCGGGTTGCTGACCAGCAGCCCAACCAGGCTTGGCCATGCCATGGCTACGAAACGACGTGTCAGCCACAGCCTGAATTCAGAGTTATCTGATGACTTGATTCGTAATAGCAGCCGGTCATGTTCCGGGCTGAAAGAGATTTGCATTTGTTGCAGTGAGGACATGGTCGTATTTAATCAAGTTGATTCAGGTGTTTTTCCAGTCCAGCATCATACAGTGTTATGGGGCAGGGAAGAAGGTGATAACCTGCGTAAGGTATATATAGATAGTAGAAAGTAGGTGTCGAATGCTGCAGGCAAGCTTCAGGTTTAATGATGAACTGAATGACTTCCTGACCGCGAAACAAGGTGCTGAGCCATTCCTGTACAGTTTTGAGGGTCGGCCTGCGGTTAAAGATGCCATTGAGGCGATAGGTATCCCGCATACTGAAGTGGCAGTGATTACTGTAAACAGCCAGGCCGTGGATTTCATGCATGGTCTTGAAGATGGTGATGATCTCACCGTATATCCACATAGTGCATACCCGCTTGTTGATGAGAGGTTTATTCAGCCCTTTCTTCCCAAGGGTAATCCCCGGTTTGTTCTCGACGTACATCTTGGCAAGTTGGCAGGCTTTATGCGAACCGCTGGTTTTGACACCTTGCACAGTTCAGAAGACCTGGGTGATGAACGGCTTGCTGAAATTGCCGATACGCAGGGACGTGTGTTGTTAACCCGTGATGTAGGCTTATTAAAACGATCGCGTATACGTTTTGGTTATTGGCTCAGACAGACCCAGTCGCGTGAACAGTTTCGGGAAGTCATCAGGCACTATCACCTGGCCTGCAAAATGCGGCCATTCTCACGTTGCACGCATTGTAACGGGGTCGTGGAGTCGGTCGATAAGGCAGCAGTGGTTGAGCAGTTGCCGAAAGGTATTGCCGATGATCCGACATTGGTTAAGTTTGTGAAATGCACTGACTGTGGTCACGTCTACTGGCAAGGCTCGCATTACACACGTATGCAGCAATTTTTTACCTCGGTGATTGATGAGGCATAAAAAAACGCCCACCAGGGTGGGCGTTTTTAAAAGACTAATAAAGTATGTCTATTTTACGACACGACCGTTGTTGCTGTCTTCAGTTACAAGGATACCAGTGCCTGTCGAATCATTACCGTGAAAGAACACGGTGTATACCCCACGGTTGTTCAGCTTCACACCTGCGGCAGAGGCAAGAGTATTGCCATTATTGTCACGTATATCGACATTAACCCTTCCTTGCTCAAGGCTGCTGTACTGGGTAACAGGGAGGAAGGTGAACCCGGTGATCGCATCGATGTCATTGGCAATGAGATTGTCATCAACGAAAAGGTCAACAGTTTCTGCACCGGTGGCAAGCGCAAAATTAAAGAAACGGACTTTGACCATACCTTTATCGGCAGGTGAGTTGTCGTCAAAGGCAATCGTTGCAGGTGGACCTGTAATCGCTCCTGCTGGAACAGTGTCTTTACTACCCATTGCAATTGCAGAGACTGATGCGCCCGCAGGTAAGGCGAATACACTGGTGTTCAAGACACCTTCGCAACCATCACCGGCATTAGAACGGGTAAAAGAGTTAGTGGTCGGTGCAGCGGGTACATATTTATAATGTGTCAGGTCGGTATAGGCGATATTAGTCGCAAAGATGACGCCGTTATCACAGAAGTCAAAATTTGGTGAATCCGGACTGAGTTGGACAATACGAAAATTGGCCTTGTCGTTATTGCTATTTCCTTTAGCGGGCTGTCCCTGCTTGCAGGCCAAAAATAAGTACTGCAATGCCTAGCACGGTTTGCAGGCGAGAACCTAAAAGCTTCATGAATTTTCTCCCAATCATTGTTTAGTTGCTGTATATAATTTGGTGTTTCTTCTAGCGAGAAACTGATTGGAATTTGGCCAAATATTGACCACTTTGGCAATAGCTCGAAAGGGCTAGCCATTGGCAAAAATCAACTTATAGTATTGTTTTTATTGGGAAAGCACTGATTGTAAGCCTTTTCAGTAAATAACCGTAGGATGTTGTCTATGTCGGTACAGTTAGGTCACGACAATCACGCGCAGGGCATCGAGGCGCAGGTCGGCGCTATCAAGGATGTCGTTGAGGGCCTGCCATTGTTGCTGGAAGAAATCGATTTCTTCATCACGGACGTTCGGGTTGACCTTCTGTAAGGCCTGCAGGCGCTCAATTTCCTTGGCCAGGGTCTGGCGGGTCTTGTCATGTGCGGCTTGCAGGATAGCCGGGGCCTGTTGCTCGGCAAGTTGTTGGCTCGCATCGAGCATGCCTTTCATGATGTCCTTGTAGGCACGTACGATCTGGTTAGCCGTTTTGCCATCCACCTTTTCACTGTACTGGTTAATAAAGTTGTGAGGGATGTCAGGCTTGAAGGCCTTGCCGTGCTGGTCGACGACGACACGGATCGTCGTCGGTGGCAGGTAGCGACTGGATTGCAAGGTCTCACTCGATGCGGATTCGAGTGTGTACAGGCATTCAATCAACAGGGTACCCGGTTTACCCCCGCGGAATTTGATCGCGGTCACCGAGGTGTTGCCCTGTTCGCTGGCGAGTACGCGTTCCATTGCCCCGGTCACGAGTGGGTGTTCCCAGGTGAAGTAGTGCATATCCTCATTCGACAGGGCCGTTGTTCGATCACAGGTATAGGTCATACCTTCTTCCCGTAGGCCGGGGAGACCATCGCCTTGCATATGGTTACCGGGGTGGATGACGAAACTGTTTTCGCCATGTACCTCGCTATCGACACCAAAGCAATCGTAAACATCTTCGAGATACCCGAGTAACTCAGCGGTGTCGTCTTGTTGCAGGGCACGCTGCTGCAAGTCATTGGCAATTTTAGGGCGACAAGAATTGTATTCAAGCAGACGATCGCGGCCATTATGCAGGGCTTCATTCATGTCGGTATGAAGGTTGGCAGTGTGGCTCACCAGCACATCGATATCGGCACCCGGTACCGCGAGTGCATCACGTAGTTCATCTTCAACTTCAACAAAAACATTGTGGCCGGCCGGGCAGGTATGCTCAAACGCACCTAGCCCATCGTGGTACCAGTTAAACATGGTCTGTTGAGCCGTGCCTTCTATATATGGAACGTGGAGTTGTATTGTCTCGGTCTGACCAATACGGTCGAGTCGGCCAATACGCTGTTCAAGTAAGTCAGGATTCAGGGGCAGGTCGAACAGAACGAGATGATGTGCAAACTGGAAGTTACGCCCTTCACTGCCGATCTCGGAACAGATCAATAACTGGCAACCAAATTCCATGTCAGCAAAGAAAGCTGCGGCACGGTCACGTTCAATAATACTCATGTGTTCATGGAACACCCCGGTATGCATGCCGGACTTCACGCGTAAGACCTCGGCGATGTCCATTGCCGTTTCTGCACTGGCCGTGATAAGCAACACCTTGTCGTTACCCAGTGTCTTGAGGTGTTGCATGAGCCAGTCGACGCGCGGATCGAGGTTTGTCCACTGCGTGTTGTGACCCCCGTTTTGTAACTGGTAGGCAAGTTCAGGACAAAGCTGTAAATCGATATCGCTAGCGTGGCTGAAATAGTCCTCTGGAGCCTCGAGCGGGTAGGGCGTGACCTTGCGTTCAGGAAATCCTTTTACTGCAGCACGTGTATTGCGGAATAACACGCGACCGGTGCCATGCTGGTCGAGCATACGATCGATCCATTCAATACGCGTAGCAGGGTCGTCGGTCGCCTCGAGCGCTAACGACTGTCCGCTGGCATCAAAGTGCGTATGTAGACTTTGTTTCTGTGTCTCGGATAATGACTGCTCATTGAGCAGGGTTTCGACCGCATCAGCGACAGGCTGATAAGAATCTTCCTCACTGATAAAGCTTTCGTAATCAGGAAAGCGATCCGGATCGAGCAGACGCAGGCGGGCATAGTGGCTGGCCTTACCAAGTTGTTCAGGTGTCGCGGTGAGCAGTAGTACGCCCGGCGTTTCTGTGGCCAACAACTCGATTAGTTCGTAGTCGAGACTCGGTTGCTCTTCACTCCACTCAAGGTGATGTGCCTCATCGACCACGAGCAGATCCCAGTTACCCATATAGGCTTGTTTGAAACGTTGTGGGTTGGAGCTGAGAAAATCGAGGCTACAGAGTATCAACTGTTCACTCTGGAATGGATTATTGTCGGGGTCGAGTTTTTCTTCATCCGTCAGGTTGGCTTCCATGTCCTGGCAACGCTGTTCGTCAAAGACGCTGAAAGCAAGGTTAAAGCGACGGATCATCTCAACTAACCACTGGTGAGTGAGACTTTCCGGAACCACGATAAGTACGCGTTGTGCCCGTTCGGTGAGTAACTGGTGATGCAGGATTAGACCGGCTTCGATGGTTTTACCCAGGCCAACTTCATCAGCCAACAGGACACGTGGCGCATAGCGGTTCGCGACTTCGTGGGCGATGTACATCTGGTGTGGGATAAGGCTGGTACGACACCCCGTCAGGCCGCGCAGATCTGAATGTGCCACGCGGTTGGCATGTTGCAGGGTCGCATAGCGGAGTTGAAACCATTTTTGTTTATCAATCTGGCCACTGAATAAGCGCTCAGCCGGGCGGTTGAGCTGGATAAAGTTATCAAGGTTGGTTTCTTTGAGAACGTATTCTTCCCCGGTATCGAGCCGCTTACCGTGGTAGCTAAGCAGTCCCTCAAGTTCTTCGCTCGAAGCGACTAGTAGCTGCCAGCCTTCCTTGCTGTTGATCGTGTCACCGGCGGAGAACACCATTCGTGTCAGGGGTGCCGATTGGCGTGCATAGGTACGACTTTCACCGGTGGCAAGAAACAGCACGGTGACGGTTCTGAAGTCAGATTCAAGCACTGTGCCAAGGCCCATTTGTAGCTCAGCTTCACTGATCCAGCGTTGTCCGGGTGTAAATTCCTGCACGTCGAGTCACTCTATTTATATAAACGGGGGCGCTATGGTAGAGCATTCCAGCAAAAAAATCGCCCCTAAATATTCTTTTAACCTACTGATTTATATATAGTTAGGAAAAAGACCCTATTATTAATAAAATATTAACGCTTTCTTATATAGACAGGACGTGTTTAATTCCGATAAAATTACTCAACTTTGTATGAATTTTGTCAGGAGCCAAGCGCTATGCAAGCAGAAGTAGATGGAAACATTATTGAACTCAGTGAAGCCGGTTGGTTGTTAAACCTGGATGAGTGGAGCGAAGACCTTGCTCACATTATTGCCAAGAACGAACAGATTGCTGAACTGTCTGATGAACACTGGGACATCATTAATACAGCACGTGAATACTTCACGGAAAATGGTGTTGTCGCAGAACCACGTTTGTTCTCCAAGCTGATGAAGAAGAAGTTTGGTAAGGATCGCAGTGATCAGAAATACATCTACTCACTGTTCCCTACGGGTCTGATCAAGTGCGCCAACAAGGTAGCCGGTTTGCCACGTCCGAAGGGTTGTAGCTAAGTTAGCTAACAAGCTGTTTTAAAAAGGGTGCTGATTAGCACCCTTTTTTATTGATGTATGAGCCGGCTGATGAACTGTAGACAGTTCTGTTTATTCACATAGTCAGATTCTGTTTTTTCGCTTAAATATGCCATGTTTGTTATGATGCGCGGCCTTTGCAGTCCTACTCAACCTGAGGTTTAACCATGTTTCAGCTAGGTTGCGCCAACCGCGCCTGTTTCCAGAATGAAATCCTGTCCGGCTTGACCGTGGCATTGGCACTCGTGCCAGAAGCTGTCGCATTTGCATTTGTCGCGGGTGTTGAGCCCCTCGTAGGCTTGTACGCGGCCTTCATGGTGGGGCTGCTCGCCTCAATCTTTGGTGGCCGTCCGGGCATGATTTCAGGCGCTACCGGTGCGATGGCGGTGGTAATGGTTGCCCTGGTTGCGCAACATGGCGTGGAATACCTGTTTGCCGCGGTTGTATTAACAGGTTTGTTCCAGATCCTGGCAGGTGTATTCCGGTTAGGTAAATTTATTCGCATTGTGCCTTACCCTGTCATGCTTGGCTTTGTGAATGGCCTGGCGATTGTAATTTTCCTTGCCCAGTTACAACACTTCCAGGTAACGAATTCAGAAGGTGTTCTGGAGTACATGAGTGGCCAGCCACTGATAATCTTGCTCGGGTTCATCGTTATGACGATGGCGATCATTCAGTATCTTCCGAAACTGACGACGTCATTTCCCTCGGCACTTGCAGCGATCCTGATCGTATCACTGTTGGTGATTGGCCTGGATATCAATACAACAACCGTGGGTGACCTTGCCTCTATTGAAGGCGGTCTACCGACGTTCCATATCCCTGAAGTCCCTTTTAACCTGGAAACGCTGTACATCATCTTGCCGTATTCCATTATCCTCGCGGCAATTGGCTTGATTGAATCACTACTGACGCTGAGCCTGATTGATGAAGTGACCAATACCCGGGGCCGCGGTAATCGTGAGTGTGTTGGTCAGGGCATCGCCAATACAGTAACCGGTATGTTCGGTGGTATGGGCGGCTGCGCGATGATTGGCCAGAGTATGATCAACGTCAACTCGGGTGGTCACAAACGTTTATCGGGTGTAGCAGCGGCACTGTTCCTGTTGTGCTTTATCTTGTTCGCGTCGGACCTCATCGAACTTATCCCAATGGCGGCATTGATTGGTGTGATGTTCATGGTTGTGCTTGGCACATTTGAATGGTCAAGCCTGCGTATTATTCGCAAAATTCCACGCACTGACGCCTTTGTGCTTATCCTTGTTTCAGGTGTGACCGTTGCGACGGATTTGGCTGTGGCCGTGGTTGTGGGTGTGATTGTGTCTGCCCTTGCGTTTGCATGGGAACATGCCAGTCACATTAATGTGAAAGGTTATGATGATGAAAACGGTTCACGCGTCTATGAACTGAATGGGCCGTTGTTCTTTGGTTCAGTGAAGAGTTTCAAGGAATTATTTGATCCAGAAAACGACCCGGATGATGTCATTATCGAATTCCAGAATTCACGCGTTGCCGATCACTCAGCGATCGAGGCGATTGATTCGCTGGCAGAAAAATACATCAAGCTCAACAAATCTCTGCATCTTCGTCATCTCAGTGAAGAGTGCAAACTCCTGCTGACCAAGGCAGGTGACCTGGTTGAAGTCAATGTCATGGAAGATCCTAAATACCATGTTGCGGATGACCAGATAGCCTGATGGCTGACCTGCATCCACAATTGG
>Ga0316207_10005521_pt1 | contig 10444 bp, 7 predicted proteins | sample 6weekpyrite_MG_FD_204943 | JGI IMG/M metagenome (GOLD analysis project Ga0316207, IMG submission 204943) | Microbial mat bacterial communities from mineral coupon in-situ incubated in ocean water Damariscotta River, Maine, United States -... | ecosystem: Environmental > Aquatic > Marine >...
AACCGATGCGAGCCATGTCGTCGGATCGGTGCGGGTGCCGATCAGCTATGCGATGTCCGATCAGCTGCAGCTTCACCTGACGCCCAGCGTTTCGGTTTTCCCAGGTGATATCAATGGGTTCGATTTCTACGGCACGGTTGCGGCGATCGGCGCCGGGGTCAGCTGGAAACCAAGCCAACGCCTGGCCTTTTATGGTGCCGTCAATGTGCCGGTCGGGCCGGGCGGCAACACAATCTCCAATACGGCGACGATCACCAATGTTCCGGTCTGGACGGTCGGCGGGCGCTTTAACGTGACGCCAAAGGCCGCTCTGGATGTTTATGCGACCAATGGCATCGGGATGACGCCCGCGACCGGCATCCTGACCTTCTGGCCAGAGGGCGATACGCCTTTGGTCGGCGTTCGCATCAACTGGACGCCGGGCCGTGGCGAGGGCTATCGGCCGAATTATCGCGGTATCCGCCCGACGGCGCTGAGCAGCCGCGAATTGCGCCTGCAACAGGATGGATTCACGCTCGGCTCTGCGGACACGTTCGAACCCGGCATGCTGCAGGCCACGGGCTGGTACGGGACGGCGGACAACATCGGCGGCGGGCTGGTTCTGGCGCCGGATCAGGACGGCCAGATCGAAGGGTTCATCGAGGAATACGCCCAGGACGGCTCGGTTCCCGCAACGCATAACCCGTCAACAGGGCCGCGCTATATGGTCGGCGCCAAGCTGCGGTTCCTGGATCAGAACAACGGCGATCCGTTTTCGCTGTCAACGCGGATCCTTGGCGGGCGCGGCCTTGATACCGGTGCCGGGCGTGGTCCGGGCGTGTTCTATTTCGGCCTTGCGGCCAGCTACAAGGCGTCACCCAGGCTGACGCTGACCGCCAACCCGCGCATCGCGGCCTTTGGCAATACCCAGTTCTACGGGCTGGGTCTGGGCGCGAATTTCGAGCTGTTCGAGGGGCTGGATGTGATCGGCGAGGTCACCGCCATGGCGGACGGCGAGCCGATGGTCTGGGCCGCGGGCGCTCGTTATGAGGTGCCGAACACCTCGATCAGCATCGATGCCTCGGCCAGCAACGCCATCGGGCGCTATGGGCTTGGCACCCTGATCGCGCAGGACGAAACCAAATTCTCGCTCGGCGTCAGCACCCGGTTCAACCTGCGCCCGCTGCGACCGTAAATTTCACTTCGCCTTCGGCGCAAACAGCGCCGCATACAGGATTTCCGCCTTGTTCAGCAGGTTCGCGCCGAACAGGCGCAGGGTAGCGGCGGGCACAAAGCCGGAATCCCAGAACGCCAGATCCAGGATCGAGTGCTGCAAACTGTCAGGGCCGAAAAACCGGTTCAGAACCTTGTCGGTATCGGGCGGGGCGGGCAATTCAAGCCCCTCCCACGGGATGCGCACCGGGGTTTCATCCGGCCCCAGCAGACCGGTGTCGCAATATAGATCGACCCAGGGGTAGCGCCAGAAACCGGGTTTGGCGATCTTCCAATAGGCGTTGTGTCTGACCAGAACATAGCCATCACGCGCCACCTCTGCGGCCAGCATTTCAAACTCGCGATCCAGCCGCGCGATATCCTCGGCGCGGTACAGCACGAAATCGACATCGTCATCCCAGGGGATCAGCCCCTGATGCCGCACAGCGCCCAACAGCGTGCCGTACATCATCACATGGCCGATCCCGAGCCGGTCCAGAAACGCCGACGAATAAGCCGCCAGATCGATCAGATCGCGGGCCACGGACGGGCGCAGCAGAAATCCCGGGCGCCCCTCGTGACGCAACTCGGGCATTCTGTGCGTGGTGTCGCCAAACCGGTATTCCTGCCCGTTGCGAATGCGGTGCGGTATTGACGGGTACATCATGCGCAACAGAACCAGCGCGGCGGCGGCCAGCCCGCCCAACGCCAGAATGACGGTCCAGCTCAGCAGTTTGGGCAGGATCAGCCCGGCAAGCGCGCCCCCGGCGAAGATCCCGATCAGAACGCCGCGCTGCCGCAATCCAGTGGCTGACACCAGCAATACCAGCGCCAGCCCCAGCAGCACCCCGCCCAAGGCGGCGCCCGCCCAAGGTGTGAACGGCAGGGCGATCGCGGCTGCCAGTTTGACGGCGGCAACGGCCCAGGGCCGCTCGAAGTCAAATCGATCCGAAGACACGTCAGCAAGACTTTCGGTCAGGGGTGAAAAACAACTGGGCGGTGATAGAGCCTTATCGGCCAGCCGTCCAGACAGCCGCCGCTATGCCAGCCTGCGCCGATCCTGACCGGACGCATTTTTCTGTTGGCGCGTATCGCCGAAAGCTGTTTGAAAGGCGCCATGTTTCACCGCAATATCCGCAGATGATGCAACAGAGATGCGTGATCCATGGCGCGCTGCGCGGTGGCCGTGGCGTGGGCTATGGCTGGGTCGTGCAATGATGCCCGGCGGTCCCATGACCCGTCTGCTGGCGGGGCGGGCATTTCGGATGCTGCTGGGCCTGCTGCTGTTGATCCAGGCGATCTTTATGGCGGAATCCTTTACCATCCTGATGGAGGCGGTGGTGGGCAACGGCGGTTCGGCCCTGGATCTGTTGCTGCTGTTGCTGCTGGAAACCCCCGAAATCGTCGATTTTGCACTGCCGCTTGTTCTGCTGGTCGGGTTGTTTTTTGCAATCGTGACCGCCCGCAACGAAAACGAGCTGGTCGTCTGCGCCGCCGCCGGGGTGCCCTGGACGCGGGTGCCGCGGCTTGCCTTCATCGCGGGCATCATCGCCTTTTTCGTCAGCCTGCTGTTCTCGGGCATCCTGACGCCGCTGACCAGCTACACGCAGCGTCTGGCAATTCAGCAGCTCGAGGCGCGGGCGGCGATCCGCCAGATTACCGAACCGGACAAGAAAGCCACGATCCGGGATCTGCAAGGGCGCACGATCATAGCCAGCGCCTCCGAAAGCCCGGATGTCGAGCGTGGCAATCTGTTCATCTACCATCCGGACGAGGGCGAGGGCTGGCGGGTCAGCCAGGCGGATGACTGGGCCATTGTCGGGCCGGATGACACCGACGGGTATTCCGTGCGCCTGAAAGCGTTTCGCGACTATACCGGTAATGTGGCGCCGGAGGATCGGCAGGATGCAGAGGACAGCGGTGCCTCGCTTGGCTCATCGCTGCAGTTCGCGACGATTTCGGTGAAAACCCTGGCGCTTGACTTTCGGCTGGAACAGGTCGTCCAGGCCGCCGACCGCGAGCGCCGCGCAAGCGAACGCACGCTGTTCAACATCGGTGGCGGCGTCGCGGCCCGACCGGCGGTGATCAACCGCCACCTCGGCGAATTGCTGGCGCGCGCGCTGCTAAGCCTGTTCGCGGCGATGATGGCTGTCGCTGCCGCGGCCTGGGCGGGAACCCGCACCGGGCGCTATGCCGCGCTGCCGCTGGCGGCGGTTCTGGTGATGCTCGGCGATGTCGTCTCGCGCACGGTGCTTGGCGACGCGGCTGCGTTGGCGCCAGCCGGGTTCTGGGCGATGGTCGGCCTGGTCGGCGCAACCGGCGTGGCCTTGCCGATGGTCTATGTGCTGATCCGGGGCGAAATGCTGATTGCGCCGGGGCGCGACGGATGAGCCGGGGGGGCAGCGCGGGGCCTGTTTCACTGCCGGGTGCCCTGTTCGGCATCGCCGCGCGCCGCGCCCTGATGGATTATGTCCGCATGACCGGGCTGATCCTGTTCATTCTGCTGATCACCGCCTGGACCATCGATCTGGCCCAGAACTTTCCCCGGATCCGGACCGATGCCACCCGGCGCGAAGTTTCCGTTGTCAGTATCGTCTTTCCCTACCTGGGGTACCGCGCCGTCGACATAATCACCAGGATGCTGCCGATGGCCTGCTTTTTCGGCGTATTCGCCGCCGAGATCATGCGCAGGTTCCGGCTTGAAACGGTGATCCTGAAAGCCGCTGGTGCCTCGCCTCTGCGATTGCTGGGCGCGGTTCTGCTGTTCGCCATCGTGACCGGCGCATTGCAGACGCGGCTGGAGCAAAGCTGGCGTCCCGCCGCCATTCAGGCCCAGGTCGCACTGGGCCACGGATCCTACGCTCGCCGCTTTCGTCAGGACTGGAGGTTGACCAATGACTGGCTGGTCAGCGGCGACACGGCGGTGCGTGCAAGGCTCAGGCGGGACACGCCACCGGCGATGCGCGACGTGCTGATTTTCACCGGCATCAACGCGCCGGAACTGAAAACGATCTATGCCGCCGAACGGGTCGTACCGGGGGATACGCCCTATGAGTGGCGGCTTCAGAAAGGTTCGAAATGGCAGGCGACCGATGGGGCCGAAACCAGCGAGTCGTTTGACGAGTTGACCCTGACGCTGGATCTGATCCCCGAGCAGATCAGCTTTGTCGCTGTGCCGGCGTTCTATATCCCGTCCGAGCCGCTGCGTGCCATTGCCACGATGCGCAATGCGCCGACGGCGGCGGCGGCCGATGTGGCGATCTGGCGGCGGCTGACCGCCTGGACGCTGCCGGGCACTTTCGCCTTGCTGGCCTTTCTGCTGGTCAGTTTTGGCTTTAGCGGGCGGACCGCCAACTACCCGCGGCTGATCGCGCTGGCGTTTCTGGGCTATGTTTCTGTGGTCTCGGTCAAGGTGTTCTGGGCGCTGGGCGAACTGGGCGCAGTGGCTGCGCCGATGTCGGTCCTCGCTACGGTCGGCGCCGTGTGGGGCCTGTCCGCAATCCTACTGTACCGTCAGTCCTGAAATCTGCGCGGAACCGGGCCGTTCAGTCGATACGCCGGCTGCGGATCATCGCCCACAGATCGACCTGAAACAGCGCCAGGAACAGCAGGAAAGATGAAATCACCATCGGTTCAACCAGCACATAGGTGGCGTAGATCGCGGTATTTGCTTCGCCGAAATCGATGTCCTTGGCCTTGAACAACAGGATGTAGAACACCGTCAGCCCGACGCTTAGCACCCCCGCCCATTTGCGGAACAGGATCACCGGGCGGCGCGCAAAGCCAAGCGTTTCCAGCATGTCGGTGCTGACCCGGCTGCGCAGCAGGGCGCTGCAGGCAACGATGCCGCCGACGATCACCAGCGCCTCGGCCACAAAGAAGATATAGCTGCCAATCATGTGCCAGCCATTGTCATCGGGAAAGCGGAAATTGCTGAGCATGTACATCCCGACAGACGCAAAGCCCTGCGCAATCAGAACAGCAAAGACGGCCCCGACCAGCGTTCTGCGCTGGGCTTCGGTCTCAAACGGCACCACGCGGGCGAGTCGGACATAAACCAGCGTCAGGGCCAGCACGCCAAGCACCAGCAGAACCGCCGACACCGTGATCCAAAACGCGAACGGCACCCCGACGAAGGGATCCGATATCGCCCGGCTGATCGTCGGCGGCTGTTCGGCGACATAGGCCGGATTCCTGGCGATGAAGGCGGATCGCGCGTAATAGATCCAGTAGTTGACGGTCACGATGGAAAACAGGTTTCCCGCGATCGCCGCGGCCAGAAACCATGACAGCCAGTCAGAAGGTATCGCGCGGGCCGTCTGGCTGGTTTCTGACATCGTGGATCGCCTTGTATTGCCTTCGGTTCCGTGGCCAGCCAAGGCCGCCGCGATATGCTTCTAGCTCATATCGGGCGCATTGGTCGATATGGAATGTGCCGGGCGTCTGCAAACCGCAATCACGCCGGAGGGCGCCTCTGCTGCCGCGCCGCGATCAGGCGATCAGATTGGCCATCAGCCGGAAGGCGCCCGGCGTCAGCCTTTCCATCTGGTGATGCAGGATCAGCGCGCAATGGGTGTGGCGGCCATCGCCGACCCGGGCGCTCAGCAGCGCGCCCCGGTGCGGTGCCTCGCCGGGGTCCGCCATTTCCAGCAGCGGCTGATAGGCCGCATCCCAGCTTTTGGCGAAGTAAAGGCCACGCTCCTTGTGCCAGCCGTCCCAATCCTGCGCGCCGATGGCGTTCGGCGTGTTCAGCAGCGGATGATCCGGCAGCAGGTGCCGCACGGCGGCGGTCGGGTCGGTGACGCGCCAGCGCAGGCTGGGCTGGCCGATTTCCAGCCGCTTTGGCGGCACGCTGTCGGGATCCCAGTTGTCCCAGGGCCGGTGATACAGAGTCAGCAAGGTGCCGCCCGCCGCTGTCCAGCGGTGCAGCGCGGGCATCGCCTGGATCAGCCCGGCGCGAAACCGCATCGCGAAGATGCCGATGACGATGCTGTCAAAACCGGCCAGATACCCCGGGTCGCCCAACTCGGCATCGCCGATCTCATGCACATCCACGCCCATCGCCGCCAGCCAATGCGCCACCCTGTCGCTGCCGCCACCGATATAGCCGACGCGCACATCCGGCAGGGCGATATGAACCGCGCGCACCTGCAAGACCGCCGGTCTGGCGAGGACGCGCGGTGCGATATGCGGATAGGCGATGCGTGTCAGCGTCTGCGCGGGATCGCCGTCCAGCGTCAGCGGCAAGGCGTACAGCCCCTCGGCCACATCACCGGGTGCCGCTATCCGAAAGCCGTTGCCCGCCGCCCGAACCTGCCAGCCCTGCGGTGGCTTCAGACCTGCCGCAGCATTTTCTGGCGCGACCCCGCCCAGCGACACATCGATGTCCCGCCCGTCCTTTGCCACGTTCAGCACCGTGCCTTGCGGATCCAGCCGCGCGGTGCGGGCGGGCAACACGACCGGCGGCACCAACAGCGGCAGCCTTGTTTGTGACGCGATGCCCCCCGCCGTGATCCGGATCTGCAAGGCGGGCGCCGCCGGAAACAACGGCGCATGGCGCGGCGGGTAAGGGTCGGATGGCATCGCCGCCGCCCCCGGGCCGATCCCGTCGCCGATCTGCTGCCAGCCCTGCGGCAGATCCAGCGATACGTCCAACGCCTCGGCGTCGCCCTGACGTTTTTCGATGCTCAACGCGGTCAGATCACCGGGCCGCAGCCAGTCCTGCGCGACATGGCCGAAAACCTCGACCCCGGCGGCCAGCCGGATCACCCGGGCCAGTTCGGCCTCTTTGCGCGCCAGCCGGTGCAGCAAATCCGCGCGCAACCCGTCCGGGCAGGCGTCCTGCGCGCGGCGCAGATGGGTCAGCGCCTCGCAAGATTTGTGCAGAATGGCCTTGCTGTCGGGAAACGCCCGGCGCGCCTTGCGCATCGCCTTGGCCGCCGCCCGCAACGGCCCCGCGGCGGCTCCTGCTCCGTCGGCATAATCCTGCAATCCGCGCGGCAGACCGTCGCCAACCGCAGTGTCAGGCCCATCAAGGCGGCTTCTGGCCAGATGCAGCGGGCGGTCGCGTTCGGCGCTTTGCGTGACCCAACGCCCCATGCCCTGGGTGCGGTGAAAGGCGCGCGATTGCTGGCCGATACGCTCCCAGCTCCAGCCGGTGACCGGATCGACGCCGCGCACCGGAACCACCAGCGTCGCGGGCGGCGGCGGCACCTCGTCGTCGTATGATCCGCCCGCGCCCGACCAGGCGGGCAGGTACAGCTTGGAGATTTCCCAGGCCGGCAGATCGACACCGGGAAAGGCCGGATCGGCGGCGGCGTCAAACACCAGATGCGCGGCCTCGGTCATGGCCCGGTGATGGCCGTGCTGGCCGGGGATATCCAGAAACGTCGGGCACAGGATGTCGGGTTTTTCACGGCGCACCACCTCGACAAACCGCCTTAGCACCCGGTCGCGCCCCCAGTGTTGCAGTGTCTCGACACCGCTTTTGGAGAACCCGAAATCAAAGATCGAATCCTCGGGCGTTTGCGACAGCCAATACAGGCTCATGTCCAGAACATCGGCCGCCTTTTCCATCTCGGCGGTGCGCACCACGCCAAGGTCGGCGCCGGTTTCGGTGCCGATGTCGTTCTGCCCGCCTTCGCCGCGCACCGCGCAGACGTAAGAAAGCGCGATGCCGTCACGATAGCGCAGCGCGGCCAGCATCGCCGAAATCTCGTCATCGGGATGCGCGCCGCTTTGCATGAAGGACAGGGTGGATTTCAGCCCGCGCAGCGCGAACCACAGATCGACAATCCGGGGATGCATGGCATCAGCCGCGATACGGGACTGGTCGCTTGGCGGCATGGCGCCCTCCGAGCCTTGGGGATTGCCCGGTTTGCGTACCTCAGCAAACTTGTTGGATCAACTCGGATGCGCTACGATTTTTCCATGAGCTGTCGTGCCTTGCGCAACGCCGGGCGAATCAAGTCTTTGAAAATCAAGGGGGAGATCACGCATCATGATTATGGACCGACTGAAAACATGGGCGCTGGGTGCTGCTGCCGGGACGGCGATGCTGCTGAGCTCGACCGCCGCCTGGGCCCAGGTTGAAATCGAATACTGGCAGTATTTCTTTGACGCCCGGGTCACGGCGATGGACCAGCTGATCGCCAATTTCGAGGCGGCCAATCCCGGCATCACCGTCAAGATGACGCATTTCCCCTATGCCGACTACCGCACCAAGGTCGCCGCCGCGATCCCGGCGGGCGAAGGCCCGGACGTGGTGCAGCTGTTTTACGGCTGGCTGAACGATTATGTCGCGGCAGAACTAATTCAGCCGCTGCCCGCGGATGTCTTTCCGCCCGACCGGATCGAGGCGGATTTCTTCCCGATGGTTGCCGCCATGCGCGAGGGTGACAATTACTGGGCGCTGCCCACGGCCGTGCGGTCGCTGGCATTGTTCTACAACACCCGCATGTTTGAAGAGGCAGGCATCGACGGCCCGCCTGAAACGCTGGATGAACTGGTCGAAATCGCCAAAAAGCTGACCAAGGTCGACGGCGCGGGCAACATCACCCAGGTCGGTATTACCGCCGGTATGAACGCCCAGGATCACCACTGGTTCCGCGAAGTGCTGGTGCGCCAGATGGGCGGCGATCCCTATCTGGATGACTACAAGACGGTGAATTACAATTCCGAAGCCGGGATCAAGGCGGTGGCGTTCTACACCGGGTTGGCCAATACCGAAAAAGTCACTGCCTTCGGGTTCATGGACGAACCGCAAGCCGCGTTCAAGGCGGGCCGTGCGGGCATGCACATCGATGGCTCTTTCCGTATCGGCTCGCTTGACAAGATCCGCGGGTTGAAATGGGGCGTCACCGAACTGCCAGCCAACGACGCGGGCGAGCGGTTCAACTATTCGTCTTATTGGGTGAACGCGATCACCACCAAGGCGAGGGACGAAAAATACGACGCCGCCGTCAAGTTCATGGAATATGTCACCAGCGACGAGGCGATGCAGGTCTGGCTGGACGTGGTGGGCGAACTGCCCGCCAAGCCTTCGGTCGGCATGACCGAGGCGAATGCGAACGACCCTGTGTTCGGCCCCTTCATCCGGGGTCTGGCCTATGCCAACACCACCAAATTCGCCAACGAAAGCGGCCAGCGCCAGATCCTGATGGATATGGTCCAGCGCATCGATATCGAAGGCCAGTCAGCCGCCGACAGCATCGCCGTCGCCGCCGAGGCAGAGCAAAAGCTGCTGGACGAGTATTACGCCAAGTAAACGTGAACCGTGCCCCGGGGCGGGTGATGTGAAGTTTTACCGCAACCTCTCGATCAAACAGAAACAGATCGTCTGGGCCTGGATGTTCCTGGCCCTGCCGGTGGTTTTCTATGTGGTGATCCGGTTCTACCCGACCGGCAACGCCATGGTGATCAGCTTTCAGAACTGGAACCTTCTGGGCAGCCGCACCTGGACGGGCTGGGACAATTACATCAAGCTGTGGAACGACCCGGTGTTCTGGAAGGTGTTCAGGAACACCTTTGTCTACCTGCTGCTGGGCACTCCCGTCAGCTTGTTGATTTCCTTTGTCATCGCCTACCACCTGGACAAGCTGCGGTTCATGCACGGCTTTATGCGAATGCTGTATTTCCTGCCGTTCATGACCAGCGCCGTCGCCATGGCCTGGGTCTGGCGCTGGTTCTATCAGCCGGTGCCGGTGGGTCTGTTCAACAATTTTCTGGCCAGCGTCGGCATTCCGCAGATCGAATTCCTGCGCTCGACCAGCAACGCCTTGCCCGCGATCCTGGCGCCCGCCGTCTGGGCCGGGCTTGGCTTTCAGATCATCATCTTCATGGCCGGCATCCGCGCCATTCCCAAAAGCTATTACGAGGCCGCATGGATCGACGGCGTATCCTCGTGGACGATCCTGTGGGAGATCACGCTTCCGCTGCTGAAGGCAACAATCGTGTTCCTCGTGGTGTTCTCATCCATCGGGTTTCTGCGAATTTTCGACCATGTCTTCAACATGACGACGAACGATCCCGGCGGGCCGCTGAATTCCACCAAGCCGCTGGTGCTGATGATCTATGACACCGCCTTTACCGGCTTTGACATGGGCTATGCCGCCGCGCAGACCGTGGTGTTGTTCCTGATCCTGCTGGTGGTCAGCCTGATCCAGCTGCGCCTGCTGAGGGATCGCTGAGCATGGCGGTCATCGAGGAAATCCGCGCCACGTCAGAAACCCTGCTGACCACCAAGGCGCCGAAA
>Ga0316207_10005522_pt1 | contig 10442 bp, 7 predicted proteins | sample 6weekpyrite_MG_FD_204943 | JGI IMG/M metagenome (GOLD analysis project Ga0316207, IMG submission 204943) | Microbial mat bacterial communities from mineral coupon in-situ incubated in ocean water Damariscotta River, Maine, United States -... | ecosystem: Environmental > Aquatic > Marine >...
CAATTTGCGGTTGATAATGGAGTTGGAATTCTTCTCGCTCCAACGCATGTCGTAAGCTCGTTTCCAAAACTAAATATTCCATGGCTTTTTCATTCATGTCTGACGTATAAAATTGGAAACAATTTCCGCCTTGCTCTTTTGAGCGGTACATTGCAGTGTCAGCATTTTTTAAAAGTGACTTCATATCATCAGCGTCATTGGGAAATAGTGTGATACCAATACTGGGAGTGACTACTATTTTGTGACCATCTAGAGTAAATGGCGGGGTCATCAATTCCAATATTTTTTCAGCGACAATCACAGCATCTTCCGAATCATTAATACCTTCTAAAATAACGGTAAACTCGTCGCCGCCTAAGCGTGCAATGGTATCTCCCTGGCGTGCGAATTGTTTTAAGCGTCTCGCTACTCCACGGAGAAGTTGATCTCCTGCGTGATGACCCAAACTATCATTAATCGTTTTAAATCGATCCAAATCAATAAATAATAAGGCAACTTGAGTAGAATTTCTTTGTGCGCGAACAACAGATCGTTTTAATCTGTCCCGGAATAAGGCGCGATTTGGTAAACCCGTCAATGAATCATAATTGGCTAAATAGAGTAATCTTTCTTCTGTTTCTTTACGTTCGGTAATATCTCGTGATACCGCAATTATTTCAATAATTTCGTCTGACTGGTGATGGGTGATAACCGTCGTTGATGTTTCTAACCATATATATCGTTCGTCTTTTGTTCTCACCCGATAACAAATAACGTCTTTGGTTGACGAGTCAGTAAATTTAGTGAAAATTCTTCGTTTGGATTTTAGATCATCGGGATGAAAAAAGTGGAAAACATGATTGCCTATCAGATCATCGGCATCGTAACCCAGTACATTACACACTGACGGAGAAGCATATGTACAATACCCGTCACCACGGTATTTTGTAATGAGATCGGTAGAGTATTCAGCGAGCAATTGATACTCCTGTTGCATATCCACAATTACCGACTCAGATTCTGCAGGCATGTTAATTTTGATGCAAATCGCCAACACTTCTTTTAATTTGTTGTCGAGTTTATTGGGTAAAAGTGAGACAGCATATTGTTGCCCATCAATATAGAGGGTGGCATCATTTTGAATACCATCTAAAGCAGATTGACAATTCGAACGAATAGTGTGAAAAATATTGGCCGAGCTTTGTATGTCGGGGTTACTGAGTAGGTTTATTTTTGTTGATTCGATAATAGAGCCGCTCAAAAAACTAACGATTCCATTTTCATTGATTTTAAAGGTCGATACAGAAGACGTAGCATGATTTGAAACTTGAGAAAAAGCGTTGTTTGAAAACAAAATATTTTCAGTTGAAAGCGTTGATGGCTCGGACACATCAATTGATGGCATGGCAAGTTCCTTAAACAAAATTATCGATATTAATGCGCAATGCGAATTAAACTGGTAAAAAAATTGAAATGCGATAACGTCTGATTGTTAGCCTTTGACTGACACGACGAAATCCCTCCTAATTCCTTCATCCTCAAATTTTATTATTGCTATTTCCAACAGCGTTTGGATGTAATCTTCTTTATCAATGATTAGTACGCTTTTTATTCGGAATATTATCTTATTTCATGAGGGGTAAATGTTTTCCTCCTTTTTGCAGAATGTACGCCAAGATATTTAGTCTCTAAAATTTGTGTATTGTAATGCGAGGTCCAATTTAGCTCCACGAAGCATAGACATAACGTTTTGCAGGTCATCTCTTTTTTTTCCGGTGACTCTAACCTGTTCGCCTTGAATGGCAGACTGGACTTTTAGTTTCGAATCTTTGATCAATTTAACTATTTTTCTGGCGCTGTCTTTGTCGACTCCCTGACGAAGTAATATTTTTTGACGGGCAGTCATTCCCACAATTTCGATTTCATTTTCATCAAAACATTTAATGTCGATTTTTCGTTTTGCCATCTTTAAATAAAGAACGTCTAACATTTGCCCAATGTGGAATTCACTGCTTGCAGAAAGGGTGATGACATCATCATTGTAATCAATTTTGGCGTCGCTATTTTTAAAGTCATAACGTGTGTTGACTTCACGACGTGATTGGTCAAGTGCATTACTTACTTCATGTAGATCAACTTCTGACACAACATCAAACGATGGCATAGGAACTCCAGAAATTTTTTGTCAGTGTATTTAGCAGAGTAATTTTCAAAAGATGAATAATCGTGAAACTAAAATATAGTAAGTAAAACTCGAAAAACGAAATGCTTTTCGTTTGAGGGCGCCTAAATTATACGACCCGAAATTAACTTGCAAGCTTTATTTTGACCAAAATTACATTAAGATATTTTCCAGTAACTTAACGAAAATGGATTTCAACGAGGCCTATTATTTGCTATTGCCCACGTCCGCCTTAACCCAATAAATAACTAAGCGAATGTGAAGTTGCCACGTTAGAACAGGAGAATTATCGATCAAAAATAAATTGCTTAGGAGAGGAAATAATTGCAACAAATTTCAACACTGACTTGTCATATGGTAAAATAGTGTTCACATAAGTGAATGCAAAAGATTATTGGGGTAAATTATGAACAATATAAAAAAAGTAACAACATTATTAGCAATTTTGGGTTTTTCTTTAAGCACGGTTGCCATTGCGGAAATTAACGACGGTATTGGTCATAAAATCGGGAGCGGTGCGAGTGCGGGCTCAACTCAGAATAAAGCGATGGATGCTAATCACCCACCCGTTAATACGATGGGTAATAATCATCCTTCTCTTGGCAAAGGTACCATGCCAACGGGCATGCCCAAGATGCCAGAAGGCCCAACCAAACAGGGTAAAGTTATTGAGCTAACGAGTGGAGCCGGGTATAGCTATATGCACATTGAATCAGGTGGTCAAAAATTTTGGATCGCCGGAACTCAAGTCAGTGCAAAAGTCGGTGATATTGTTAGCTACGTGGAAAATGTAAGAATGAATAACTTTACCAGCAAAACATTAAATCGAACCTTTGATAGCATTGTCTTCGCGTCAACTGTTAGTGTTGTGCAATAAAGGTTAACACGCTGTTTGTTTGGTTTTAGAACTTCCCTTTGAATTTTCAAAGGGTGTATTGCTTAGTGATAGTTTGACAATACAAGCTTACGCATTGGTCATTTGGCCATACCGAACACACACAGACGATTGATTTAACTGGCTTGCTGGTTGCACTTGCGATGTCATATTAGTTTTTTCATGAGATAAAATTTATACGTTTGACGCAATCCATTCTTCTTAAGGAGAGCATGATGAGTACCGAAGACGAAAATTTACGTGAAGATGTTAAAAATGTAGCGGATAGCGATGATGTCAGAGAAAAAGTAAGACAAGTGACATTAAAAGCTTTAAGTGAGCGAGAGTTAGACAAAGATCGAATTGCAGATATCGTTAAAATAGTTGTGGAAGGTATCACAGACGGAATTGGGGAAACCTCAACTAATCTGAAACCTCAACTAAAAGCATCAATGGCTGGAATTGATGATGCCCTCAGTAAGAGTGCTGTTGCAGCTAAATTGGCAAGCGAAGAAGCTTTGGGTCGGGCCGAACAATTTGCCCAAAACGATATCAAAAAAGCGCTGGAAGATTTTAAAGGTTTGGAAGAATCGTTTATCGACACCATAAACACTGTGGCCAAAGGCTCCAGTTCTTTGGTGGCGACCGCGTTAAATGAAATATCAGATCATTTAAAGCACTCCGGTACTCAGTCAGGTAAGGAAGCTGCTGATGCGGTGAGCAGTTTGAGTCATACATTACTCGATGCGGGTAAGGGTACGGTGAATGAATTAGCCAATGCGACGCAGTTGGCCTCAGGGCAGTTTACCAAAATTGCCAGTGGGATATTGTCTGGTATGGCCGATGCGATTTCAACTTCACGTCGGTCCGATTAACCTGATAATTACGTGATTCGAGAAGCCTCGTGATACGAGAAACGCTGAGTGCCGCTCGGGACTTGGGTCGTCTTCATGAAATTTCTATGGTCCTTATCCGTTGGGGATTTGGTGACGTCGTTCGGCGTATCGGTCTGAGTCACACCCTTGAAAAGGCCGGTAAAGCGTTAAACTGGAATGATGTAGAACTCATGGCGGATTCTGAACCGCCAGAACGTGTCTGCCGCGCGTTGCAGGATTTAGGGCCAACATTTGTTAAACTGGGGCAACTACTTGGTTCCCGAGTCGATATGTTTTCACCCGAATGGATCCAGGCCTTTGAGCAGTTACAAGATCAAGTTAAAAGTGTGGAATGGGAAGATTTGCTCCCTCAGTTGGAAGAAGACCTAGGCGATTCTCCCGAAAATATTTTTAACAATATTCATAAAGAACCCTTTGCTGCTGCGTCTATTGCACAAGTTCATCTCGCCGAATTAAAAACCGGTGAAAAAGTTGTGCTAAAAATTCGTCGTCCAAATATTGAAAAACGCATAGAAGCAGATTTACGATTGCTGCGCCGTTTTTCCGAGTTAACCGAAAATAGCACCCCTGAACTTCGTCGTTTTAAACCGGCCGAAATTGTACGCCAGTTTTCTTTATCTTTACGTCGAGAATTGGATTTGGAAGGGGAGTGTCGCCATGCTGAACGAATTGCGGAAAACTTAAAACACTTACCTAAGATTGTTATTCCAAAAGTTTATTGGCAGTACTGTACCACGCGTTTGAACGTCCAGCATTTTATTGAAGGGGTGCGCGGCAGTGATTCGCAAGGCCTGATTGATAACAATATTGATGTTAAATCTATCGCTAACATTGGTTCAGAAGCTGTTATGCACATGGTGTTAATTAACGGATTCTTCCATGCTGATCCTCATCCTGGCAATCTTATATGTATGTCAGATACGCGGCTTGGTTTAATTGATTTTGGTATGGTTGGGCGTTTATCTGAATCACGTCGCGACGAATTGGTTCAACTACTGTTTGCGTTAATCAATAAAGATTCCATGGGTGTCATTGATATTTTAATGGACTGGGTGCCCGACAAAGCGGTTGATGAAAATGCCTTAAGTTTGGAAATGGATGCATTTCTTGATCACTACCATGGTCGGTCTTTAAAGCAACTTCATTTTGATCAACTGCTTACAGATTTAACCTCGATTTTACGTGAGCATGAACTGACGCTTCCTCCTGACCTAGCGATCCTCTTCAAAACCTTGATATCACTTGATGGTGTGGGAAGAAAATTTGACCCGGATTTTAATATAGTCGAAATTGCCTCTCCCTTATTATCTCAGTTAATGAAAAAAAAGATGTTCCCCATCGAAATTTTTAGACGAGGAGTTAAGGAAGGGACGGAAGTTTTTTCATTGCTTAATAGTTTGCCTTACGATGTAAAAAAGCTGATTAAAAGTGTTAAGCGTAATGGTGTTCAAGTCAATGTTGAAGTGCGGCGTCTAGATCACTTTGGTCATCAAATGGATCGCGCTGCCAGTCGCATTACTATAGGTTTGGTAATCGCCGCGTTGATTATTGGTACTGCAATCGTATCTTCCATCGAGAATCAGCCAACTGTGATGGGCTTGCCAGCGTGGGGGTTTTGGGGTTTTATCGCTGCGTCGGTTTGGGGAATATTTCTCTTGCTCTCAATGTGGCGTGGAAACAAAGACCAGTAACTGAGTTATAATTTAGGTCAAATTTGATTAATAGTAAGGAATAAAAATGAAAAAAATACTCGCTTCTTGGGGGGCATTAGTTTGTGTGTCATGGGCTATTTTGCCTTTAACAACCACTGCCGTTAATGGGGAAGAAATTGGCGCTGTCAGCACCACATTTAAATTGCTGGGTGCGAATAACCGCATTGTGATAGAAGCATTTGATGATCCACAGATTCCTGGGGCAACTTGCTACTTAAGTCGCGCAAAAAAAGGAGGCATCTCCGGTTCGCTGGGGATTGCTGAGGACCCGTCAGATGCATCGCTGGCTTGTCGTCAAACAGGAAAAATTACGCTGCCAGAAAAAGTAAAAACTGGAAAATTGGACGGTAAAAAAGTGTTTCGAAAAAGCACTTCAATTTTATTTAAAACACTTCAAGTCGTTCGTTATTACGACAAAAAACGAAACACCTTAGTTTATCTCACGTATAGTGACAAATTAGTGGAAGGCTCACCTAAAAACAGTTTGTCTGCAATTCCCATTTTACCTTGGCATTAAAGGCTCAGACACGAACATTCGGTTTTTTGCCAAATAAATAGAGACCAATGGTAAGCAGTGTAATGCCTAACAGATAAGACACCCATGCTGGCGTCGCCATTGCGGCAGGAATATATCCAGCCATTATAGCGATGGTGGCGATGTATAAACTGTAGGGTACTTGTGTTCTTACGTGCTCGATATGATCACATTGGGCAGCGATTGAACTCATTATCGTTGTATCAGATATTGGCGAGCAATGATCGCCAAAAATCGCACCGTCAAGTACTGCGCCTAAACAAATAATAGTGACAAGCCCATAAGTATTGCCATCTAATGCGAACGCGAGGGGAATAGAAATGGGAATTAAAATGGACATGGTTCCCCAGCTTGTACCTGTGCCAAATGCGGTTACTGCAGCGATAAAGAATAGTATCGCTGGAAACCACAATGGTGATAGATGTGGGCTAAGCAAGCCAACAATATAATCGCCGGTGTGCAAATCATCACAAGTCGATTTTAGAGACCATGCCAGCAATAAAATTAACACGGGTAATAAGCTTGTTCGTGTCCCAATTTTTATCGCGTTTATAATATAATTAAAACGCGCGTTGGCAAAAAAACGTGCAATAAGAATACTGGAAACCAGGCCGCATATTGCGGAAAGAAGTAATATTGTTGTGCTATTTTCTGTCGATGCGATTACCCGACGCCAACTACTTAAACTAAAGATATTAGACGCATGCTTATTCAATTCCGCCATGCCATTGCCATCAACCCAAAGACCACCGATTAACACAGTGAATAAGATCGCAAAAGGAATAATTGCCGACTTTGCGCTGATATGACTATTCGGATCAACTTCTGCTTGCCGTATATGGGAATGTTTTTGATCAGAGTGATCATTTTTTTCAGATGATAACGGATTGGATTCAGCCGCTAACATAGGGCCAAATTCCCGTCCGAAGTAGATTTGAACAAAAACAAAAATTAACATTAAAATGCAATAAAACCGAAAGGCAAAGGCATCAAAAAACATGCTGTAACCATCCAAGTTAAGATTCAAAGATGTCGATACTTCACCAAATAATCCCACCTCAAACCCAATCCACGTGCTGACCACGGCCAAGCCAGCGACAGGTGCACTGGTAGCATCAATAATAAATGCAAGTTTCGATCGTGATACATGGTATTGATCTGTAATCGGGCGCATTGAAGACCCAACAATCATCGTATTGGCATAATCATCGATAAACACAATAAGTCCTGTCACAGCGGTAATAAATTGTGAAGACTTGGGTGTTTTAGCATAAGGTAAGAGATGAGCCACTACACCTTTTAAACCCCCGGCGACGATCACGACACTGATCATTGATAATATGCAAATAACAAATGCCAAGACTTTCAAGTTCCATGGATTAAATACATTTGTGTAAAAATAATGAAAACTTTGGGAAGCGCTGGCAACTATAATATTGGATGTAGCGTTTTCGATACTGAAAAGAATCGCGCCGGCAACGACAGCGGAACTCAAACTGAAGAGCAAATGCCGTGTCAAAAAGGCGAGACTGATCGCGATGATTGGCGGGAGTACGCTGTACCATTGAGCCGGTTGATTGCTGCCGGGTTGATCGCTGGAAGGATTAGCGAGTGTATCAAGAGCCGCTGTGGCCGCCGAAGCATCCACTGTCGCAACGGAAGCTGTTGCTTCAGGAGAACAGAAAACAAAGACAAAAGAAAGTAGCGCTAGGTAAAAACCTTGGGTTTCTTTACTCGATAAAATCATAAATTTTAGCGCCGTATTGTTAGAAATATGAAAAGTGCCTTGTTATTAATATTATTGGTACAGCAAGATTGGTGCAAGTTAAATAATATTTAATATATTGGTTTTATTAATATTTTCAAAAAACAGGCTTGCATTTTGCTGGTGTATGAAAGTTTGAAAGTTTTAGCCGTAACGGATATTTAGGAGAATGATTTGTCAGAAGCCCCGATAAAAATAATGGTGGTAGATGATACTGAAGTGAATGTACGTATTATTCAAAAATTCCTTGAACCAAAGGGATATGAGTTGATATGTGCCTATAACGGCAGGGAAAGTATAGATAAGTTTCGTCAAAATAGACCAGATATCATATTAATGGATGTGATGATGCCAGATATGACTGGGTACGAAGCGACCACTGAGATCAAAAAACTAATGGGTTCAACATGGGTCCCCATTTTATTTTTAAGTGCTAAAACCGAAATTGAAGACCAAATTCAAGGTCTTGAAGTGGGTGGGGATGACTATTTAACTAAGCCAGTCGACTTGAACATGTTGAGATCCAAATTACGTGCAGTGATGCGTATAGTCGAAATGCAACGAAAATTGGATGATGCCAACAAAAAAATTAGTGCGTTCGCCGATCAATATCGAGAGGAAATGCGTTTAGCGAAAGAACTAGTTGAACGAATGTCGAGCCTTGTGAATTTTGATAAAAAGGGCAAAAACAAATTATTTTTGGAAGCAGTCGATGAAATCAGTGGTGATATTGTATTTAACTATCAGTGTGAACACAGTGATAAGCAATATTACATGTTAGCAGATGCCACGGGACATGGATTAACCGCTGCCATTTCATTATTACCTTTATCTCAAGCTTTCAACCTAGCGGCAAGTCAATGTTTGCCATTGGTTGATATGTTAAATATGCTAAATGACCAACTGCATACGATGTTGCCTGCCGATCGATTTGTTGCTGCTAGTCTTGCAGTGGTGGATGAAGCAAAAAAAACGATTGAAATTTGGAACGGATCAAATCCAGCACCACGAATTATTGATAAAACAGATGGAAAAATCATAACTAATAGTGAAAGTCACTTTTGTTTAGGTGTCGTTGATAGTAAAACCTTTTCGCCAAAGATCAGTGTTTATAATTATGTAAATCCTTGTGAAGTCGTATTCTTTTCAGACGGGGTTATTGACGCAAAAAATGCTAACGATGAGGCGTTCGGCACGAAAGGAATTGACAAATCTTTGGCAAATTATAAAACAAATTCCTCATTTTTTAAGCAATTGCTTGAAAATTTAAATAAATTCAGGGAAGACGCGCGTAAAGTGGATGATATATGTATATTATCTATCTCCTGTACATAAAATATGGAGTGTCCAGTGTCTGGTTCCTTGTCAAAAGCGCAATTTAACCAACAACTATTGAATTTTCTTGAGAAATCACCCACGCCTTTTCACGCGGTGTCATCTAGCGTGGATGTGCTGGAAGATGCCGGATTTCAACAACTCGAAGAAGATCAAAAATGGGCGTTGAAGGCTGGCGGAAAATACTATGTTATTCGAAATCACTCATCTATCATCGCATTTACCCTGGCGGACAATTTTGAAGCGACAACGCCATTTAATATGGTGGGTGCCCATACAGATAGTCCTTGTTTAAAGGTTAAACCTGAGCCTGAGATTGCATCGAAAAACTATTTTCAATTAGGCGTAGAGGTGTACGGCGGTGCCTTACTTAATCCCTGGTTTGACCGTGATTTATCACTCGCAGGCAGAGTGAGTTATCTAACCCCACAGCAAAAGATTAAAAGTGCTTTAATCAATTTTAAGTCACCCATCGCAATAATCCCCAGCTTAGCCATCCATTTAGACAGAAACGCTAACGAGAATAGAACCATCAATAAACAACAACATTTACCACCGATACTCTCGGTTTGCGATGATAAGGAAAAAGATAGTTTTCATAATTTGCTCATTTCTCAAATTGAGAAATCATCCGAAAATCATGAAATTGAAAAAGTGTTGGATCATGAGTTGTTTTTTTATGATACGCAAAGTCCAGCATTTATAGGCTTGAAAGATTCTTTTATCGCAAGTGCTCGCCTGGATAATTTATTGAGTTGTTATATCGCCCTGCAGTCAATGGTTTCAGTGAATGATCAACCGGGCAGTAATCTCATTGTGTTTAGTGATCACGAAGAAGTCGGGAGCGCATCAAGTAGTGGGGCACAAGGGCCGTTTTTGAAGTCGGTCTTGAAACGAATTTACGTAAGCTCTGAATCATTTGCAAGAGCGATGCACCAGTCTTTAATGATTTCAGCCGATAATGCCCACGGCGTTCACCCCAACTATGCGGATAAGCATGATGATAACCACGGGCCTATATTAAATGCCGGTCCTGTTATAAAAATTAACGCTAATCAACGCTACGCGACCAATAGTGAAACGAGTGCTATGTTTAAGCATTTCTGTGATATGTGTGATGTGCCTTATCAAAATTTTGTTGTGCGAAGTGACATGGGTTGTGGC
>Ga0316207_10005524_pt1 | contig 10437 bp, 9 predicted proteins | sample 6weekpyrite_MG_FD_204943 | JGI IMG/M metagenome (GOLD analysis project Ga0316207, IMG submission 204943) | Microbial mat bacterial communities from mineral coupon in-situ incubated in ocean water Damariscotta River, Maine, United States -... | ecosystem: Environmental > Aquatic > Marine >...
TAAGGCAGGCCTTTGATATATTTGAACAGCACAATGTCAGTCAGATAATTTGTGCCGGCGATATTGCTGGTTATGGTGAAGACGAGCTGGCTGAAGTCATTGAGCTACTGCAATTAAAAAACTGCCTGTTAATACACGGTAATCATGATGATCTGAGTGACGATAGTTTGCCAGAAGATAAATTATCATTGGAGTTAACTGAATTTTTAGATCAACTCCCGGTTGCGATTAGTTTAAAAATAGAAAATAAAGATATCTATATTGTTCATGCACACCCGCCTGATCAGCAACACGGTGGCATAAAGTTACTCGATCAGCATGGTGAGTTAATTGAGAGGGAGCGGAACAATTGGGAAACAAAGCTGGCTGATTATAAGTACGATGTACTCATCGTTGGTCATACTCACCAGGTTTTCTCACAACAGATTAATCAAACGCTTGTTATTAATCCGGGCAGCACGTTATTTAATCATAGTTGCATGATATTAAGCTTGCCGGAGATGACGACAGAAGTTTTTGCACTAGGTGGCAATGAGATTGTAGCAAGCTGGAACTGGGGGCTTTTTTTTCAACAGGCTGGTAAGTCAAAGTCGTATCCTAAGCCTAAATCAGAACCATAAAAAAAGGCTGAAGTTATTCAGCCTTTTTTTACTGTATTACTTATGATCGATACTTAACGATTATAAACAACTTTTTCAATATAGCCGCGTGCACCTTTATCCATAAAGTAATAATTTTTTACATTTAAGTCTTCGAGTGCATATTGTAACCAGCGAACCTGCTTACCAACCTCATCATAGATATAAATTGGCTGCTTTTTAGCCTGAGCTTTTTTAATGTAATCAGAAATTCTATTCGGATTCTCAATGCTAGCCCAGTGTTCCTTACCAAGGAATAAGCCAATACCTGCCGCTCGCTGTTCGCTGTCACGGATATCAAGAATCATTGCGCGTGATTTGTCGCTAAATGCTGTTTTACCAAATGCATTTGGAGAAACCAGGTGCTTCTTATATTTCTCGCTAGAGATAATGCTAGCTGGGTTAATCGGGCTTTTACCAAGAAGGGCCGCTTTCTGAGGGTAGGCTTTAGCCCATTCAAACATGCCGGCATCATAAGCCACAACATTTTTAACACCTGCGCGTATTGCTTTTTTCGCAGCCTTGTAAGACTTATAACAGCTACGACCATTACAGTAAAAAACAATCGTATTTGCTGTCTGGCTGCTTAACTGAATAATTTTCTTTTTAAAATTCCTGTTTGAAACAGGGATATTAATAGCGCCCTTGATACGTAATGTTTCAAACTCGTATTTAGAACGGGTATCAACAATCACAACGTCATTAAATCTGTTCAGTAGTTCATTTTTTTCAATGGTCTGAATACCAGGGAACTCAGCGCGCCCTGGGAAATCAGAGTTTGCTAATGCGGCTGCTGAGCTAATTAGCATCAAGCCAGAGATCAGATATCTAACAAATTTATTCATTGCTTCACCAAGTTTTATATATTAGAAGAAGTTAATATAGATTAAGATTTATCAAAATTCAAAGTGGATACTCAAAACCGATAGAATCGATAATCTATTATAAAACAGTATCTTAGGAGAGATACATACTGTTTCAAGTAACAAATGTTACAATATAATAACATAGTAATATACTTGGTTAATATAGATTTAAGAAAATCTGACTAGTGGCTATAAGATCTGCTGGCCATCACCAGTAAACACTGGCTTTTAATAGCGTGTGGCTACTATAGATATTAAATAGAGCATCGGCGTCATGGGTATTGATATCGGTAACTATCAGCTCAAATACCCAGTCATCAACCGGAGTGTATTGAACACTGGCGCTAATCACTTCAATATCACCAGGCTTGCTGATACCGGCATAAAAGTTCGCAGACAGTGTTTCATTAAGGAAGTTTTTTCGCCAGCTTATGGCTGTCTGCTCTAACTGATTTTCGATCATTGAGGCTGGGAATAATCCTGTGATTTGGTTAGGCAGATGACGCTCAGTAACTGAGGCCTCCAGTAAAAGTGTATAAGCGCCATTGGCATTATATTCCCAGCCGACAGCAATCACACTTTCATCGACAGACTGGTTACCGGTATCAATCGGTTTCAGGTTATCTTTATAGCTGCCTTCTAGTTTTAATTGGTGGTTGCCACTGGTGTAACTATATGCACCGGCAGCAAAACTATATCGCGGGTATTCGAGTTTAAAAACATAAGGCATGATAAGAGATATCGGTTTCAAATTTGGATCGTTCTGAATCAGGCTGCCGAGATAAAGCTGGTACTCATGCTTGTCTAGTTGCTGTTGCCATTGAACGACTGCTTCAATTTCTTCAAACGCATCAGGTAAGCCATCTTCCAGCGCGACGTCTGTTGAATTCAAAAAAGTTTCGACAATTTCCTGCAGGTTAGAACGAGGGTAGCGGTTTTCGGCGGGCGAGAGGTTTATAAAAATATCCAGCTGGCTGTTTGTTAAATACCAGCTAGCGTTGATCACCGGCTGGCCGATACGTGTATCTTCCGGTGCTGTGAATACAGCTTCTGACAAGTCTTGTGGTGTGAACAAGTTGCTAACATTAATAAGGTCCATAAAACCAAAGCTATTGGTTTGGTAACCGATTGTGAGGCTATAGGCATCATCACTGTATTGTGCATAGAGTGAGTTCAGGTTGAGGTCATAATCAAAGCGTTGATCAGAGTCATGTTGCATATCACGCTCATCATAAACGCGTAGTTTGCTGTCAATCACCCAGAATAAATCATCAACCAGTTTTTCGGTTTGCAGTCGCCAGCTTAAACGATTAATGATTGTGGTTTCGTTATCGTCAACACCTAAGCTATAGCTAAGTGTGTTTTTCCATGACGTTTGATCAGCATCCAATGAATCTGTAGCCGTATCCATTTCAGGTATCTGGAAAATATCAAACTCTGCCGCTACAGCACTCAGGTTAACAATAAGTAACAACGGAATTGAAATAACTGTTTTGAACATGTCGTTTATAATGCCTGGCGTAATAGCTGTAGTTGTTTGGCACGATAGGCTCCGTCAGTTAAAGTCCGTTGGCTGAATAGTTCATCCTGCACTTCAGGGTTGATGATGATTTTTTGTGTCTTCATCGTCGTGATACGTCGACTTTGTACATTGTTAACATTGAGTTGTTTACTAATCCAGATGCCATCAATTAATTCATGCTGGCTACTGCTAATCTGTTTTACCGGTCGTCCGGTACGGTCATAGACCTGGGCTTGCAGGAACAGGTAATGCTCTTTGTCTATCCAGCTCACCGAGCGACTGTAATTACTTTTTCTTGCACGCGCCGGTTTTGGTACTGACTCTATCACCCAGCAGTCGCGGTCCTGTAGTTTCTCTTCACGTAGTAGTTTGTAGTCGTAATCATCGATATGAGTTTTCTCAATATCCTCATACGCAATTTCACTGCCGAACAGTGTGCCGGTCTTGGGTTCATCATTGTTGCCTGAAACCAGGCGTTTGACCTTGCCCAGTGCTGACAGATACATCCACTGGTCAGAGTCTTTATCGGCCGCATCATAATCAAACTGCAAAAAACCAATACCGCTTTCAGCCACCGGTTTTAAAATAATGCTGACCGAGCGGCTGTCTTTGAGGTTGGCACCATAATCTTTTTGCGCACCCTCAAGCACTTTTATCCGCGGTTTTTCCACGCATTTTATTTTGCCGTTTTTACTGGCATAGCGACAGGTAGCTACGACCGAGGTTGAATACTGAGACTGACCATCGTCGCGATCTATATAGCGCTGCATAATATCGCGGGCGGAAAGAGCCATACTCTGGCTAAGCGGTAATAAACTCAGCGCGATGATAAAACTTAAAGATTTAAACATGATTGTTATTCCTTTAACTGGCAGTTTGAGTTGAAGTCTGAGAACTTGTGGGTAATTTATTTTTATTAAATCGCGTGCGGCTTATTTTTAATAATGCAGGCAATAATAAAAGATCACCCGCCAGCGCGGTGGCCATCGCCAGTGAAGCCAGCATGCCAAAGTTCTTCAGTCCGTTATGGTCGAGGAAAGTAAAACAGACAAAAGCACCGACCAGGATCAAGCTGGTAAAGGTAATAGCCTGACCAACTTCACGAAATGCACCGATAATGGCTTTATCAAAATCATCATGTTCTTCCATTAAAGCCCGGTAATGGGTTAAAAAATGAATCGTGTCGTCAACCACAATACCGATCAGCATCGGTGCGACCAGCAGGGTATCAGTATCCAGCGCGACACCCGAGTAACCCATAATGCCAAACACGGTGATAATAGGTAGCAGGTTAGGGTAGAGCGCAATAACGCCAACACGCCATGAGCGGAAGGTGAGTAACAGGATTACCGAGATAGATAATAGTGCCATACCGAAACCATTGATCTGTGACCAGCTGACATAATCGACAATTCGCATCATCACCACCATGCCACCGGTTGGGGTGATTTTCAGGCTGCTATCGGTCTGAAGATGGACAGCGAACTGTTGTTCGATTTGTTGCTTTATGGTTTTAAACAGTTCGATGTATTCTTTGCTGCCGCGGTTTTTAAATACCACAGTAATATGCGTTTTACGGTAATCATCAGATACCAGCAACGCTCGATCCCTTGGATTGGCATTGCCAAACATAAACAGGGTCTGGCGTAACACCTGTGCATCTTGCGGAATACGGTAATAGCTTTGATCACCGGCATTGAGTGAACGGTAAGAGTCCTTAACAATATTTACCAGCGAATTGGTTTTAACCACGACGTCAGCAAGCTCAGTTTCCAGCCAGAGTTGTAATTCATCAACACTGTTTAACAATTCTGGATTAAGAATGGCTTCATCTTGTTTGCTGTCGAGCATGATCTCCAGTGCCATTGTGCCGCCCATTTTTTCTTCGACGGTTTCCTGTGCCTGTCGCATCCAGGTATTTTCACTAAACAATTTGATAAAGTTAGTATCAACCTTAATCTGTGCGGCGCCGTATAAAAGTATCAGTGTGATCACAGTAAAAAATGAAATATTAATCGCCGGATTAATATGACTCAGGTGCTCAACTTTTCTTAACAGTAACTGAATAACATGATGTTCGGTTTTAGCCTGGTGATCTTTTTTCATTGGTCCCCAGAAGTTAATCATTAACGGCAGCATAATGATGGAAAGCGCAAAGGCATAGAATACACCGAGTGCCGAAGCAAAACCAAACAGCTGAATTGGGATCAGCGGTACGAATAACAAGGCCAGCATACCGGCGCCAGTGGTAACACTGGTAATCGTCACTGCAAGCCCGGACTTTCGAAAGGTTAATCGCAATGCCTCGAGGTGATCTTTTCCTTGCTTACGAAAGAAAATATAACTCGAGAGAATATGTATCGAATCGGCGACACCTATCGCCAGAATTAATAGTATGACGACATTAATCATCATATTCATGCGAACATCTAAATAGCCTAATGTCGAGACCATAAAAAATGCTGACAGGCCGATAATCACTAAAGGCCAGACCAGCGCAGAAAAAGAACGGAATAACACCCACATGATAATCGCGATAATAATTACGCTGACCATGGTCCAGAAATTGATCTGTGGCAGCATTTCATCATTAATATAGGCATTAATCGCTGCACCGCCGATTGGAAAGTACTCGACCACGTCGGTGTATTTTTTCTGTTGAATAATGTCTTCAATAGCATGATAAAACACCGTGTACTCTTCAAAGCTTGGTGACTTCATCACGCTTGAAATTTCTTCTTCGATGACTTCGTTGTTATCAATAGCGGTGATGTCGATATTAAAATCGAAGCTACCGTCCATTGTTTCGAAGCTGTCAGCTTCCGGTTTATTGGTGCGAAAATCGGTGCGAATTAACATCGCTCCGTATTTGCCATCTCTGGAAACATAAACCAGCGGATAATCAGGATGCTGTAGTGCTCTGTTGCGTAGTGCTTTTAATTCTTCAGCATCAGTAGGAATATGATGGCCAACAAGAGGTCGAGAGATTAACGCGTTGTCCGAGGGCTCAAGATACGACACATTGATCAGTGAGGTAATATCCACCATATGGTCAAGTGGAGAGGATTCACCAGGCTTGAGATTTTGCCGGTAATTTAATAACTCTTCCTGTACATCGTGAATGGCTTTTAGTGAAGCATGTGAAAATACGTCACCATCTTTAGCGCGATAAACCAGGTAGACAGAATCATCACCTCCAAATTGTGCGCGAAAGCGATCATAGGCCTGGCGTACTTCATCGGTCTGGCTAAAAAACTGCTCATCCGATAAATCCATTTCAAATTTCATCACCCCGGGTACGGCAGCCATAATGGTGAGAAAAAAGCCTAGCCAGATCCATTTTCTGTTGGCGAGAAATTTTTCTGGTAGCACTTCAAAGCGATTACCTAAACGTCTAAATAAACCGTCCATTTGTTTACCTCTGTTTCAGGATGTTGATAAAAAGTTATTTGTTAGTGAAAACCTTGCCACCTAGTAACGCCAGTGTGGCTTTTAGATAGGCATCGATATCCAGCTTCTTACTGCCGGTCATAATGATTTGTGAGCTCATACCCTGCACCAGGCTAAACAGTACCTGGGCCACCGCGGTTGATGATAGTTCGCTATCGAGGTCGCCTTGCTGCTGCGAGTCCTCAACTAGTTTGATAATTTGATTAAGAATCTTGTGGTAACTATTAATACCAATGTCAGCCAGTTCATCATTGTGCAACGCTTCGGCCAGGAACATGGCGTCCATCCGTACACTGGTTTGATACAGCGGTTGTTTATACTGGTTGATGAATAAACTCAGCGCGCTTTTATAAGCGGCTATAGGGGAGGCGTATTCCTGCGAACCGGCAAACTCGAACAGGTTGTCATTCATCTCATCGCCCATGCGGCAGATTTCCTGAATGATTTCGTCCTTGCTCTCGTAATAGTTGTAGACAGCGCCGGGACTGAGGCGGGCGGTTTTGCAGATGTCCTGCATCGTGGTTTTATGAAAGCCTTTTTCGGCGAAGCAGCTGACAGCGGCCATGATGATTTGTTCTCGCCGGGCGGATGCTTGTTCCTCAGATATTTTTGGCGACATAATTCAATCCCTAAAATAAAACGAATGTTCGTTCTATTTTAGGCAAAAACATGCCGAGGTCAAATCCTTTTGTCAGATTTTATTTGATTACGGTGATGCGGTGTCTTTCTAATAGCCTGTAGTAGTGTCGTATCCAGAATGGTGAGGCCAGCGTGGTATAGGCGATCACAAGGATAATGCCGGCATAGGTCGTGGCATCGAGAATGCCGGCAGAGCGGCCGATTTCAGCAAAAATCAGCCCGACTTCACCGCGAGGTACCATCGACATACCGACTGCCAGCTTGGTAGTGAAACGATCGCGGATAAAGAATGGGCCGATCATTTTACCGAGAACAGCAACGGCGAGAAGGGTGAGTGAGAACAGCCAGATAAATAATGAGCTCCAGTCTACCGCGGCTAAATCCAGTGACAGGCCGACCATGACAAAGAAGATAGGTGTGAAGAGCTGGATAATAGGCTTCATTTGTGTGTGTACGCTGGCGGTGAAGTGTGGGTCTGCCTTGATAAATGTACCCAGCGGTAAAAAGAAGCGACGTGACAGAGCGATACCGGCGACAAAGCCACCGATTAAATTTGGCGCACCGGATAAATGTGCAATATAGGCAAAAACCAGTACCAGTGAGACCAGTACCGCGGGTATCAGTCCTGGTAATTCGGTCTTGCGACTAACATGCTTGATCAATGGCGAAATTAACTTGGCGACAACCGGCGCCATAACGAAGAATATACTGACATAGAAAACGATGCTGAGTACATTATTTGTCGTTACCTCGCCAGCAAAGGAAAATTCATAGAGCACGGCGAGTAAAAACACGCCAAGTAAATCATCGATCACGGCAGCACCGAGAACAATCTGGCCTTCATGACTATTGTGTTTATTGAGGTCGGCGAGTACCCGAATAGTGATGCCGATACTGGTGGCTGTTAACGTGCCACCAATAAATAACGATACTATCGGGGACAGGCCAAATAGATAATGGCTGGTGATATAACCGAGAACGAAGGGCAATACAAAGCCGCTAAGCGCTACGACTGCGGCTTTTTTTCCGCTTTTGAGCAGTTTGTCGAGTTCGGTTTCAAGCCCGACTTCGAACAGCAGCAGAATAATACCAATTTCAGCCAGTAGCTTGATAATTTGATTGGGTTCAATCCAGCCGAGTAACGAAGGGCCAAGAATAATACCGGCGAGCAGTTCGCCAATGATAGAAGGGATGTTTAAATGATTAGCGATTTCTGCAAAAAAACGCGCGGCCAGAAGAATAATGGCAATTTGCAGCAGTATTAAATGTTCATCCATTGCTTAACTTTAATTCGTGAGTATGACTATTGCCAGTTATTGTTTTTAACAGCAGGATAGTAAAATAAAAAAAACGCCTTGCATTAGCAAGGCGTTTAACGTGGTTATTCAACTTTGATCTTTCGACGGTGTGAGCTTTTGTGTTTAGGTAATGTCAATTTAAGCAGGCCATTTTCAAACGATGTTTTTACCTTGCCGTCATCAACTTCTCCAGGCAGTTGTACTGAACGATACATTTCGCTACAACGAATTTCCTGTTTAACATAGTCGCCGGTTTCTTGCTTTTCTTCATGCCGGGTCTGGGCTTTGATTAATAAGCGGTTATTGGAGATAGATACCTCTATATCTTCCTTTGCAATGCCGGGTAGCTCGGCTTTAACTATAATTTCTTTGTCACGATCAATCACATCCATTTTAGGAATATCATTAAAACTCACCGGGAATGAGACGCGATCTTCTTTTTCGTGATGAAATGGATTATGCCATAGGTGATTAAACATATTTTCAATTTTGTGTTCAAGATTAGTGAACGCATCGAGATAGTTATGGCGCTCGTTATTTGAACTCTTTGAAAGATCTTTCTTACTTTGCATGACTAAATCCTCCTTCTCAAAACTAGGCTAGTGACAATGTAATCAAGCTGAAAAATAGCGTATTGATTATGATCAAAATAAGAGGATATAAGTAATTGAATTATTTATTAGCTTTGAGAAGTTATATTTATCTTAAGCCGTAATGGCTTTTTTGGCTTCACTACAACCCTAACACGTCATATTATTGACGTAGATAATCGACAATGGAGTAAATTGTGATAAGCATCAGGCATAGTGATGAACGTGGCTTTGCGGATCATGGGTGGTTGCAGAGTCATCATACTTTTTCATTTGCTAATTATTATGATCCTTCGCATATGGGCGTGTCTTCGCTGCGGGTGATTAATGATGATGTGGTTGCGCCGGGCCGTGGGTTCGGCTCGCACTCGCATCAGGATATGGAAATTATCAGTTATGTTAAAAAAGGCAAGATTCAGCATAAGGATAGTGAAGGGAATCTGCGGGTATTACCTGCTGGTGAATTTCAGTTGATGAGTGCTGGAAGCGGGATTATGCATAGTGAGTACAATCCTTCACTGGAAGAAACGCTGGAGTTCCTGCAGATATGGATTATGCCTGATCAATACGGCATTGAACCAGGCTACCAGCAAAAACAGTTTGGAACACAGCTGGGTTTAAACCTGATTGCATCCCCCGATGGTCATGAACAAAGCCTGAGAATTCAGCAGAATGCCTGTCTCTATCATTTACTACTCGAAGCAGGGCAGTCGCAGGAGTTTGCACTTGCAGCGGGCAGAGTGGTTTATCTGCATCTCATTAGCGGTTTTTTACAACTTGATGATGAAATACTTAAGTTTGGTGATGGTGCGACGATCAACGCTGTAGACTCAATAAACTTTCAGGCCACTGACGAAAAAGTTGAAGCACTGGTGTTTGATCTGCCATAAAAAAGGTGTGAGGTGATGTCGACTGAATTGTTAGAAGAAACCGTCTGCTGTCCTTATTGCGGTGAAGTCATAGATGTTCTGATTGATGGCTCGATAGAACAGCAGGAGTATATTGAAGATTGCCAGGTTTGTTGTCGGCCCATCGTGTTTCAAGTACAGGTTAGTGATAAGGTCGTGAATTTGCAGGTGTTTAGTGAGAATGATTAAGTATGGCTGAGAAAACTGCGGATTATCATCAGCAGGCGCGACTTGTTTCTCAAATCAATCACGCCTCCGAGCAGCTGAAGCTCTCTCGAGTAGAATTAGCCATAATCTTAGGGCTGCATTGTGATGATGTATCCGATAATGTTCAGTTAGAAATATTAATCGACAATAGCCAGCCGATTCGTCACCAGGCTGAGCGTTTTGTATTAATGTACCGGTTAATAGAAGAGTTTTGTAACAAACAGAAAAGCAAACCAGCAAACTGGTTTCGGCAACAACAACTGTCTTTGGATACATCAGCGTTTGATGCGGTTATCGATCAGCATCAAATCGAAACGGT
>Ga0316207_10005525_pt1 | contig 10437 bp, 8 predicted proteins | sample 6weekpyrite_MG_FD_204943 | JGI IMG/M metagenome (GOLD analysis project Ga0316207, IMG submission 204943) | Microbial mat bacterial communities from mineral coupon in-situ incubated in ocean water Damariscotta River, Maine, United States -... | ecosystem: Environmental > Aquatic > Marine >...
TTAAAAAATCAACGGATGTTACGGCGCAGGATTACGCACGCATTATTGACCAGGTTAAAGACCGGCCTGACTTCCATCTTATCCAGACTGTTTTACTGCGTTCATTGCAGCAAGCGGTATATACACCTGAGAATGAAGGTCATTTCGGTTTATCCCTGGAGCACTACGCGCACTTTACGTCACCCATTCGCCGCTACCCGGATTTACTGGTTCACCGTGCGATTCGTCATATTATTGAAGGCAATAAAGCGGGCAGTTTCTTCTACAGGCATAGCGATATGGTGCACCATGGTGAGCACTGTTCAGCCAATGAGCGACGTGCCGATGAAGCGACCCGTGATGCGGTATCTGCACTGAAGTGTGAATACATGCAGTCGAAGCTGGGTGAAACCTTTAAAGGTTCAATTAGTTCGGTCACAGGTTTTGGAATCTTTGTTGAGCTAAACGATATTTATGTGGAAGGCTTAATTCATATTACTAACCTGCCTAAAGATTATTATCAGTTTGAGCCGGTAAGCCATCGATTATTTGGTGAGCGTACCGGGCGATTCTTCCAGTTGGGCGATGCGGTTACGGTGACAGTCGCGGGTATTAACCTGGATGAACGTAAGATTGACTTTGAACTGGTTAGTCATGACGAAGACAGGAAACCGGCGGAAATCATACCTTTTGATAAAGCTGCGGCTGAGAAGAAGAAAGCCAGAAAAGATGCTAAAAAATCTGATGCCAGGAAATCAAAAGATAAAAAGAAGAAGTCCGGGGCCAAATCTAATGATAAGGATGTAGCCGTGAAGAAAGCGGCATCGAGTAAGGCCTCTAGCAGGAAGACTGACGCTGATTCTAAAGCTGGAAAGAAAGCCGGCTCGAAGAAAAACACTGAAAAGAAAACAGCTAATAAAACCAGGGCCGTTGCGAAGAAAACGCCAGCCAGGAAAAAAGCGCCGACTAAAAAAACAGCAACAGCTAAGAAGCTTACCGCCGCCGCCAGACGTGAAGCTGCCACTAAGGCGCTAACTGCGGCTATGAAGCTTGCAGCCGCTGAGAAGCAGGCAGCTGCCAGAAAGCTCGCTGCGGCTGAGAAAAAACTAGCCGCCGCCGCTAAGCAACTAGAAGCCGCTGAGAAGAAGGCCGCTGTTAAAAAAGCGCTACCAAAGAAGAAAGCGGCAGCAAAGAAAAAAGCCCCTGTAAAGAAAAAGGCTAGCGCAAAAACAGCAACACCCAAGAAGAAGGCCGCGGTTAAAAAGGCAGCGCCAAAGAAAAAGCTAGCTGTAAAGAAAAAGTCAGCGCTTAAAAAAGCACCAGCGAAGAAAAAAGTAGCTGTTAAGAAAAAAGCAGCACTTAAAAAGCCTGCGCCTAAAAAGAAAGTTGCAAAAAAGAAAGTTAAGAAAAAGTAAAGGGTTTGGACACTAATGCGTTTCATTGGTAAACAGTCAATTCAGTTTGCTTTGTCATTGCTGTTCTTTGTTTCAGCTTCTCTTAGCACAACTTCTCTTGCTGCAACTTCTCCCGGTGCAACATCTGATAGCGCAGCATCAGATAGCGCCGTCACTGATCGCATGGCCTTAAAGCTTGAAACGGTCATTGACCTGAGGGTGCTACAGAAGCAGGCGGGTTCATCTAACTTGCCTGTGCTGTTATTGTTGACCGCTGAAGAGTGCGACTACTGTGAAGCAATTCGTTCGCATTACCTGGAACCAATGATTCGCTCGGGTAAATATGACTCAAGCCTGCTTTTTCGCCAGTTGTATATCGATGAGTTTCACTACCTGCGTAACCACAGGGGTGAGCTGGTCGGTGGAGATCAGATCGCCCTGAAATATGATGTAGAAGTTACGCCAACTATCCTGTTTATTGATGCCAGTGGTAAAGAGCTGGCGGATCGTATTGTTGGCCTGTCAGGCGCAGATTATTTCGACAGGACACTCGACACACATATATCACAGGCACAATCTAATTTTCAGAAATAATTCCTGGCGTTATTGCTAGAAACTGTTCACACAGGCAAAACACTAATTTATGACTTCTGCTAAAACTGAAATACTCTTTGGTTTTCATTCGGTTGAATCGGTTATACGAAATGACCCGGTTAATATTCTTCAATTATTTGTGGAGAAGAACCGTAACGATAAACGCATGTTACAACTGGTTAAGCATGCGGAAGCCCAGGGTATTTCTGTTGAATATTTAAAAAAGTCAGATTTAGAAAAACTCGCAGAAAGTAAAAAAACACAGGGTGTGGCGATACGTTATAAAGCATCTGATAAAAATAATGCTTATTCCCTGGAAGATATTTTGCACAAAGAAAATGTTTTATTGCTGGTGTTAGACGGAGTTACTGACCCGCATAACCTGGGGGCATGTTTACGAACGGCGGATGCCGCGGGTGTAGATGCGGTGATCGTACCTAAAGATCGTGCGGCAGGCTTAACGCCTACGGCGCGTAAGGTGGCCTGTGGTGCCGCTGAAACCGTACCGTTTTTCCAGGTCACTAACCTGGCAAGAACCCTGAAACAGTTAAATGAAAATGATGTATGGATTATAGGCACGGCTGGTGAAGCTGAGAACAGCTTATATGATGTGACATTCACTGGAAAACTGGCCATTATTATGGGTGCAGAAGAAAAAGGTATGCGTCGCCTGACCCGTGAAAACTGTGACCAGCTGGTTAAAATGCCAATGGCCGGTCAGGTTGAAAGCCTGAATGTGTCTGTGGCAACGGGTGTGTGTCTGTTTGAAGCGGTCAGGCAGCGCACTGTTAAGTAGTTTTTATTCATTTATCACTGATCACAGAGAATGACAGAAATGACAAAAGCTAAAAACTTATTTGCGACCCCTGAATACCTGTTTCTGCAAACCAGAGGCTTTAGTAAACGCCAGCTCACTGGAATCACGAGGGTGTTGCCCAGCCTTATATTAACAGGCGTGCAGAATAAATGAGTCAACTTAAGCTTATTGTTCCCGGGCTTCTAGGGCCGTTTAGTTCAACGCTACCTGAGTATATGCAGCAGCGCTTTAAACAGCCTGAGTTTGAAGTGTTAAATAAATGGCTGTCTCGTGCAGAGGTCTCTTCGATTTCGGCTAATAATTATCTGGCAACAATGGTTAATGAAATTGCACCGCATTATCAGGGCGAGCTGTGTCAGTTAACCGCGGGATACGATGATATCGATCTGTCTTCTGGCTATTTTTATCGTGCAGACCCGGTGCATTTTAAAGCAGACTCCGATCATGCCATATTGCTGGGATCTGAAATTCTGTCGCCGACCATTAATGAAGCGAAACAGCTGATTGATGCATTTAACCAGCACTTTAAAGATGATGGTATCAGTTTGCATGCCAGTAGTGCTGAGCGCTGGTATTTAAAATGTGAAGCGCCGCTTGAACTGGATTTTTTTGCACTGGATTATGCCCTGGGCCGCGATGTAAAACATTTTATGCCTAAAGGTAAAGATGAGCTTTGGTGGCGTAAAACGGTTAATGAAGCGCAAATGTTATTTTTTCAACACGAGGTCAATCAGCAACGTGAAGAAAATGGCCAGCTGGGTATCAATGGTCTGTGGCTATGGGATGTTTCTATCGGTGAAAATAAGCAGGCGCCAGACAAACAGCGGTCCTTAAATACACGGGTATTTACCCATGATATGGTGGCCGGTGCATTAGCAGAGCAGTCTGGCGTAGAATCATATGCGCCCGAAAAACTGTTTGATAAAAGTGAGTTAACGGACATTAATGTATTGGTGGTTGACCGTTTATATACACCTGTCTGTTATGCTGATTTAGACGCCTGGTTCGATTCTCTTGCTGATTTTTGCCAGAGCACATTGTCTTCGGTTGCAGAACTGTTGACTAGCAGAGTGATTGATGAAGTATTTATTTATCCCTGTGATGGACGTGAATTTAAAGTGAGCCGTCGCCAGTTAGCCAGGTTCTGGAAGATTGTGAAAGCAGTTGATCAGTTTATTAAGACTGAAAACTAAATCGTTTTGACCTGACAATACCGCCATCCTTAATTGCTAGTGCTGGTGATTGAGCGGTCTTAAGTTAATTAAAGTGCCAGATGCCTGATACAGGTATTCGGCAATGACAGAGTAAGAAACATTCAATGAACACTAAAAAAATAAAACGCATCACGGGGCAGGTTTCAGATGAGCTAAGGCAGTCTGGGTTCCATCCTGTGGTGCAGAGTATTTTAAGTCATCGGAATATTAAATCACCGGGTGAAATGGAATACACTTTAAATAAGCTGATTGGTATTGATCAGTTAAAAGGTATTGATCAGGCGGTTGAGTGTATTGTTGCGGCCATTCAGAATAAACAGAGCATTTTAATCGTGGGTGATTTTGATGCGGATGGGGCAACCAGCACCGCGGTTTGTATGCGTGCCTTGAATATGCTCGGGCATAAGGAGGTGTCATTCCTGGTGCCCAATCGCTTTGATTTTGGTTATGGATTAAGCCCAGAGCTGGTAGCGGTAGCCTGTAAAAATAAACCTGACTTATTAATTACCGTTGATAATGGTATTTCCAGTATTCAGGGTGTGGCGGCGGCCAGGCAGGCGGGTATCGATGTGGTGGTCACCGATCACCACCTGGCCGGTGCTGAGTTGCCTGAGGCGAATGCTATTGTTAACCCTAATCAGCCCGGTTGTAATTTTCCAAGTAAAAACCTGGCGGGTGTGGGTGTGATTTTTTATGTCATGCTGGCGGTCAGGGCGAGTTTACGCAAAGCGGGGTATTTTAACGACGCCTTGCCTGAACCGAATATGGCCAGTCTGTTAGACCTGGTCGCCCTGGGTACGGTGGCGGATGTTGTCCCCCTTGATGCGAATAACAGGATTTTAGTTTCCCAGGGGCTTAAACGCATGCAATCTGGAAAAGCCTGTGTGGGGATTCAGTCTATATTAAAAGTGGCGGGCAGGGATATTTATAAAATTGTCGCCAGTGATCTGGGTTTTGCGATAGGCCCCCGGCTAAATGCAGCGGGCAGGCTTGAAGATATGTCCTTAGGCATTGAGTGTTTAATTACCGATGATGCTAATCGGGCTTTAGCCATAGCAGAACAGCTTGACCAGTTAAATACAAACCGTAGGGAAATAGAACAGGATATGCAGCAGCAGGCGATGAAAAGTTTGCAGCACCTTGAAGATTCAATGTCTGAGACAGAGCTGCCTTTTGGTATAAGCCTGTATAACCCGGAATGGCATCAGGGGGTTATTGGTATTCTGGCATCCAGAATTAAGGAGAAGTTTAATCGTCCAGTGATTGTATTCGCCGATGATAATGACACGATTATTAAAGGCTCCGCACGATCTATTAAGGGCTTGCATATACGTGATGTGCTTGATGCGATTGCAACGCGGTACCCGGGTATGATCCCCAAGTTTGGAGGTCATGCAATGGCAGCGGGTTTAAGTTTAAATAAATCTCAATTGGCTGAATTTGAAACTGCATTTAATGCAGAAGTTGAAAAGCAGATTAGTCGTGAGGCTCTGCAGGGTGTTATAGAATCAGATGGCGAGCTACAGGGAATGGACTTTAATCTCGATCTGGCGCAGGCCATACGTGATGCCGGGCCCTGGGGGCAGGGCTTTGTAGAACCTACTTTTGACGGCGAGTTTGAGGTTGTTGACTGGCGTGTTGTTGGTGAAAAGCATTTAAAAATGGAGTTACAGTCAGAGGATGCAGAGCAGCCGATTTCTGCGATTGCATTTAATGTTCCGGCTTCACAGTTAACTGAGAGTGAAGGTTTTATTCGTGCAGCTTATCGACTGGATGTAAATGAGTTTAGAAATAAAAAAACAGCACAACTGGTGGTTGAATATTTTGAAGCCATTTAAAGTGCTATTCATGGTGGGTTAATTTCACAGTTGGCTGAAAATAAAAAAACAGGGCCGTTAGCTTTATTGCATAACGGCATAGTGATTAAAAGATAATACAAAGGTAATGAGATGGCGTTAGTGCCTTATGGTTTGTTAAGAAATATTCTATTTATGTTCGATGCGGAAAAAGCCCATGAGCTTTCATTGCGAGGGCTAAATTTTTTGCACCAATATAAGTTATTACATTTGATGTTTGGAAAGAATAAAAAAAATTCCAATCACAAAGCCGTTAAAGTCATGGGTATTAATTTTCCTAATAAGGTTGGGCTGGCTGCGGGGCTGGATAAAAATGGTGATTACTTTCAGGCCCTGTCTGAATGCGGTTTCGGTTTTGTTGAAATAGGCACGGTGACACCTGTCGCACAGCCGGGTAATGATAAGCCTCGCCTGTTTCGAATACCCCAGGCCGAGGCCATCATAAATCGCATGGGCTTTAATAATAAGGGTGTCGATTATCTGGTCGACCAGGTAAAAAACACCGGGTTTAAAGGTGTGCTGGGTATTAATATTGGGAAAAACAAACATACACCCGAAGAAAAAGCTGTTGATGATTACCTGATCTGCCTGGGGAAAGTTTATGAACATGCAGATTATGTCACCATTAATATTTCATCGCCGAACACCCCTGGCTTAAGGGATCTTCAGTTTGGCGAAAGCCTTAATAATTTGCTTAAAGCCCTTAAATTAAAGCAGAAAGACCTGACTCGTCAGTTTGATAAGTATGTACCACTGGTTGTAAAAGTGGCACCGGATATGGATGATAAATCGATAGAGTCCCTGGCGGCCAAATTTATTGACCTGGAAATTGATGGTGTGATAGTAAGTAATACTACGATCTCCAGGGAAGGTATTGAGAATTTACCTTTTGCAAATCAACAGGGTGGTTTGAGTGGCTTGCCATTAAAAGACAGGGCTGATCATGTATTGCAGGTTATGGCGGTTCACCTGAATAAAAAAATTCCAATTATTGCCGTTGGTGGTATTAGCAGTGCAGATAATGCAGAGAAGAAAATTTTACTGGGTGCGAGCCTGGTTCAAATTTATAGCGGGTTTATTTATCATGGGCCCGCTTTAGTGCATGATTGTGTTGATCGGCTTTAGGGTTTAGTTTTTTATGGGCTCTTTTTGAATTGAATGTCGGAATGAAAAGAAAACGCAAATGAACGCAAATATAAACATTAGATAAATGGGCTATGCGCCTTTGGCGCATAGCATGAGAATTTATACTTTGTATTGTTTTAAATATTTAAAAATACAGACAGGCAGAGTTTTATTTAATTGTAGTGGTTTATACATGATCTTATATACTAAGATATAAGTATATATCTAACTGACAGCTCAAAAGACTACTTTATAAAGTAATCTTGCGAGTTAGAACTTTATAAGATCGATGCTTCTATTTTTACGGGTCACAAGGTTTAGTCTTATTTTGGGTCTTTTCTTTCGCTGTTGCAAGAAAAGAGCCTCGCCATCAGACGAAACCATAAAATACATGTTCTCATTAGTTATGGGCAAGCAGGTACGCGAGATTAACTTGAGCGATAATTTGCATATTGTTAGCTTTAATATGAATGGTTACAGTTGACTGGTGTTCATTTAATACACACTTTTATGTGCTTAAATCCTTCGCTGGCATATTTCATGTATTCAAATAGCCTGTGAAATTATAGTGCTTTTTTATCTTAAAAAGTTTAGGAGAATAACTTGAATTTTATTTTACGATTAGTTGATGAGATCGTTTATGAGTTCTATTTGTTCTGTCACGGGAATCAGCGCTTTCAAAACAGGATGTAAGTCATCTTTTTGTTCATTTAAACAATGAATGGTATAGGTTGGTGATGATTTTCGGTGGGCATTACCATGCTGGTTACACTGGATCTTTTTCTCAGTGTTGCACTGAAATACCAGGTAAGGGCCTTCGTCCATTACTTCAATGAGTACACACAGTTTACCCTCATGTACAATGTTCTGGCCGATCAGCTTGTGTAGTTGGTTGTGCATGTGCTTATATTAATCATTGTGGTTAAGTCATCATACCAGATTGGTCTTATTACTGGATATAATTATGAAGTGGAAATTACTTAATGCCGAATCCAGGTATAAAGGTTTTTTTAAAATAGATAACTGTCATATACGTCACCAGACTTTTGCAGGTGGCGAGATAGAGGTCCAGCGGGAATTGTTTCATCGCGGGGATGCGGTGGCTGTTTTGTTGTATGACCCTGCTAAAGACAGGGTTGTAATGGTTGAGCAGTTTCGAGTCGGTGCCATTGAGGATGAGGCCGGGCCCTGGTTACTGGAAATCGTCGCCGGTGTGGTTGAGCAGGGGGAGTCGGTCACCGATGTTGCCCGACGAGAATGTAAAGAAGAGGCGGGGCTCGATGTGCATAGTTTTGAATCCGTGCACAGCTTTTACTCCAGCCCGGGTGGCTGCTCAGAGCAAATTCACCTGCTGTGTGCCCTGGTGAACAGTGATCATGCGCAGGGTATTCATGGACTTGATGAAGAAGGTGAGGATATCCGTGTGCAGGTGATCGATTTTGCCCAGGTGCATGATCTGATGGCATCCCAGAGAATAAACTCGGCCATTCCACTTATTGCTTTGCAGTGGTTGCAGATTAATCGTGAGCGATTACAGCTGGAAAGCTTTATACTGTAGATAAACGGGGATAATAAAACGAGGTATAAGCCTTAACATGATGGTAAAATCACGCGCTTTATAGTGAAATTAGCCATACTTGTTTGTTGTGGTAGTTGGAATTAGGAATGACAGACAGAACTTACAGAACAATGTTAGGGGCTTTATTATTAGTTTGCCTCTATTTTGACCTGAATTTAGTCATTTATGGCATGATTCTGGTGCTTTTAGCAGAAGGGCTAACCAATCTAAGAATTCCCAGGCTTGTTTGCTCTATACGAAACTGTGTTACCAAAGGTAGCTTTGATTACCTGGATGCAGAACTTGTTACTGAATCCCGCTTTACTATGGAATCAGAGCGGGTGTGGCGCATTGTGGTCAGCTTCTTTCTAGTTTTAAGTTATTTACTTATTGATGCGCTGTGGTTTTACCCCTGGTTTATGGGGTTTGCTATTTTTGGTGCGGGTTTGAGCGGAGTATGTCCAGTGTTACTGGGCATACGTTGGGCAGGGTTTAAATGAGTAGTACTGAGAAAAAATCTCATAAAAAACAATCGGTTAATATGTCTTTGTCCGCCAAGGTTACAGGTATTGTCTTCTGGGGTATGGTGTTTGTTGGCCTGCTGGCCGCATCTTACATACTCAATCAACGGGAATCACAGCTCAGGGAAAGCTATATCACCAATATTATCTTTGTTGAGCATGAGTTAGAGCAGCTCTATGCCTCATTTGATGACCACATTTTTGATCATGACTTTATGTCTTTACAGGTTGAAGACTACTTTCAGAAAATTGTACAAAAATACCCGATAGAAGCCATACGCTATACCTTTCATGAGCACACCTACCAGTTTGGTGGTATTGCTGGTCAGCAGGAATTAATAGAAGGGCAACTGTTAATACGGGTTTTATCCCACCAGGGGTTAGAGGTGGTTAAGCTCGATGTATTTATGCAGGGGCTGGATGAGACCATTAATAAGTCCAGGAAGCATATGCTACTGATTATTGGTGCCCTGGTGTTTATTTTTGGAATGATTCTGCAACAGATTCTGCAAAAAGTGCTCTCTCACCCCATTCTGGATATGGTGGTTTCAGCGCAGAAGTTTGCGCAGGGAAACCAGTCTGCACGCTTCAATGAACAGCGCAATGATGAGTTTGGTTATCTGGCAAAGTTTGTAAACCAGGCCCTGGACTCGCTTTTAACCCAGCAGCGCGAGCTGGAAATATCACGTAAAGCCCTGTTTGAAGAGAAGGTTCGCGCCGAGGTAACGCTGCACTCCATTATGGATGGTGTTATTACCATTAATGCCGACAATACTATTCAGTACCTGAACCCGGTGGCTGAGCGTTTAATTGGTTTCAATTTAAAACAGACAAAAGACCTGTTGCTTTCGGATGTGATTTGCCTGATTCATGAAGATACCGGCGAGGCCCTGGTATCACCTGCGGTCGAGTGCCTTAAAACTGACCAGGTTGAAGTGCTAAAAAACCATGCTGCGCTGGTGCGGGGGGACGGTAAAACTATCCTTATTGAAGCTACGGCTTCACCCATGCGCAATGATGAAGGCGAGTTGATTGGTGCGGTTATGGTGTTCCAGGATGTTAGTCAGGAGCGCAAATTAAGTCGACAGCTTTCTTATCAGGCGAGCCACGATATGCTCACCGGGCTTTACAATCGACGCATGTTTGAAGAGCAGCTCGAAGCTGCCTTACTGAATGTACAAACTGAAGACCGGCATCATGCCTTATGTTATGTCGACCTGGACCAGTTTAAAATTGTTAACGATACCTGTGGGCATGTGGCGGGTGATGAGTTGTTACGCCAGCTCGGTGATCTGCTAAAACAGGAAATACGTGAAGGTGATACCCTGGCGCGACTGGGTGGTGATGAGTTTGGCTTATTGCTTGAAGACTGTGAGCTT
>Ga0316207_10005527_pt1 | contig 10433 bp, 8 predicted proteins | sample 6weekpyrite_MG_FD_204943 | JGI IMG/M metagenome (GOLD analysis project Ga0316207, IMG submission 204943) | Microbial mat bacterial communities from mineral coupon in-situ incubated in ocean water Damariscotta River, Maine, United States -... | ecosystem: Environmental > Aquatic > Marine >...
ATTGCGCCGCAGTGTGCAGTGGGTGACACCGGCGCTGCCATTAATGCGTGCTTCATTACGGCGGAATCTACGTTATGCAGCTCGTATTAAAGCGCCGTATTTGCAGCGTATTAGTCAATTATGCGGTCTGGCGGCTGCTGAGTTTGATGCGCCTGATGCTGCTTTATCGTCATCAATGGCCGCGCGAGTTCGTCTGGCAAGAGCGCTGGCGACACGTCCGGGTTTGTTATTAATTGATGACGCTGCTTTTCTGTATGATCCTGCTGCTCGGCAGGCCTTACTAAATGTTAAAAAATCATGCGATGTCACGTTGGTGATTGCAACGCCCAGTGTGTCATGTGTGACTGAATTCAAGCCAGATCTTGTGTGGCATTTAAGCACTGACAGTGCCTCGCCAGCGGGAATAAGTAGCGTGCTTTGCCAGGAAGCGTTTATTCATGATGCACGACCATGCGTGGTTCCTGTTAAGGCCAGCCTTGCTGGATGAGAGCCTGTTCTTCGTTTAGGTCAAAAGCAAGGCCATCCCATAGTGTATCCAGTACGGCATCTAGTGCGGCCTGGCTGTAGCCAGCGGCGGGTTGATATTGCTGGCTGCCAGTTGGCCGATTACCGGCGGCTAGCAAAATTTCAGTGTTCCAGTAGCCATCCTGTTTGCAGGCGACGCCGATGGAGACTTTGCTGTCGGTATTAATCTGAAATTCACGGCAGTGGCGGCCGTCGTTAGCCTGAAAACTCATGATCGGCTGGATAATGTCCCCGTTGCCGGTCGAAAAATGTTGCTGGCTAGGTGTTTTCTCTAAGGCAAGATAGAGTGGGTTTTGTGCGACAATTAATCCCGCGTCAGCTTGCGTTAGGCTATGGTGGTTACTTGCATCATCGGTGAACTGCTGGCCAAGTAAGCCGCCAATGAGCAGTGCAATCGAGGCGGCAGCTGTCATCGGTAAATAGCCTTTATTTCGATTATGCTGGGGTAGCGCGACGACATCAGCCGTCGTTTTCTGAGTGGCACCTTGCCAGGCAGCATCTTCCAAATGACGTGGCAGTGGCTCGCTTAGCACCTGTTGAAAGGCGCGTGCTATCACTGGGTCGTCGGATGATAACTGCTCGGCGCGTGCAGCCAGGGCGGTGTTCTCATTGATCGCCTGTTCAATCAGCAGACTCTGCGCTTCAGATAGCGTGCCCTGTAAGAAAGCGATGAGTGTTTCGTCATCAATCTGTTGATGCTGCGTCATTGTTCACCTCCAGGCTGTAGTTGTTGTGCCAGTGTTTTACGTGCTCTTGCAACACGGCTCATCACGGTGCCGACTGGAATATCGACGGTTGCAGCAGCCTCCTTGTATGACAGCCCTTCTACCAGTACGAGTCCGACCAGGCTGCGCTGTTCTTCTGGCAGTGCCGTGATCGCAATCTCTACTTTACGAATCATTAATTCGTTTTCTGTTGTGTGGCGGCCATCTTCACTGCTTAGTTCGGGCAGGTCATCGATGGATGCGCTGGCATCACGTCGCTGGTTGATGCGACATTGATCGATCCACAGATTTTGTGTGATCCGAAATAGCCAGCTGTCGAGACGCGTACCGCGTTGCCAGCTATTTAATTTCTTTAATGCTCGTTCGATCGCGCCCTGCACCAAATCATCGCTGTCGTGCAGATTACCCGTGAGCGTAAGGCCGAAGCGACGTAGGCGCGGTATTAAGGTGACGATCTCGCGCCTGAGCTGCTGTTCATCTGTATTCATGGCTGTGTCTGTATAACGATGGGGGTAGAGATTTATTCCAGATGAATGAAAAACATTTGAGCATCAATGATTGAAAAGGGAATAAACTGATTGCGAGTCCGTTGTAAAAGTGCATGAAAACAATTTTCACTGAAATTCGATGAATATGGCACCATAGCACAAGTGCGCAGGGTTGAGGAACGAGATGAAAAGATTAACGATTGTGATGTTGCTGGTCGGCATCATGGGTGGAGCAGCTCAGTTGCTCACTGCTGGGTCAGATAACCCTTTTCGTGCTTTTCTGTTTATCGCAGAGGTAAATGCAGATGAGGACGATGACGATGACGATGATGAGGGGGTTGATGATGATCTGAATGATGATTTTGCGGTGGACAGCGATGACGATATTGGCCTTGATGATGTGAGTGATACGATTGAGGTTAGCGAAGCGACGGATGAGGCTGGTAGCCCTGATGAACGTGGGGATGATGACGATGATGACTGGGGCGGTGATGTTGATCTGACATTCGAAGCGGGGGATGACAGTGTTGATGCGCTGGATCAGGCACTAGACCATCAAGGCTATATTGTGAGAACAGCTGAGATTCTTGCGATTAATGCCGAAGATACCTCGCTTGAGTTGATTGAGGCATTGGGCTTTGCGGTATTGCGCCAACAAAATCTGGCTGCGCTTAGTATTAGTCTGGCGGTGATCGAAACGCCCGCGGGCGTTTCAGTGCGCGATGCGATTAAGCAGTTGCGGGAGCATGACTCACAGGCGCTGTATGAGTTTAATCATCTTTACAGTGCGATGCGCGCTGAGGGTGATCTTGTGCGTGCGGAACCCCTGTCGAACGTTACTGCGCAGAATGCGGCTGAAATAGTGATTGGATTGATCGATACGGCTGTCGCGACTGAGCACAGGGCGCTGCGTAACAGTAACGTGATTAGCCGTCGTTTTGTTGATGGAAACGCATTGCCGATGGTGCATGGTACCAGCATCGCCTCGCTGTTGATTGGTGAGTCTAAGGATTTCCAGGGCCTGCTCCCTGGTGCGGCGCTGTACAGCGCGGCTGTTTTTGATCGGCACGCTTCAGGGCGCATCCGCGCAAGTGCTGATAGCCTGGCGGCGGCACTTAACTGGTTAGTCAAGGAAGAGGTGGCGGTGATCAATATGAGCCTCGCTGGCCCGCAAAATGCGCTATTGGAGATGGCGGTGAGAAAAAGTCTCGGGTTAGGCCATGCGGTGGTGGCTGCGGTGGGCAATGATGGCCCGGCCGCACCACCACTCTATCCCGCAGCTTATCCCGGTGTGGTAGCTGTTACGGCGGTTGATGCGAAACAGCGTGTCTATCGGCGGGCAAACCGCGGTGATTATGTGGATTTCTCTGCGCTGGGAGTCAATGTTCGTGCGGCAGATCAGCAAGATCGTGTGAGTTTGTTTAGTGGTACGTCGTATGCAGTGCCAGTGGTCAGTGCAATGCTGTCACGTCGTTTGAAAACCCCCGATGTAGCACAGCAACAGGCGGTTTTAGTTCAGCTGCAACAGCAGGCGACAGATATCGGCCTGGGTGGGCGTGATTCAATATTTGGTTATGGTTTGCTGAGTGATAACCGGCATGACGATTAGGCAGTTGTGCGGTATACAGCTGGGATTGCTGTTTATTTTTTCTGTTGTTGCGCTTGATTTATCAGCAGATGAAGGTGTTGTTGATAGTGAATCATGGGTCACGCTGCCACAGTATCAACCCGGCGAAACGTTTTTATTTACCAATAAGCGAGTTGAGCGCGTTGAAAAAGTAACGGGTGATTTAGTGGTATTTTCTTCCAGAAGGGGGCATCGCTATGTGCGACATCGTAATGTTGTGTTACCCATAATGGAATGGACGATGGTAGGAAAAAGCGCTAAACGGACAGTGTATGGTGACGCTGAAAGTCTCTGGCCTCTGGCTGTGGGTAAGCAGGCAGGTTTTCGGGTGTTAACCACGATTCACGATGAAGAAAAAAAGCGTGATACCAGGCATGCTGCGTTATGGCAATGTCATGTTGCTGCATTGGAGATGATTGATGTTACCGCTGGTCAGTTCAGTAGCTATCGGATTATTTGCGATCATTACTCTGAACACAGCATGCGTATTTTGAATCGTTACACCTGGCACTATTCCCCAGCGGTGAACCATTATGTGCGACGAGCAGTAAAAAATTTTTTGACGGGAGATAGCCATCAAATCGAATTAATCGCGACACTGCCTGCCGCTAAAAGTAATGCACTGCGTGTGAAGGCATTACAGGATGCGCTTAATCCTTGATGGCGGTAAAAGTCCATTTTGTCAGGTATGTGTTTGTAAGTGCTACTAAAGTAAGGCTGAGACACTTCAGTATTTATGTGAAATAGCAGATATAATAGATATCTGTGTGTTTTAATCGGTAATGTGCCTTTCAGGGGTGTTCCTAGTGGTTTTTAAAGGTCTGTTGTATGAGTCGTAACACATCTTTCTCTCGTATTGGTGCCTCATTGGTACTGGTGTTTTCTTCGGCTGCTTTATGCGCGGCTGAGGATGAGCCGACATTTCTGGATAGCGTTTCAAAGGATACTGCATTGACTAATGCCAATTGGTCTATTGAAGAACAGACGCTCTTTTTAGCCTGGCGTAGCGCGGCATCAGCGGGTGTTGTTGATGACGAGTTGGGTGTGGGTACTCAGGCGGATGATACCCGCAGTATCGCATTGGGTGATCTTAATAATGATGGTTATCTTGATGTGGTGGCTGGCAACCATGCGGTGGCGAGTCTGGTTTATTTAAATAATGGTGATGGTACTTTTATTCCTCCGACTGCTTCGACTACATTAGACGCGAATGCAACGCGTAGTGTTGTGTTGGGCGACGTGGATGGTGATGGTGATCTGGACATTGCAATGGGTAACTATAATGAGCGTAATAAACTTTATCTGAATAATGGCAGTGGTGTTTTTCCAGCCAATGGACTGGATATCGGTTTGGATACTGATGCTACCCGCAGTATTAGCCTTGGCGATGTGGATGGTGATGGTGACCTCGATTTAGTGGCCGGCACGGATGATGCTTTTCAGCCTAATAAGCTCTATCTAAATAATGGTAATGGTGTTTTCGGCATCGGTTGGCCCATTGGTTTTGCTGAGAATGTAACGACCAGTACCATTCTGGTTGATGTTGATCGTGATGGCGATCTTGATTTGGCCATTGCAAATAGCAGTTTAACTGTCGCTAATAAGCTTTACAAAAACGATGGCGCTGGAAATTTTACCGCAGGTGTTCGGAACATAGGTTCGCTTGACCAGTTGACAGAGAGCCTTGTAGCGGGGGATGTGGACAATGACGGTGATATAGACTTTATTTCGGGCAACAATGGTTCGGTGAATCGTCTGCATAAGGCTGATGGTGATAATTTCACTGCCAATGACCTTGAGATTGGTGGTGGTGAAGATGATGCGACGACCAGTGTATCACTAGTCGATACTGATAATGATGGTGATCTCGATCTTATTGTTGGGAATATGGCTGGGTACACGAAGCGCTATATTAATGATGGTGGCTTTGCGAATGTGGGTGAAGTTATGTGGAATGGCTCTGCGGCGGCTAGCTCATATAGCACGTACAGCACTGCATTGGGTGATATGGATGGTGACGGCGATATTGATATTGTTACTGGAGAAAGTTCGGCGACCAATAAACTGTATTTGAATACGGCAGGCGGTGGCGGTTTTGCGGCCACAGGCACAGCCATCGCATCGGAAACCGATAACACCCTGGTGGTCGTTTTGGGTGACGTTGACGGGGTGAATGGTATCGACCTGATCGCGGGCAATGCGGGGCAGACCAATAAACTTTATTTGAATGATGGTTCGGGTGGTTTTCCTGAGGTGGGTATTGATATTGGGTCGACGACTGATGTTACTTATAGTCTGGCGCTAGCTGATGTGGATGGCGATAGTCGTCTCGATCTGATTGCCGGTAACTGGGGGACGACCAATAAGCTTTATTTGAATGCTGTTGATACGCTATTTTCCTTAGCTGGGGGTGATGGTGATGGTAGTGCCATTGGTAGTGAGGAGGATGTGACGACCAGCATCGCTGTGGGTGATGTAGATGGTCTCAACGGTTTAGATTTGGTGGTGGGCAACTGGGGGCAGGAAAATAAGCTCTATCTTCATGATGGTGCTGGAGGGTTCTCTCCGGCTACAAATATCAGCACTGAAACAGATAATACCACCAGCATTGCGCTAGTGGATGTGAACGGGGTCAATCGAGTTGACCTGGTTATTGGAAATAGTTTGCAGGTGAATAGATACTATCTGAATAATGGGAGCGGTGCTTTTGGTGCGGCTATCAATATCGGTTCTGGGGAGGACGATACGCGTAGTGTTGTTTCTGGGGATGTGAATGGTGCTAATGGCCCTGATTTGATTTTTGGAAACAGTAACGAGACCAATAAACTCTATTTAAATAACGGCAGTGGTGTTTTTCCTGGTACAGGCACGCCAGTGGGCTCTGAGCAGGATGTCACCACCAGTGTGTTACTTTTCGATGTCGATGGTGATGGCGACCTTGATCTGCTGACCGGGAACGATGGTACCCCTAATAAACGGTATTTGAATGATGGTTCCGGTGGCTTTAGTGCGGTGGGCGCACCGTTGAATCCTGGCAGCATTGTCTCTACGCGCGCGCTGGCGGTGGGCGACCTGGATGGATTGACTGGTGATGGTAATGCTGATGTTGACCTGGTGGCAGCTGAGTATGGTGTGACGAACAAGGTGTATAAAAATGAGCTTTACCAGACGCACCTGGGCCGAGTGATCTCGAACAAAATCAATACCACTGAAACCAATTTTCGCGGTGTCTTTTTATCGGCAACGGCCAAGGTAAATCTGGCTACGACATACAATACAAGGATCGACTATTACCTTTCCAATAACGGCGGTGCTAAATGGTACCGGGTGCAATCTGATATACTTTTTTCTTTTCCGCAAGCCGGTAGTGATCTGCGCTGGAAGGCCGAGCTGCATTCGCTGTCGCCGATTAGAACACCAGTGTTGAGTGATGTGACTGTTGAAATTAATATCCCGCCAGTCATTGAGGGTGGTGACACTCGACAGGTGAATGTGGCGGGTGGTGAAACGGCTGTGACGACGGTGGTGGCGACTGATGAGGATGGGGCCTTTTTGGGCTATGGCATTGATGGTGGTGATGATGCGGATAAATTTGAAATAGATCTTGAATCTGGGGTGATGACATTTGTTGATGCCCCTGATTTTTCTGCGCCGACGGATAGCAATGGCGATAATGTTTATCACGTGCGTGTGATAGTAGAAGATAGTGGTGCAGGGAACCCAACCGATACTCAGGATATTTTTGTGACGGTGACTGAGCCGGTGGTGCCCTGGATCGACGATGGTGGTGGTGCGAACTCAATCTGGTGGCTGAGTTTGTTGATGCTGCTTTGTTTAAATCGTAAGCGTAGCGAGCCGCGCTACTAGCTAAGCGCCTGTACTTTATCGTGATTGAAATCGCTGTATTGAGCGCAATGTCAGGTAGCGTGGGTAGATAACACCGCCGCTGCAAAGTTCGTGAAAGAATTCGGTTTCATGATCTATTGGGTTTTTTGCGTGTTTTCTGTTGCCATTTTTACACTTTAGATTGTTCTAATATGCTGATTTTTATTTCGACCTTGAATGGGGTTAAAAGGGATTCACGTGGATAGTGTTGTCGACTATGTGCAGTTGACCGGGCGCATTGCCACCTCGGGCCAGCCGCGACGTGAGCAGTTCATTGACATTGCGACAGAAGGCTATGTTGCGGTTATTAATCTGGCTATGTCTGATTCGAACCATGCGGTGCATGATGAAGCTACTATCGTGACTGGTTTGGGAATCCGCTACTATCATATTCCGGTGCCGTTTGACGCGCCAAATGTGGGTCAGTTGCGTGAATTCCTGAGTGTAATGAGGTCACTTGAGGGTCAAAAGGTGTGGGTTCATTGTGTGCGTAACTGGCGTGCATCAGCATTTATGTATCACTATTTACGTCATGAAAAAGGGATGTCGTTGGTGGCCGCATGTTCACCGATGTTTGATGAATGGCTGCCGCTGATGAGTGATGCCTGGCAGGCTTTTCTGGTTTTGATGCCAGATGATATTGATATTTGAGATGATGTTTGTTTGTACCTTGTTCGTGTGCAGAGCCTGATTCTTGTTAAGGTTCGCTTAAACTTATGTGTTAAGGAGCCTCTTAACTTAATAATTCATAAAGCGTCGAGATTGCCGCCCTAAAAGGATTTGGGCGGCTAGTCCATCGCGCCTTGCTCGCAAAGACAGGTCAATCAATTAATCAGCGATTCTTTAAAGTTAGTTGTTTGGCTGAAAATATGGTGATCCTGTTGAAGGCGTATGAAGGTCAGTGTTACTTAATTGGAAATGGTTTGATGGCTTAGACCACCAATAATATAGATCGTAATGCAGAGCGAAATGATCAGGTTATTGATTTTCACATTTTTCATTAGGTTCTGGTATATTGCCCGCTCACAATGGTTTTCTAACGGCTGAACGAGCGCTGAGATTAAGGGCGCAATAATCGTTAAGTGCTGCGAATGAGAAATGCAAAGCCAGCGGTTTTGCATGGAATACGTTAAGTTGGAAATAATAGTGGCCCAGAGAATGATGGGCAGAATAATTTATTTATTGTTGTTTAACAATGAGTTGTATTGGTTTTTGGTAGGCTGATAGTCAATCAGAACCATTTAAAGTCTTGTGGTATTGGTAATTGTAAATGTGGGGTATTCAAACTATCGATTTGTATTGATGGTGTAATCACAATACGCTTCGTCCCACAGATTTGTAACCGTTTCGATTAACGAATGTAGGAGAATAAAATGGCCAAGTATGATTCCGGCGTAAAAGAATATCGTGATCTTTATTGGACTCCTGATTATGTGCCTTTAGACACTGACCTGTTGGCGTGTTTCAAGGTGGTTGGGCAGGCTGGTGTTCCGCGTGAAGAAGTTGCTGCTGCGGTAGCTGCTGAATCTTCAACGGGTACTTGGTCGACCGTATGGTCAGAATTGCTGACCGATCTTGAGTTCTACAAAGGTCGTACGTATCGCATTGAAGATGTTCCTGGCGACAAAGACGCTTTCTATGCCTTTATCGCTTATCCTCTGGATTTGTTCGAGGAAGGTTCTGTTGTAAACGTACTGACCTCTCTGGTTGGTAACGTATTCGGTTTTAAAGCCCTGCGTACTCTTCGTCTGGAAGATATTCGTTTCCCAATGGCCTTCATTAAGACTTGTGGTGGTCCGCCAGCTGGTATCCAGCTTGAGCGTGATCGTCTGAATAAGTACGGTCGTCCATTGTTGGGTTGTACCATCAAACCTAAACTAGGCCTGTCTGCTAAAAACTACGGTCGTTCTGTTTATGAATGTCTGCGTGGTGGTCTGGATCTGACTAAAGATGATGAAAACATCAACTCTCAGCCGTTTATGCGCTGGCGTGATCGTTGGGACTTCGTTGCTGATGCTATCCATAAAGCAGAGCGTGAAACTGGCGAGCGTAAAGGTCACTATCTTAACGTTACCGCAGCAACTCCAGAAGAAATGTATAAGCGTGCTGAATACGCAAAAGAATTGGGCATGCCTATCATCATGCATGATTTCTTGACGGGTGGTTTTACTGCTAATACGGGTCTTGCTAACTGGTGTCGTGAAAACGGCATGTTGTTACACATTCACCGCGCAATGCACGCGGTAATCGATCGTAACCCTCATCACGGTATTCACTTCCGCGTGTTAGCTAAGTGTCTACGTCTGTCTGGTGGTGATCAACTTCATACGGGTACTGTTGTCGGTAAGCTGGAAGGTGATCGTCAATCTACTCTGGGCTTCGTTGATCAGTTGCGTGAGTCTTTCGTTCCTGAAGATCGTTCGCGTGGTGTGTTCTTCGATCAAGATTGGGGTTCAATGCCAGGCGTATTCGCAGTCGCTTCTGGTGGTATCCATGTATGGCACATGCCAGCACTGTTGAACATCTTTGGTGATGATTCTTGTCTGCAGTTCGGTGGCGGTACTCAGGGTCACCCATGGGGTAATGCTGCAGGTGCATGTGCAAACCGTGTTGCGCTTGAAGCGTGTGTTAAAGCTCGTAACGAAGGGCGTGAGCTGGAGCGTGAAGGCAAAGACATCCTTACACAAGCGGCACAACACAGCCCTGAGCTGGCGCTTGCCATGGAAACCTGGAAAGAAATCGTGTTTGAATTTGATACTGTTGACAAGCTGGACGTTGCCTAATTACAGGCTGTCGTGATCAACGTTTCGAAAACTTATTTAAAGAGGAAAAGTCATGTCTGTAACAGGTGATTATCAAACTAAAAATACGCTGGAAACTTTCGGTTTCTTGCCACCGCTTACTCAGCAAGAAGTTTACGCGCAAATCAACTATATGTTGGCTCAGGGCCTGACACCAGGTATTGAGCACGAAGCGCCAGAAAACGCTATGGACCACTATTGGACCATGTGGAAACTGCCATTCTTCGGTGAAACTGATCTGAATAATGTGGTTGCTGAGCTGGAATCTTGCCGTAGTCAGTATCCTGATCACCACATCCGTTTGACAGGCTACGATAATTACACCCAATCTCAGGGCGTAATCGATCATTTATCTTCCATTGTAAGCCACTAATTGTAGCCT
>Ga0316207_10005528_pt1 | contig 10431 bp, 11 predicted proteins | sample 6weekpyrite_MG_FD_204943 | JGI IMG/M metagenome (GOLD analysis project Ga0316207, IMG submission 204943) | Microbial mat bacterial communities from mineral coupon in-situ incubated in ocean water Damariscotta River, Maine, United States -... | ecosystem: Environmental > Aquatic > Marine >...
CGCCGGGGCCTGAACCAGCGTCAGGCGGTGCCCAAGCACCTGGTCGAGATAGGCATCCAGTCGGTGACGTCCCACTAAGCCGGAAATCTGGCGCATCGGCGCCACGGCCGCTCTTGCATAAGCCATCAGGTCTCCTCCCTTGGTCGGCGCCGGTCCGGTGCAGCAGTCTGCCCTTTGCGAACGGAAGGTCCTCCCCTTCCGCCGGAGCAAACGGGCCCCGACCCGGCGCGCGTCCAGAGACACTATAACCCAATCCCGACCTGTCCCCCTATCTTTTGATAGGTCATGCGCCGGTTTGGGGGGCCGGAAAATGCCTATCCCGCGATAGGTGGCGCAGTCGCGCGAGGTTGAGACAGTGGTCCCCAAACCATGGGAGAGGAATCGAAGTGGATTACGAATTGCCTGAGGAAGTGTCTGCTTTCAAAGACATGGTTCATCGCTGGGTCGATGCCGAAGCGCCCAAGTCCTGGGCCCGCGACATGGAGGCCAAGGAACATGACTATCCTTTCGAGCTCTGGGACAAGTTCACCGAAGCCGGGTTTCACGGCATCGGTATCGACGAAGCCTATGGCGGGCAGGGCGGCGATGTCCTGATCCAGATGGTGCTGGCGCGCGAACTGGCGCGGTCGCTCGGGGGGCTGGCGTGGATCTGGGGAATCACCTCTTTTGCCGGGGTGAAGTCCATTGGACTTTACGGCACACCTGAGCAGAAGCAGCGGTTTCTGCCCGAAATCGCCGCCGGCAAACTGCGGGCCGCCATCGCCTTTACCGAACCCGGCGGCGGCACCGATGTTCTGGGCGCGCTGCGCACCGAGGCGGTGCGCGGCGATGGCGGCTGGATCCTGAGCGGCGAAAAGATATGGTCTTCGTCCGCGCATGTGGCCGACTACCTGCTGGTGCTGGCGCGCACCGACCGCAACGTGGAGAAACAGCATCACGGGGTATCGCTGTTCTTCGTGCCTGCGCGTCAGAACGGGATCAAGATCACCACGCTGCCGAAGCTGGGGATGCGGTCGATGGGCTCCTGTTCCATTGCCTTCGACCAGGTCTTCATCCCTGATGATCTGGTTCTGGGAGAGCCCGGTAGCGCCTGGAAGATGCTGCTTCCGACGCTGAACAACGAACGGCTCATGGTCGGGGCGTTTTGTCTGGGCGTCATCGACGGCGTTCTGGAAGATGCGCTCGACTACATGAAGCAACGCAAGGCGTTCGGCAAGGTGATCGGACAGTTTCAGGCGCTTCAGCACTACGTGGCCGATATCGCGATCTCGCAGAAGCAGGTTGAGCTGATGCTGTATCACTGCGCGCATCTTCAGTCCAAGGGCGTGGACAGCGGCATGGAGTCCTCCATGCTCAAGGTCGCAGCAGCAGATGCGGCAGTCGCGGCGGCTGACGCGGGCATCCAGATCATGGGCGGTATGGGCTATTCGGCCGAAACCGACATGCAGCGCTACTGGCGCGATGCGCGCCTGTGGAAAATCGGACCGATCACTCAGGAAATGGCAAGAAACGGGATCGCGGAGCGCCTTGGCCTGCCGCGGTCCTTCTGAAGGGAAGAAAGCATGACCACAATGAAAGCCGTCGTTCTGACCGAAGCGGAGGGCCCGGAGTCTGCGCGCCTTCAAACGGAGCCGCGTCCGGAACCCGGGCCCGGCGAGGTGCGCGTAAAGCTGCACGCGGCCTCTCTCAACCATCGCGAGTTGTGGATCAGCCGGGGTCAGTATCCCGGCATGAACCTGCCCTCGATCCTCGGCGCGGACGGCGCGGGCGCGATCGACGCGCTTGGCGAGGGGGTCGAGGGACTGACCCCGGGCGATGACGTTGTCCTCTATCCCGCGCGTGACTGGGGCGGAAGCGAGGCCTATCCGTCCGACAGCTTTTGCCTGCTGGGGATGCCGATTCCCGGTACGCTGGCCGAATACCTGTGCGTGCCGACCGCCAACGTGGCACCGAAGCCCGCGCATCTGAGCCATGTACAGGCGGCGGCCTTCCCGACCGCCGCCCTGACTGCGTGGCGCGCGCTGACCGTCAAGGCGGCGCTGAAGCCGGGCGACAAAGTGCTGATCACGGGCATCGGCGGCGGCGTGGCGACCTTTGCGCTGAGCTTTGCCGTCGCCATGGGCGCGGATGTCTGGGTCACCAGCGGCACAGCCGCCAATATCGAACAGGCCGTGGCTCTGGGCGCCAAGGGTGGATTTGACTATCACGACGAAGGCTGGGGCAAGGCCGCGCGCAAGGCCTCCGGCGGGTTCGACGTGGTGATCGACGGGGCACCCGCCGGCGCCTATGCCGCCTACGGACGCGCCATCGCCATGGGCGCGCGCATCGTCATCTACGGCTCGACGCAGGGCCCCATGTTCAAGGTCAACGCACCGGAATTCTTCCTGCGCCATGCGACGATTTTCGGCACCGCCATGGGAAGCCCGGCAGACTTTGCCGCCATGCTGGATTTTGTCGCGGACAAGGGCATCACCCCGGTGATACAGGCAGAGTTTCTCCTGGACGACATCGCCGACGCGTTTGCTGCCTTGCAGGGCGCGCATTTCGGCAAGGTCATCGTCGACATCCCGGGCACGGGAGGTGCGGCATGAGCGGGCTGTTCGACCTGTCCGGCAAGACCGCGCTGGTGACGGGCGGGGCCAACGGCATGGGCCGGATGATCGCCGAGGGGCTGCTGCGCGCGGGGGCTTCGGTCATCGTTACTTCGCGCAAGGCCGCGGATGCAGAAGCTGCGCAGGTCGCGCTTTCCGAGCTGGGCCAGGCGGAAGGGATTGCGGCCGACCTCGCCTCTGCCGAAGGGGCGGAGGCGCTGGCGGCGATGCTCGTGGATCGTGGCGCGCCCTTGCATATTGTCGTCAACAATGCCGGCAAGACCTTTGGCGCGCCGCTCGGCACCTTTCCGGCCAAGGGCTGGGACGGCGTGATGATGGTGAACGTGCAGGCTCCCTTCACCCTCGTGCGTGACCTGCTGCCGCTGCTGCGTGCCCATGCGACGACGGAAGATCCGGCGCGGATCATCAACATCGGGTCTGTGGCGGGCGCGCGCGTCGAAAACCTTCCTGCCTACTCCTATGCGGCCAGCAAGGCCGCCATTCACCACCTCTCGCGCGTCTTGGCGGTGGAACTGGCCGGGGACGCCATCACGGTCAACACGATCGTGCCGGGCTATTTCCCGACCAGCATGACATCGCATATTCGTGCCGAGGAACAGGCCCTGACCGAGCTGCACGATCACATTCCGCTGTGCCGGATGGGCCGGGCCGACGATATCGCCGGTGCCTGCGTGTTCCTGTCGGCGGCTTCAGGCGCCTATGTCACGGGCGTCAGCCTCCCGGTCGATGGAGGTATCCTTGCCTCAGGATGATCCGTCCCATTCGGTCGATGCGGTCGAAATCCAGGCCGTAACGATCACCACCGCCGAAGGCATGCGCCTTGCCGCGGACATCGCCGGAGAGCCGTGGCGCCCCCGCCTGATCTTTATCCACGGAGGCGGCCAGAGCCGAAGGTCATGGCGCAAGGCGGTGCGGACCATGGTAACCGCAGGCTATTCAGTCGTCTCCTATGACCTGCGTGGCCACGGCGAAAGCGACTGGTCGGACAGCGCCGACTATGACCTTGCTGCGCATGTGCGCGATCTTGGTGCGGTGATACGTGCGTCGCCGACACCGCCGGCACTGGTCGGTGCCTCTCTCGGCGGACGGGTCGCCCTGGCGGTGGCGGCAGAGTACGGGTCCGACCTGGTCCGCGCGCTGGTACTCGTCGACATGGCTCCGCGCGTGTCCCGCAAGGGACTGGAGCGCGTGGCGCAATTTCTGGACGTCAGCGCCGGTGGCTTCGACACCGTCCAGCAGGCGGCCGTCACGCTGGAACGCTATGCCGAGCGCGAGATCGGCCACAACTATTTCCGCCTGTCGCATTCCTTGACCACCGGGAAGGACGGGCGTATCTACTGGCGTTGGGATCCGCGGCTGGCGCAGCCGTCCTTCCTTTTGCCCGACAATATTGAGGACTACCTCACCGCCTGCGCCAGCCGCCTGACCTGTCCGACGCTTCTGGTACGCGGCACGCAAAGCGATATCGTCGATGACGATTCCGTGGCGCATTTTCGGAAGATCCAACCGGCGGCCGAAGTGGCCGAAATCAGCGGGGCCGGCCATCTGATGCGCACAGGCCAGCTGACCGTGTTCTGCGACTCAACACTTGCGTTCCTCGACAAGACATTTCGGCGCAGCGCCTGAGCCCGCCGTTTTTCTGCCAGGTCCTATCCGGCGTCAGGTGCCGACGCGCAGGACCCGCGCCAGTATGTCCCTGATCGAGAATTAGGGAAGAACCATGGATTTCTCACTAAGCGACGAACAGACTGCTTTCCGCGACATGGTGCGTCGCTGGGTGGATGCCGAATTGCCCAAGAGCCTTTCGCGGGACCTCGAAGCCAAGGAAAAGGACTATCCTTTTGAAATCTGGGACAAGCTGAAGGGCGCAGGCTTCTTCGGCATCGGGATCGACGAGGAATTCGGCGGGCAGGGCGGCGATGTCATCATGCAGATGATCATGGCGCGCGAGCTTGCCCGTTCTCTCAGTGGGTTGCTCTGGGTCTGGGGGCTGACATCTTTTGCAGGCGGAAAGTCCATCGGACTGTATGGCTCGGACGAACAGAAAAAGAAGTTCCTGCCCAAGATCGCTGCCGGGGAATGCCGCGTCTCCATTGGCTTCACCGAGCCGGGCGGTGGAACGGATGTTCTGGGCGCGATGCGCACGACGGCGGAAAAGGTCGAGGGCGGCTGGAAGATCAACGGCGAGAAGATGTGGTCATCTGCCAGCCATGTCGCCGACTATATCCTGATGCTGGTGCGCACCGACAAAAACGTCGAAAAGCAGCACCACGGTCTGACCCTGTTCTTCGTTCCAGGCGATGCCGAGGGTATGGAAAACCACCTGCTGCCCAAGCTGGGAATGCGTGCCATCGGATCAAGCCGGATCACGCTGACCGACGTGTTCGTCCCGGACGAACTGGTTCTGGGGGAACCGGGACGGGCCTGGTACATGCTGTTGCCGACCCTGAACAACGAACGGATCATGGTCGGCGCGCAATGCCTCGGCGCGATCGACGGGGTGCTGGAGGACGCGGTCGACTACGCCAAGCAGCGCAATGCTTTCGGCAAGCCCATCGGCGAATTTCAGGCCATTCAACACTACATCGCGGACATTGCCACGATGCAGCAGCAGGTCGAGCTGATGCTCTACTACGTGGCCTGGCTGCAAGCCACCGGTCAGGAATGCGGCGTGCAGGCCAACATGCTCAAGATGGTTGCATCGGAAAGCGCTGTGAAGGCGGCGGACCTGGGCATCCAGATCCTCGGCGGCATGGGCTACTCGGCAGAGACCGACATGCAGCGGTACTGGCGCGATCACCGGATCCTACGGATGACCCCGATTTCGAACGAGATGGTGCGCAATTCCATCGCGGAGTCCTTCGGGCTTCCCCGGTCGTTCTGAGGTGGGCAGCATGGCATTTGTTCCGCTTCCAGACGTGGTCGGCACCAGTCTTGCCGGCAAGGGCATGACCATTTCAGAAACCGAGAACCGCGCGCTGTGCGAGTCCGTGGGCGATGTGCCCGCGGCGGACGGAACCGCGCACCCGGTGTGGTTCTACGTTGCCTCTCAGGTCGGCATGGGGCCGAGCGTGGCCGAGATGTGCGCGATCTGCGACTTCGACGTAAACGACGGGCCGATGATGGCCTCGACCGGCGGGCATTTCCATGCGCCGCTCATGGTCGGCCAGCGCTACGAGGTCACCGGAGAGATCACCGGGCTGACCCGCAAGCAGAGCCGGAAGCTCGGCGTGATGGACCTGCTGGAATACAAGCTTCACCTCGACCTGCCGGACGGCACCCGCGTCTGTTCGGTCGACAATGCATGGGTTCTGCCGAGGGGGCGAGACGATGAAGCCTGAGATCGGTGCCGAACTGGCACCCTACCGGATAGAGAGCGTCGATCCCGACACCATGAAGGCCTGGGCGCCAATCTTGCGCGACCCCAACCCGATCCATCTGAACCGTGACGCCGTGCGGGCCGCGGGTCTCGGCGATCGGCGGATCAACCAGGGTCCGATCAATCTGGCCTATATTGTCACCATGTTGCATCGTGCCTTCCCCGGCGCGTTCATCGAGGACATTCGCAACCGGTTCACCGACAATGCCTATGAGGGCGAGAGCCTTGAGGCGCGCGCGACAGTGACCGGGGCGGAAGATGTCGGCGGACGCACGCGGATCACGCTCGATTTCACGTTGAATTCCGACGAACGCGCCGCAGTGATCTCGGGCAGCGCGGCGCTGCTCCTGCCGGAAACCACGCCGTCATGATCTTTGTCGCGATGCAGATCCGCGCCAGACCTGACTGTGCGGATAGGCTGTCAGCGGCCATGTCCGACATGATGGCGGCCTCCAGGCAGGACGCGGGGTGCGTGACCTACACCTATTCGCGCGCCCTGAACGATCCCGATCTCTTTCATCTTTGCGAGATCTGGCAGGACCGGCCGGTGATGCTGGCACATATCGACCAGCCCCATTCCGTGGCCTTCGTGACGACGCTGAAGGCCACCGCGACCTTTGAGTCGGTCCGGGCATACGAGGGTGACGTTGCAAAGACCCGCATTCCCGAACCCGGAACATCGGGAGCCTAGGGTGGAGCCGGTGGATATCATCGTCGTCGGGGCCGGCGCGGCGGGCTGCATCGTCGCCGCGCGCTTGGCCGAGGCGGGGCATCGCGTCTGCGTGTTCGAGGACGGTCCGAAAGACAGCAGCCCGTGGATCAAGGTTCCGGCCGGGTTTGTCAAAACGCTGACCGACCCGTCGATCACATGGAGATTTCCGCAAGTTCCGGGCGCCGCAATCGATGGCCGAGTCATCCCCGTGATCCAGGGGCGCACACTGGGCGGTTCGGGGTCAGTGAACGGAATGATCGTCAATCGGGGTCAGGCGGAAGACTACGACGGTTGGGCACAACGCGGTAACGCTGGCTGGGGCTATGCCGACGTTTTGCCGTATTTCCGCAAGACCGAGCGCTGGACCGGACCCGCCGACCCGGACCACCGCGGCACGGATGGCCCGCTCACCGTGGGGGTCCGGCGCTGGCCCTCACCCGTCAATGACGCTTTTGTCGCGGCGGCCGAAGCGGCAGGGGTTCCACGCAATCCGGACCATAACGGCGTCCTGCAGGCGGGCGTCGGCACATATCAGAGCGCCATTCACCGGGGCCGGCGGGTGAGCACGGCGGACGCCTTCCTGCGCCCGGCTATGCGCGCGCACGGTGTGCGGGTGGAAACGGGTTGCCGGGTCGTCCGGATCGTCGTCACGGACGGTGTGGCGACCGGAATTGAATACCGCCGCCACGGGACGGACGACATCCGAACCCTTGAGGCGCGGCGCGCTGTGGTCATCGCGGCCGGTGCGGTCAACACGCCCCGGCTGTTGCAGCTGTCCGGCCTGGGGCCGGGCGCGCTGCTGTCGGGTCTGGGTATCGAGGTGGTCCGCGACCTGCCCGGTGTCGGAGAGAACCTGCGCGATCACTACAGCCCGCGCCTTGTCGCCCGCACCCGTCGCCCGCGCGACAGCATGAACGGACGCGAACGTATGCCGCGGTTGATCGGCGAGGTGCTGCGCTGGTTGGCGGGGCGCCCGAGCATCCTGTCGCTGAGTCCCGCGTTGCTGAACGTCTTCTGGAAGAGCCACCCCGCGCTCGACCGTCCCGATTTTGCCCTCGTCTACGCGCCCGCCAGCTACCGGCGTGGCTATATCGGCCAGCTCGACCGGTTTGCCGGCATTACATGCGGCGCTTGGGTGATGCGTCCCGAGAGTTCCGGCCATGTCCGTCTGCGGTCTCCAGACTGGCATGCGGATCCCGAAATCGACGCCCGTTACCTGAGCGAGGAACACGACCGCAAGGTGACGGTCGCGGCACTGCGTTTCGCCCGCCAATTACTTGCAAGCGATGCGATGCGATGCGCCAGGTCATCGAGGCCGAGACATTCCCCGGCCCCGACGTTCAGAGCGATGACGACTGGCTGGCCTTTGCCAGGGCGGAAGGAAATTCCTCGAACCACCTGGTTGGCACTGCGCGCATGGGACCCGATGGCGATCCGATGGCGGTGCTGGATCCGCGCCTGCGGCTGCGTGGTGTCGCTGGTCTGCGCGTCATCGACAGTTCGGTCATGCCCTCGATGCCGTCGGCCAACACCTGGGCCGCCAGCATGATGATCGCGGAAAAGGGCGCCGCCATGCTGGCCGAGGATCTCTCCTCCGGACAGCCGCAGGGTATGGTTCATTGAGGTGTCCGGACCTCCACTGGGACCACGTCGTCATCGGCGCGGGATCGTCCGGATGCGTGGTGGCCGAGCGGCTGTCATCCGATCCCGCCCGCCGCGTCCTGCTGGTCGAGGCGGGCGGCGCGAACGCCAGCCCGTTCGTCACCATGCCGCGCGGCTTCGGCAAACTGAACGGCGATCCTCGCTACAACTGGAAGTACCGCGCGGAGCCGACAGGGCCCGCCAACCGACGGGAATATTGGCTGCGCGGGCGCGGATTGGGCGGCTCCGGTGCCGTCAACGGGTCGGTCTGGGTGCGCGGCCTGCCGCAGGACTTCGACGACTGGGCCGAGGCGGGCTGCACCGGTTGGGGCTGGGAGGACATGCGGCCCTCGTTCGAGGCCATCGAAGACGGGGAAAGCGGCCGCCCACCCCTGGGTGTCACGCCACATCCCGGCGGCAGCGCGTTGTGCGACGCCTTCATCGCCTCGGCACGGGCCATGGGTTTGCCGGTCATGGGTGACCTGAACACTGCAAAGGGTCCGGCCATCGGCTATCAGCCCCGGTCGATCCTGCGCGGACGGCGACGCAACGGGGCGTCGCTGCTGGCCGAGGCGAAGGCGCGGCGCAACCTGCATGTTCTGACCGGGGCCGAAGCACTGCGTATTACCTTCGAGGGCCGGTCCGTCACCGGGGTGGCGCTGCGCGACACCTCCGGCGACTTTGCTGTGGCTGCCGGTAACGTGGTGCTCTGCGCCGGGGCGCTGAACACGCCGAAGCTGCTGATGCTGTCGGGGATCGGTCCCGCTGCCGTTCTCGGCAATCTCGGCATCGCCGTGGTGGCGGACGCGCCAGAGGTTGGCCAGAACCTGCGGGAACACAGACTTCTGTCACTTCAGTATCGGCTGAGGCGGGGCAGCTCGAACCACGGGTTTCGCGGCGCTGGCTTGCTCGCAAGTGTCGCGCGGTATTATGCGGCCCGCTCGGGACCGCTGGCGCAGTCGGCCTTCGAAGTCGGCGGCTTCATCCGAACGATGTCCGGTCCCGGGCGACCGGATGCGCAGATCGAGTTTGCGCCCTTGTCGATGGACCGGAGCACGCAGCGTCTGACGGTTGAAGACCATCCCGGCGCGCTGTGTGGCGGATACCCGATGCGGCCCGAAAGTACCGGCAGCCTGACCTTGACGGCCGCGGCCCCGGATACGCCAATGACAATCAGTCCCGGATATCTCACCGCAGAAACCGACCGGGCCGTTTCGGTCGGCATCACGCGGTTCATACGTGCGCTGTTCAAGCGTCCCGAGATGGCCGCCTATGAGCCGCAAGAGAGTTTCCCCGGCCCCGAGGTGGACAGTGACGAAGGGATCGTCGCAGCCTACCACACCAGGGGTCAGGCCGGGTTTCACGCCGCCTGCACCTGCCGCATGGGCAGCGACGCGCGCGCGGTGGTGGACCCGCAGACGCGCGTGCGGGGCGTCCTGGGGCTGAACATCGCCGATATTTCGATCATGCCCGCGCTCGTCTCCGGCAACACCAATGCACCGGCGATGGCCATGGCGCACCGCGCCGCGGGGCTCATCGCCGCGTCGCAGACAGCCGGGGCACCCGTTCCGGTACGTTCCACGGGAGGAAAACCGGTGTGAGACACGTGATACCCGCAGCAATGGCGGTCGCCGTCAGCACAAGCGGGGCCAGCGCCGCCGATCCGGTCCGCCGGGTCGTCATCGCGCAACCGGATGGCACGTCGATCGTGGCCAGCGACGAGATGGGCGCGCCCGAGGACGTGGCGGGCGCGAAACGGATATGGACGGCAAGCAGAAATCAGGAGCCATGGCCATGGATCATCGGGACGTGACGGGATTTGCGACGATGCTGCGGGACACCGCGGCGAAATTTCATGATGCGACCGCCGTTGTCATGGACGAGGGGCGGCACAGCTACGGTTCCCTGCTCCAAAGCGGAGCCGACCGGGCGCGCCAGCTCGGCGCGCTCGGCCTGCGCAGGGGGGACCGGGTCGCGCTGCTGATGCCGAACTGCATGGAGTTCATCGAGCTACTTGTCGGTGCATCCATGCTCGGCGTGGTCATCGTTCCGGTCAATACCCGGTTCCGGGCGCATGAACTGGGCCA
>Ga0316207_10005530_pt1 | contig 10427 bp, 10 predicted proteins | sample 6weekpyrite_MG_FD_204943 | JGI IMG/M metagenome (GOLD analysis project Ga0316207, IMG submission 204943) | Microbial mat bacterial communities from mineral coupon in-situ incubated in ocean water Damariscotta River, Maine, United States -... | ecosystem: Environmental > Aquatic > Marine >...
TGCTCGAGATTTCGACTACGATCAGCCATCCATTTATAAAACGCGCTTCCAAGCCCAGTACCGAATAGCAAGACCATACTTAAAATATGCAAATATTTTAATGCTAAAAAACTCATAACTTACTCATACCCGTTTTAAGATCTAATGGCATACGACCAATAAAATTTGCCAGCGGCTCTACATCGGATACATTTCCTTTTTGTAACATCCTTAAATTATCCGGATTCATTAACGGGACTATAAATTTTCCAAATTTGGCCATTGCCATAACCATATTAAATGGAATAGAAATAACGAGTGCTCGACGTTTACCCTTTATAGTTCGCATAAACTGCAACCATTCTTTAAATGAGGTGGAATGCGCACCAACAATATCAAGCGTAATATTAGTCTTATCAGTTGTTAAGCATGTTAAAACGGTATCTGTCAGATCACTAATATGAACGGGTTGAAGCATTTGCTCACCACCATCAAGTAATGACAGCACAGGTAATGATGCTAAGCGCTGAAACATCTGCATACTTTGCCCTCCGCGCCCATAAACTAATGATGGACGCAGTACAAACCAGTTAACTGGTAATGATCTCAGTACATCATCTGCTTCATTTTTAGTTTTCTGGTAAGGCGTAAATGCGTGTTCATCGGCTCCTAAGGCGGATATTTGTATTACCCTTTCTGTTTTACTCTCTGCGCATGCATGGAATAAGGCTGTAGGGGCATCGCAGTGTAATGTTTTGAATTTTTGATTTCGTGTTTCTACAATTATGCCTACACAATTAATCACGACATCAATGTCTATTAATAAAGGAAGCCAGTTTTCCCTGCTCGTCATCGTATTGAAGTCATAACCATTACTGCGAGAAATGGCTTTAACTTTATGCCCCGCTTCATCGAGTGCATTTGAGATATGCCGACCAATAAAACCAGTGGCCCCGGTTAGTAAAATATTCATTCTTATTTACCTTAAAGTGCGTACTCTTATGTGAATTCGTAATCACATAATATGTACTGAAACACGTTATGACTTCCAGAATGATAGAACAGTAGGTAATTTTTACTCCAGAAAGATCATTCTGGAGTAATGACAGGTCCAATTTTACGATATTTCCCAGGTGTCATACCTGTAATTTCACGAAATGCATCATAAAAGTTTGATTGTGATGTGAAACCAACACTGAGCCCTACTGATAAGACCGATGCTGAGGATTCATCCAGTAACATTTTTTTAGCAGCATCAACCCTCAGTTCTCTCATATAACGGGAAAAGCCTTTACCTAATCGGGTATTTATCAGCTCCGATAGCTGATGACTGGATAAGTTTATTTGGCTAGCCAGACTCTGCAGGTCAAGCTCATTGTTCTCGTAAACTTTATCTATTGCCATCAAAGCATTAAGTTTATCCAGATATAGGTCACAATCCACATTAGAGAGTGTTGAGGTGCTATAGGTTTCAGAAACTGCTTCTGTGATTTTAGCTGGCAACCTGGGAGACAGGTTTATAACCAGATTGATCAAAATAAATGCACCACCTATGGCACTGGTATACAGGGCAAAAAATATTTTTTCATCCAGAGCAGGTAGACTCAAACCCATAATCAAAACCGTCAGGGCAAGCATAAATGCAATACCCAGCATGATTAATTCCAGATAAAAACGGCTACGTTGTTTTCGCAAAGCATAAACACTCCTGGACAACCATAACAGGTAACCACCACCTATAATAAATGCAGCTGGAAAAGCAATCGATGCAGGTAGCCAGAAAGCTGCTATCACTGGTAATACGTGAATTAAATTTGACGCATGAAAATTCCCGCCGCCCTTCAATAGCGGTTTACTGAATAAATAAAAGACAGGTGCTACTGCAAACAATAACATCTGATACAAGCCACTATGAATAAACGAGTTCCCGAGATATAAATAGATAAAGTGGATAGACTGTAATCCAGCAAGTGTTAGAACCAGTACAATCCCCATATAACGAATTTGAGTTTGTTCAGGATAATTGGTAGTGCGAAAATGCGTAAAAGCTAATATCAAGGCACTAAATATTGAGAACCCACTTAAAAGTATTGCGATTGTGAGCACTGATTGGCTACCTTTTAAAAATATTTTTTAGAATGCATTTTAAATGAAGCTTGATTTAACTACTTAAATCTTCAACGAACTTTACCACTTTCAGAAAAAAAAAGTAAAACAGCTGTCAACAGACAGCTTATTTATATTGACCTACTGATTAGGCCTGTTAACTTAATTAGTCATTACGACAGGAGATATAGCAGAGAGCTAAAAACTCCTCTGCTATATATTTATCCCATCACTTTAAAACAGCACATTCTCGCTAACTGTTATCTAAAGAATCACACGCATTCTTAAAAGCTTCTGCAAGAGAAAGTAATACGGCTACATCATCTGCGTTAGCAAGTGCCTGATCTCTTCTAAAGGCCAGCATTACTCCCTGATTAACCTCTATATAAAAATCATCATATTTAACTATAAAATCAATAAGCTCAGGTGAAAGGTGTGGCAATGGATCCGCACCATTTTTTGTGAACAGACGATATTTATCAGAAAAGCTCTGATTTTTAGAAAAAGCTACCTCATCAAAATCAATCAGATAGCGCTCTAAATAATGACCCGGTGTTATTACCAAATCAGGTATTGTCGAAGTTAATTCAGTAGGACAACGCAATGTCAGCTTTGTATGCCAATGCTTAGAGTAATAATCCGGTGGAGATGTATGACTATAATCAGACAGGTGGATATTACATCCCATATAATCACCCGTCATGCCATTACACTCTTCTTTATCAGAACCGCGACGCATATAAACAAAATTTTCTACATTAAGGACACTTATAATGTCAGACTGAAATTCCAGTTTATATTGTTTAGACAGGCTTTCCATTTGCACTTCCCTTTCACTGCGTCTAGCCTCTTCTTTTATTAAAATAGCATCCTGCATACGAGCCGCTAATGAATGCCGCGTAAACTGGAAAAAGTTTTCTATTCCAACTAACTCAAACACTCTTCCGTCACGAACGCACTCTTCTTCAAACTGGTGCAGGTACTCCATTGCAGTGTGATCAATTATCCTTCCTGACTCAGTAATGATCAAAGTAACCCCTTCTTTAGGTGACAAACTAGCAAGAATCTTATCTAGATGCAGCAGGTTAAAACACACCAATGAAGAAATGGTCATTTCATAATGAGCGACACCATCACGCTCTAACGTCTTTATGTTGATAATGGGTGACGAAAACAAACTTTTAAAGTTCCCCCATAGCAAGTTATATGATTGGTGTAAACTTATGCGCCCTGTTAATACACGGCGGAAAGAAGGCATCAATAAATATAGTAGCAATATAACCTCTGCAGTCATTCCTATGAGAATACCCCAAAGAAGATCGGTAGCTAGAACTGAGATAATAGTGATAACAAAGATAATAAGCTGATCACGACCCACTGAATAGGTTTTTGTGAAAACCTTGTACTCACACAATTTCCAGCCAACATATATTAAAATTGCAGCGATTGCTGACAACGGCACCATAGAGATAAAATCAGTTGCTACAAACAGGAACAGCAATAAGAATGTGGCATTATAAAAATTAGCCCAAAGTGTTCGACCACCCGCATCAATATTTGTACGACTCTTAATACCCCCAGGAATAATCGTTAAACCACCAAATATACTAGAAAGTGTATTAGACACGCCCATTGCACGCAGGGTCACATTGGGATCTGACTTACGTTGAAATGGATCAATTTTATCAACCGCCTTTATTGTGGCTAATGACTCAACCCCATCAATAAGTGTTAAGGTAATTACGACAACTAACACTCCCCACCATAAATCAGGCCGTGAGAATACTTCTCCGAAAGCAGGCACGGTAATGCCACCATCTAAAATACTATCCGGCATAGAAATCAAATACTTGGCATCAAGATTAAAAACAAAGGCTAATACAATGCCTAATAATGTAACGAATAATGGTGGCGGGACTTTACGCATCCATTCGTGACGTGATTTATTCAAATAAAAAATGAGAAATAAACTAAGCGAGCCAATAAATAAAACGCCCCACTCAATTTGTAAAAATGCCTGCGGTAGCTTTGTTACTGAAGCCAACATAGATTTAGATGCTGGCAAAATAGCTCCCATTAATGCGGGAATTTGTTTAATGATAATAATAAGGCCAATCGCAGCGAGCATGGCTTCGACCACGGTCACTGGAAGGAAAATGGCATATCGCCCAGTTTTGAAATATGCCAGGACTATTTGAAGAAGGCCGGTAATACAAATCGCTACCAGTAAGAGCGGATAACCTGCGGCGAGGTCGCCACCACCTAAGACTAACATGCCTGCTAAAAGTGCCGGTGCCAGTCCCGCAGCGGGGCCACTGATAGTGACATATGCACCACCCAGAAAAGGAAATATCAAGCCCGCAATAATGGCTGAAATTAACCCCGTAACTGGTGGAGCACCGGATGCAATCGCAATACCGAGTGACAAAGGTAAGGAAACCAGTGAAACCTGAAGTCCGGCTAATAAATCAAAACGCCAGTGCTTTAACCCCTTAATACCATTCTGTGGACTTTCGGTCATATCACTTTCCCCTAAAAGCTTTTATTGTGCTGGAACTACATTAATGCAGGCCCAGAATTTTTCATATATATTTTTATTATTTATTTCTACTTATATCAATATCCTGGCGAATTGTCGTTAATCTCGCTCGTATTGATAACTGCTCCACTCCCCTAACATACATTGTTTTTGCTTTTATTCAGGGATTTATGAAGCTTTTCTCCTTTAAACTCATACTAATTATTTATGGCAAATGCTACCTTTAGCTTTTAATTTACGGCTAACTTCAGTGCAGTTGCTCGCTCATCTGTAATATTTTCTACTGGCAAACCAGTCAAAACTCCCATCTCTTCGAGACGTTGAAGGGGCTGTCCACTACCCACCAGAAATACTGAGCGCCCTGCGTTGACCATATCCAGGATAGCCTCTTCAAGAGTCAGCGCAGCTGAAACACCGAGGTGAGGAACTTCTCTAAAATCAATCACAAGCGCCTTACAATCTTCAAATTGCGAGTTCTTACGCGAAATCGCACGCGATGTACCAAATATCATTGTACCGTGTAAGTGTAATAACAAAACCTTACCTTGAGCGTTAAATAACAACTCACGCTCCTGATCCGACAACTCTAAATCAGTCTCATCTGGATCTGTAATAGCTTTGACGTCATCTTCCTGTAATTCCGACAAACGCATTATTGTCATAACATTAGCTAAAAATAAACCAATACCTACTGCGACAATAAGATCAACAAATACGGTCAGTAAAATAACACCATATGTAATTAACGCCCCCTTACCTGAAATTAAGTGCGCACGCTTCAAAAATCCCCAGTCAATAATATCTATACCCACTTTCAGAGCAATTCCGGCTAAGACTGCAAGTGGAATTACTGAGGTTAAATCGGCAGCCCACAACAATACAATTAAAAGTATTCCAGCCCGTATTAAACCTGATAGAGCAGTTTGTGCACCTGCCTGTATACTGACCACTGTACCCATTGTGGCACCCGCACCAGGAAGACCACCAAAAAAACCGGACATTACATTGCCGACTCCCTGACCGATCAATTCTTTATCTGAATCATGCTGGCTACGAGTTAAACTATCAGCGACTACTGAAGTTAGTAAGGCATCAATACAGCCCAACATGCCCAGGACAATTGCATCAATAAACATTTCTTTCCATTGATCAGGGCTAAAATAAGGCATCTGTAATTCTGGTAGACCAGTTGGAATTTCACCAATTCGACGAATATCATCTGAAGAAAGTAAAACAAACGAAACCAGTGTACATACAATTAAAGCGATCAGTTGAGGTGGTAAGTAACGCTTAAGTTTACCTGGCATAAATAACAATATAGCTACTGTCAATAAAGCTAATAATGCCTCTTCCACTTGAATATTTGAAAACAGAACAGGCAAATTCTCAAGAATTGAAAGCACGCCACCAGAAGGTGCTGCCTGACCAAGTAAAGGACCGATTTGCAATATAATAAGAATAATGCCAATACCAGACATAAAACCCGATATGACTGTGTAAGGCATAAGCGTGACATATTTTCCCAAACGCATCACACCAAATAAAATCTGAAACAGCCCGGCCATGATAACGACTGTGAAAGCCATTGCCATACCATTTACCGGATCAGAAGCAATAGAGTTTGCAATAACCGCTGTAAATACAACTGTCATGGGCCCAGTCGGCTCTGAAATTAATGTGGGAGAACCACCGAACAAAGCAGCAAATAACCCAACTAAAACCGCTCCATATAAGCCTGCTTCAGCACCTGCTCCAGAGGCAACACCAAAGGCAAGCGCCATTGGCAATGCAATTACAGCAGCGGTAACACCACCAAAAACATCACCATGTATATTACGCAAACTTATATCATTAAATATCGACATTCTGTTACCCATTCGAGAAAAACAATTAGCTGAATGTATTATTTCTTATCAATAAACTACAAATATACCTATTATGAATTACTCCAATCAAGATACTCATTGATCATAGCGATGGTAAATATAGTTAAATAGTGTTCAATATAATAGTCTCGATATAAAACGGACTTTCATATATTTTTATAAAAAAGTTATTTTATTATTTTTTTAAACTTTTTTTCTTTTTAGTTTTTTTATTGGTCGATTTTGAAGAAATTTCTATCTGCTCGACTTCTTTATTCAAAATCTCTTCAAGCTCTGGCCATAGTTTTATCAACCTGTTTCTGGTCAATTGCTCCTGTCCTACTGCAAATTCTAGAAATGTTCTGGCAATGAGCGATAAATCTTTTCCTTTTGGATGCACTAGATACCAGTTTCTTAAAATTGGAAAACCTTCCACATCAAGTATAACAACGGGGCCTTCTCTACCTTCAAGAAGTAAAGTATGAAGTGATAATACGGAAAGACCCAGACCTCCAACTACTGCATGTTTAATCGCTTCGTTATCACCTAACTCCATACGAATCTTGGGTTTTAATTTTTGACTTTCAAAGGTTTTAAGTATTGCGTCTCGAACACCTGAACCGGGCTCTCGTATAATGAACGGTTCATTGGCAATGTCTGACAACGGTATATTCTTTTTGCCTACCAGGGGATGGTCTCGCGGCGCCACGACTACGAGTGGATTGGGCGCAAATTTATAATCAACAAGCTCTATCTCATTTTTAGGAGCTTGTCCCATAATGTATAGATCATCAGCATTTGCATGCATTCTCTCTATAATTGTGTCACGGTTACTCACTTCAAGAGAGAGGTCTATTCCGGGATACTGACGACTGAATTCACCTAGCATTTCTGGTGCAATGTACTTTGCTGTTGTTACAACACCGAGCTGAAGCTTACCTAGCTTAAGACCTTTTAAATCCGCCATATTCATTTCAAGATTGGCTAATGATTCAAAGATATTTCTACAGGCCTCGTATAACACTCTACCTGCTTCTGTCGACTGCACATTACGGCCTACATGCTCAAATAAAGGCAAGCCCATGGAATCAGTCAATTTACGCATCTGCATAGACACAGTTGGCTGAGTTAAAAATAATTCTTCGGCTGCTCTGGTAAAACTACCAAGTCTGTAAATGGCTTCAAAAACCTGTAATTGTCTGAATGTGGCATGCCTGATTAAATATTCAGGCATTATGGAAGGTGGTGTATATGTGCTTTTACTGGAACTCGGCATATGGACCAACAGACTCATGTTTAAGCATAAAGTATTCGATAGTATATTATGCCGTACAGGAACAGTACAGGGGTCTTACTTTTTGTGATGAATAAGATTTTTTAATGCTGCCTGTAACCCTGGCTAACACGATCAAAGTATTCATTAATATTTGAGTCTGAGTTAATAGACCAATAAAAGAAATCAAAATATTTACTGACAGCCGCTCTTATTATTGTGACTAGATACTATTACTGATAACAATCCATAAACCGTAGTTACCTGTCCACAGATTGTCGTCAGTATTAAATTACACGTTAGTCAGGCCAGACTCGTGTTGAATTGAATTTTTTAGAACTTGAATTATCTTTCTTAACCTGATCATTACGCTTTGCGGATGTTTTTTGTGGTATTTCTTTTGGTGTTTCTTTTACAGTCTCTGACACAGGCTTTTGTGGTACTTCTTTTGCGCTAACTTTTACTGATGTATCAGCGGGTTTTGTAACTGCTTTTGGAGCTTCATCAGCACTCGTTACAGTTTTATTTTCAGCAGCATCATCTTTGATGCTATCTTTTGTTTTACGCATAGAACTCATTAATTTTTCACGGGCTTTGTCTTTCATACTCATGTTAAATAATCTCCTCAATCAGCTGATTTAGCTCAGTGATTGCATCACTGGCTTTTTTACCCATATCAAAAATAGTTTTACCCTCCATGATACTATTTCTGTAAATAGCTCGTCTTCTAATAGCCGTTTTTGCCACTGGCAAATCAATTTCAGCCAGAGCATCACGTACCAGTCGAGATAGTGTTGACCTTAATTCAATCTGATTAATAATTAATAATGCACTTAAAGGGGAATTTTTTTCTCTCGCTCGAGATACTGCCTCTTCGATATGTACCGTAGCCCATAGATCAATAGGTGAAGGTTGCACTGGTATTAGTACCAAATCACAGAAATTTAATACATCAGTTGTTTGTGAAGCATGTACTGAAGGCGGACAGTCAATAACGATATATTGATATGTTTCCAGTAAAGCAGTAGCCTGCTTTTCAATATCATCACTTACAACCTGTACGGCTATAGCATCGTCATTATCTGATATTTCACGCCATTGAAATGATGAGCCTTGAGGGTCAGCATCCAGAATAATGACGCTATTGTTTTGTGATAGAGCAGTAGCAAGGTTTAGCGATAATGTGGTTTTGCCAACCCCACCTTTGTTACCAGCAATAGCTATTACAGGCATTAATAATTCCTAATTAGATTTATCTTTAACCAGCTGATCAAGCTGATCCGCAAATTTATGCTGCATATCACTTAGTGTTGTTTCACCTTCTATCAGGTGTATTGTGATATTAACATAGTCTTTGCCAAAACCCATATCTGGAAAGAAATCTTCACGCTCTGAAATCTCAGCTGCGTTATCTAGAAAATCACGTAATGAGGTATAATTATCAAATTCATATCGGCGCTCTAGTCGCAACGGACGACTACGCTCTTCCCACTGATCACTCATGAGTGCTCTCCAATATTTAATATCGCGATGTTAAATTTGTCCAGCAGGCGTTGATATATTTTGAATCCATTTAACCAACTCTTGCGCATGCACTTTTTCTTCTGCAAGCAAAGCTTCAAAAAAGAGTCGGTTATCATGGTCAGCTATGCTAACGCAGTGACGTACTGCATTATCATATAAACTAATCAATTCATTTTCAAATTCATAGTCATGCTGTAATAACATCTGAAGATTGTTAGCCAGGCGTACCGGCCGAAGTTGAGATGCATTAGGTGCTACACCCAATGCCAACATTCGACTAATAATACGATCTGCATGCCCCATTTCTTCACTGGCTTCATCGCTAAATTTTTTAGCTGCTTCGGCTAGACCCCAGGTTTCAACAAGTCTGGCTTGAGTGCTGTAAAGCTGTACAGCAGACATCTCCAGACTTAAAGCCCGGCCGAGATAACCAAGAACATGTGAATCAGTCTTTAACTGTAACATGAGAACAACTTAGTCATTAATAGTCAGTTAGCTACGCGCTTGATTATTGCTAGTTGCGCCACTCAGTACAGGTTCTACCTCAGTGTGTGGACGCGCAATAATATGTGCTGCTACCAGACCATCGCCAACTCGCTCACAGGCATCTGCACCAGCACGAACCGCTGCGTTTACCGCACCAGTCTCACCGCGTACAAGAACAGTAACGTAACCGCCGCCAACAAATTCACGTCCAATTAATTGGACTTCTGCTGCTTTAGTCATAGCATCTGCTGCTTCAATAGCAGGTACTAATCCACGGGTCTCAATCATACCCAGTGCAATACCGTAATTATCGTTGGCCATGGTTTATTCTCCTGTTAAGAGTGTTGTCTAATAATCTTAAAAACTTTATAAGATTATTATTTAGCTTTAGCACCAGCTAAAACAGGTTCAACTTCAGTGTGTGGACGAGCAATTATGTGAGCTGCTACAAGGCCATCACCAACGCGTTCACAGGCATCAGCGCCAGCACGAACGGCTGCGTTTACCGCACCAGTTTCACCACGAACGAGGACTGTTACATAACCGCCGCCAACAAATTCACGTCCAATTAATTGAACTTCTGCTGCTTTAGTCATAGCATCTGCTGCTTCAATAGCAGGTACTAATCCACGTGTTTCTATCATACCTAGTGCAA
>Ga0316207_10005532_pt1 | contig 10426 bp, 7 predicted proteins | sample 6weekpyrite_MG_FD_204943 | JGI IMG/M metagenome (GOLD analysis project Ga0316207, IMG submission 204943) | Microbial mat bacterial communities from mineral coupon in-situ incubated in ocean water Damariscotta River, Maine, United States -... | ecosystem: Environmental > Aquatic > Marine >...
TTCAAACCGGCAGGCCGAACTCGATACCCTAACTACACGTGTTGTCGAAAGCGGGCTTGCAGTTTGGTCTGGTGGCGCAGCAGAAACCGCGTCTTTGTTGGTGTCTGGTCAATCAAATCTGCTGGAAAATGTCGAAGCAGCAGGTGATTTGGAACGCATTCGCCAGCTTTTTGAGGAGCTGGAACGAAAAAAAGACTTGATCAAATTGATGGAACTCGCCAAAGACGGGCGCGGCGTACGTTTGTTTATAGGCGCGGAGAATAATTTATTTTCCTTGTCGGGTTCATCTTTGGTGGTTTCTCCCTATATGAATCCTGCAAACAATGTTGTGGGCGTTATTGGCGTTATTGGTCCAACCAGGCTGAATTACGCGCGCATTGTGCCGATGGTTGATTATACAGCGCAAGTGGTAAGCCGCTTGCTGAACAAGCCCTAAGGGGCTCTAGAAATTTTGAGTAGACGGAACGGCAATGAACGAACCAAATCAGTTTGAAGACGAAGACAATGGTCTTACGGAAGAAGAAATTCTGAACGCAGAGCAGGTTGAAGAAGTGGCCGAGCCAACAGATGCAGAAGTAATCGCAGGGCTTCAATCGGAAGTCGCAGTTTTAAAGGACCGCTTGTTGCGCACGGCTGCTGAAACCGAAAATGTGCGTCGCCGGGCGGAAAAGGACAAAGCCGATGCGGGTAAATATGCTGTTACCGGCTTTGCTCGTGACATGTTGAATGTGAGCGACAACCTGCGCCGAGCCCTTGACGTGCAGCCCGAAGATGTTGCCGATAACATGAAAGGCTTTGTTGAAGGCGTTGCCATGACAGAAAGCGAACTATTGAATACGATGGAGCGCTACGGCATTACCAAAGTAGAGCCAGAAATTGGTGAAAAATTTGACCATAAATTCCATCAGGCGATGTTCGAAGTGCCAACTGAAGAGCAAGCTCCGGGCTCAATAATGCAGGTTGTTGCACCAGGTTATGTGATCAAAGACCGCCTTCTGCGCCCGGCGATGGTAGGTGTGGCCAAGGGCGAAGGCAAAAAGCTCGATACCGAAGCTTGATAAAAAGGCCTATGCCTTAAGCCATTAATTAAAATAATAAAATATACAGCACCCCATGTTCTCAGGGGTGTTTTAAAGTAAAAACTGGAGTCGGCGCCGGGTATCTCCGGTTCCAGTTTATTTATGTGCGTGCCAGAGATTCTTTTATCAGCGCTTTGCTTTCGGGAATTCCGTATAGCGCAATGAAACCACCCATGCGTGGGCCTTGGCTTTGGCCCAAAAGCACCTCGTAGCAGGCTTTGAACCAGTCACGCAGGTTCTCAAACTCGGCGTCTTTACCGGCGGAATATACTTCGGTCATAATCACATTCGCGTCGGTCTCATTGTCACCAAGTGCATCAAGCCTTGCAAGTAAGCTGTTGAAGGCTGTGGTTTCTTGCTCAGTAGCTGCACGGAACTTTTTATTTGGCTTAACAAAATCTTCAAAATATTTCAGCGCATAGCCCATCAAGCCGTCCAGTGCAGGAAATGTTTCCGCAGTAGCACCCGGTGCATATTTTGCGACAAAACCCCACAAAGTTTCTTTGTCGTGAGCGTGTGAGGCTGAAACCAAATTCAATAGCAAAGCGAAGCTGATCGGTAAGTTGGCTGGCTCAACATTTCCGCCATGAATGTGCCAGGCAGGATTCTTATAGTGTGCTGCTTCGTCTTCGTCCGCATATTTGCCGACAAATGTATAATATTCGTCCACGGCCTTGGGGATGACATCAAAATGGAGACGCTTGGCCTTTCTAGGGCTTTGGAACATATATAATGACAGGCTTTCGGGGCTCGCATAGGCTAGCCATTCTTCGATCGAAATGCCGTTGCCTTTTGACTTGGAAATCTTGCGGCCTTCTTCGTCGAGAAACATCTCGTAACTCAGTGCTTCCGGTGGTTTTCCACCAAGAATACGGCGAATGATCGAGGAAAGCTTTACGCTTTCGTCCAGGTCTTTGCCAGCCATCTCATAATCAACATCCAATGCATCCCAGCGCATGGCCCAGTCTACTTTCCATTGGCATTTAACGTTGCCGCCGGTGACGGTGGTTTCTACGCGTTTGCCTGAAGTGGCTTCGAAGGAAATAATGCCCTTCTCTGGGTCCTCCAGGCGCACCGGCACTTGCAACACCTCGCCAGTTTCCGGGCAAAGCGGCAGGAACGGGCTATATGTTTGCCGCCTCTCTTCGCCCAGCGTTGGCAGGATCACATTGATGATTTTGTCATATTGCTGGCAAATTTTAAGCAGGGTGGCGTCAAATTGACCTGATTTATAACAATCGGTCGATGAATAAAACTCGTAGGTGAACCCAAACTGATCAAGGAAGGCCTTCAGGCGAGCATTATTATGGGCACCAAAGCTATCGTGCGTGCCAAAAGGGTCAGGTACAGCAGTAAGTGGTTGGCCCAAGTGCTCCGCCAGCATCTCCTGATTTGGCAAGTTGGATGGCACTTTCCTGAGGCCGTCCATATCGTCAGAGAAACAGATCAGCTTGGTTGGAATGTCTGAAATTTCTTCAAATGCGCGCATCACCATGCTGGTGCGCGCTACTTCGCCGAACGTGCCAATGTGCGGCAGACCAGATGGGCCGTAACCGGTTTGAAACAGCACATAACCTTTTTCCGGCGTGTCCGATTTGTAGCGTTTGACCAGCTTTTCTGCCTCTTTGAACGGCCAGGTGTTCGAAGCAAGAGCGAGTTCAATATTACCAGTCATAAGCGCCACCATTGAGTTTGCGTAAGAATGCACTAAAAAGTCGCCGGACCCTAGGGATTGTCAGGGCTCACGTCAAGAAAAACACTCTAAGCTTGCTACAGACATAACGCCAATTTGATTGTGCACCAATCTAAGCTGTTTTTTGGCGGAGTGTCTCTTTATGCTGCGCCAATGGAAGATTTCTCTAACCCAGATTTGGTCGTAGACGCAGCGCGACAGGACGCTTCATTGCACGCGATACCTGCGGCTGTTATCGGCGTGCGTTTCGCAACACTCTTGAGTGCAGACGGTGAACTTGAAGAGATGGCGCTAGAGGTTGCGGCTGAGCGGTTGAGCCGAACGCCTCATTTGGTTGTCAACCGGGTGTTGGCTGCACGGCGGCTTGGTCTGCCGGTCATTCGGGCGTATGATCTTTTGGAGCTATTCGCATTTGTCAGGCCAGCGCGTTACTGTTTGCCTACTGCCCACGGCCTGCTCGCGGCGCTGCACCTTGAAGAAAAAGCTGAAACCGCAGAAGACGAATGTCTGGTTTTCGCCAAAATAGCTGAACGATTGTTCGCTGATATGGAAGCACAGACATACCCTTATCGGGCAGGTGGATCACGGGTTTTGATGATGATGGCGCGGGCCGGGTGGCCGTGGGGTCCATTGGCGCTTGGTGCTATTGAGACTTACCCGGATCATAGCCGCGAAGACGGGCTTGCTGTTTGGACAGCACTCAACGATTGGGAAGACGGTGCCCCGCCCCCGCCCCCCGGTAATGACCCTGTTGCTGCGGAAGAAAGTCAGGCGCGGCTTGGCGCTTTGTTGGGGGAAAACTCTGAAGAGCGGGAAGGCCAAAAACGGTATGCGGCCGCGGCTACGCATGTGTTTCGGCCTCGCGAAATGGCGGAAGGCCCCAATGTTCAGCTTTTGGAAGCAGGAACGGGAACGGGTAAAACCCTTGGTTACATAGCTCCTGCCAGCCTGTGGGCAGAAAAAAACGAAGGCCCGGTCTGGCTTTCAACTTTCACCAAAAATCTGCAACGCCAATTGGGACAGGAACTTTCAAAACTATATCCGGAGCCAAAAATCAAAGCCAAACGGGTTGTTGTTCGCAAAGGGCGCGAGAACTACGCCTGCCTATTGAATATAGAAGAAACCATGCGCGCTGTGATGATGCGAGCAGGCACTGGTGGCCCCAATACACAAGGCGGAATGGACCGTGATCAAATTTTGGTCGGGCTGGTGGTGCGCTGGGCACGCTATAGTCGCGACGGCGATATGATCGGTGGGGATTTTCCAAGCTGGCTGGGCGCACATTTTGGTGCAGGGCGTATCGCTGGCCTTACTGACCGGCGCGGTGAATGCCTCTATTCGGCCTGTAGCCATTTTCGCAAATGTTTCATCGAAAAAAACGTTCGCAAATCCAAACATGCTGATTTGGTGGTGGCCAATCATGCACTTGTATTGGCGCAAGCTGCAAACCGGGCAGGAGATCTCGACTTGCCAAAGCGATTGGTCTTTGATGAAGGCCATCATGTTTTTGAAGCGGCGGATAGTACCTTTAGTGTGCACCTTTCAGGCCTTGAGGGTGCTGACCTGCGGCGCTGGCTGAGAGGTAAAGAAAGTGGTGGCAATACGCGGGCGCGCGGTCTTAAGAGCCGCCTTGATGAACTGATAGCCGACGATGAGGGCGCTCGAAAACTATTGGATGAAATATTGGAGGCCGCGCGCTTGCTGCCTTCTGATAATTGGCTGGGGCGCGTAACTGGTGCAGCGCCGATGACGCGCTTTGAAACTTTTCTTATGTTGGTGCGTGCGCAAGTGATGGCGCGAGCCGATGCGCGTGGGCCTCATTCCATTGAGGCCAGTGTTGCAGATCCGATTGAAGGGCTGGTCGACGCTGCACAAGCGCTTTTTGAAGGATTGGCAAGCCTTGCTCGCCCTATGAGCGCGCTAGCAACGCTGTTATTACAGCGGCTGGACGAAGACGCTGACATATTGGACAGCACATCAAGGGGGCGCCTGGAGGCGAGCGCCCGGGCACTTAGGCTGCGGGCAGACACCGTAACGACATGGGCTGCAATTACCGAAGGGCTGGGAAATGTTATTCCAGACGACTTCGTTGATTGGCTGTCGGTTGATAGATTTGATGGCCGCGAACGGGACATCGTCTATTGTCGGCACTTTGTGGACCCCACCAAACCCTTTGCCAGCATTGTCTTGGAGAATATGCACGGTGTCTTGGTGACATCTGCGACACTGCGCGACAAAACCGTGTCAGACAGTGACGATACTGCGCCAGATAGTGACATGGATGATGCTGCGACCCTTGCCGAAGTCGTTGAAAACACTGCCTTTGAGGACGATCACTGGCAAACGGCAGATATGCGCACAGGGACACAGCATCTGCTGACACCGCCAAAACGGCTTTTTGTGCCTTCGCCTTTTGATTACGAAAAGCAAACTAAAATCTTAATCATTGGCGATGTGAATAAAAATGATCCTGTTCAGGTGGCCGCTGCATACCGCGCCTTGTTTTTTGCGTCGGGCGGTGGGGCGCTCGGCCTTTTCACCGCCATTAGCCGTTTGCGTATGGCCTATTCTCATATCGCGGGTGATATGGAGGATGCAGGCCTGCCGCTATATGCCCAGCATGTAGACCCAGTAGACACGGCAACCCTTGTAGACATTTTCCGAGACGAGGAAAATTCCTGCTTACTGGGCACGGATGCGGTTCGCGACGGTGTGGATGTGCCAGGAAACAGCCTTCGCCTTATAGTTTTTGACCGGGTGCCATGGCCGCGACCAAATTTGCTGCACCGCGCCCGGCGCGCGGCATTTGGGGGGCGAGGCTATGATGAAATGCTCACTCGGCTTAAACTGTCGCAGGCTTATGGCAGGCTGATCCGACGCTCGAGCGACCGCGGCGTTTTTGTGATGTTGGACGGTCAAACCCCTACCCGTCTTTTGGAAGCTCTTCCTAGTGGCGTGCCTATAGAGCGCCTTGGGTTGGCTGATGCAGTAAAAGTGGTAAAGTCTTTCTTTCCTTAAGACCCATATTGAGAGTTTTAATCTTTTGCTCTAAATGTTGGCGGTGCGGGAAAAGCGAGTACCGCTATTGATTGTTTTGGGGCAGGAACAAAAAAATTTCACAAAATAACACACTCGTAGCGGATAAAACCTTGAGCAACGTTAGGCAGGTGGACCTGCTCACAGTTTCTTATTGTGAGGAAATTCGCATGCTGGAATTGCAGGCGCGGTCAATATGCCAGCATGCAGACCCTGCTTTTGTTGGCACCATTTATGTGATTTCCAATGAGCCGCGGTTTTTACGTTTCAAGAAACAGTTTTACGCGCATGTTTTTGATGCATACGGCGACCTGAAAGACCGTGTTCAATTGATAGACGGCAAAAAAATGCTGCATTCTTTTAGGAAAAAGGGAGGCTGGATTCGTCAGCAAATCCTAAAACTATTGGCGGCGAGAATTATCACTGCCGACTATGTTTTGATTTTGGATAGCAAAAATCATTTTATTCGTAGGCTCAATGAAGCGGCGCTGTTTAACCCTGACGGCAAGATGCGAACCGTAACCTATCCTTTAAACACAGCTTTTACTGAAAAATTCGAGCGCGCCTGTGATTTGTTTGGAATTGCGCCAACTGAAGCGGACTTTGCTAATGCTATGCCGCAGTCCACGCCCTACTTGGCAAGCAAAGACCTCATCAAGCGAATGCTTGCTGAAACAGAAGGCCTTTTGGCAACAGACTTTGAAAACGCCTTTATAAACTTGGGACCCTTCACTGAGTTTTATCTTCACTATGCTTTTATATTGAGCAAACCAGGCCTTTTTGAAACAATTTATGACAGTGGAAAGAACGTCAATGTCACTTTCTGGAATCCGGCAAATGAAACGGCTGAAAGCTTTGGCCATAAACTTGAGAAAATTAAGCAATCTCATATCTGCTCAATAGGTATTCACAAAAGATATATAAAAAACGCACCGGAAGGTTTCTTGAAGGCGATTTCAGAGATATGGGGCGAGGCCGGACTTATAAGGGGAGATAGTGAGGTTAGTTATTTTATGAAACTACCCCAAAAACGAAGACGCTTCTTCGGGTTCATCTTCTAAATGCATTTTGCTTGGGCGCATTTGGAAACCTGCTTTAGACGATAAATTTTCATTTCGCTTGTGATGGATACGCCGCCGTTATAGCGTGCGGGAAAGGAGATTATTATGTCAACAATCAGCCCTGAAACCGCTTTGGTTTATACCATGGTTACCGTCGCGGCCTCAGACAATAAAATGACAGACAGCGAGCTTACCCGCATGACCGGCATTGTTGGGTATTTACCTGCCTTTCAAAACTATAATGTTGAACGATTGCGCGGTGATACAGAAACATGTGTGGACTTGCTGCAAAGCGAAGAAGGACTGGATGCTGTGCTTGGTCTGGTTGAAGAAGCCGTGCCGCAAAGCCATCTTGATCTTGTGTATGCCTTAGCTTGCGAAGTCGCTGCATCTGATAGCACTCTTAGTCAGGAAGAACTGCGACTTTTGGAAATGATCCGTCACTATTTCAATATAGAGCGGTTGACGGCAGCGGCCATTGAGCGCGGCATTGCAAGTCGTCAGAAAAGCTTCACCTAAATTTTCTATGCGAACTATTCGGTGTTTGGCCGCGTCAGCCTTCGATGCGGCCAAACTCTGCTTCTAAAATCAAATTCACTTCATCACCGACAAATGGCAGCCATCGGTCAAGCCCGAAGTCCGATCTTTTGAAGCGCCCTTTTCCGCTAAAACCAACGGTCGCCAATCCTGTCAGGGGATTGATACCGCTGCCGACAAATGTTGCTTCTATGGCCAATGGCTTTCGCACGCCTTTGATGGTGAGATATCCTTCTATAGCGGCGGCTTTTTCACCAATTCGGGTGAGTTTGAAACTTTCAAAAGTTATGATAGGGAAATTTGCTGTATCGAACATTTCTCTATCGCGCAGCATTTGATCCAGTTCGACATTGTTAGTGTCGATGCTGGCAGCGGCCACTTCAATGAAAACACGTGACTTCTCTGGCGCTTCTGTATTCAGCTCTAAAGATCCTGCGATCTGGTTAAATCGTCCATGGTGAAGTGAAAAACCCAGATGATCCACGGCAAAAATAATGTTGGCATGTGTTGGATCAAGCTTATAGATCCCTGGTTTGCTCTTAAGCGGATCAAGCTGCACAGGGTATAGTATGCGTGCCGCGGCAGCGCAGCCGCCCAGCAACAGCGCCGTTATTAACAGAAAAGACACTCGGATATTGGGCTTTTTCATCCGTGCAAATACCTCCTTATTTTCCCGTGCCCTGCTCGGCGGTTAATCGTACCAATTGCTCAAGCGGGTAGCGTGCTACCTCGCGCTCAGAGCTTGCATTCTGAAACGCCGAAGCTTGTTTCAATGCCGTCTTTATGGCCCGCTTGCTGTTTTTTTCCAGTGCAGCGGCCAGTATCTCGCAGTGCTTTTTCAGTATATGATCAAACGCCGACAACTTGCTTTCTTGTATCAGCGATTGGGCCTCAGCAAGCGCCAGCAAGCGCATCTTTTTATTGCCGCGCGCCAGAAATTTTACATATTCAAACCTGAGCGCGTAATCCGTGCCTTCGCGTATCCTGGCCAACTTAAAACTTTTTTCAGCCTTGGAGCGCCTTGCTCCCAGTGCGATCCGGGCTATAAATCCGGCGGCGCTTACTTCTGAATGCCATGCGGCCAGTGCTCCATGGCCCAGAGGGTTCATAGGTTCTTGAACAATTAATTCCTGTAGATAGGCCTTGGCTCTTAACGGGTAACTGGGACGCTTTAGTCGTCTTCCTTCATAGCTTAGGCCGATCGCGAGGCTCATTTTTGCAAAGAAATGGTCAGGCTGTAACTGGAGTGCCGCATTGCAGTTTCTGATGGCCATATGTAGGGACTGAATGGCTTTGGTGCCTTTTTCTTTGAACCCAGCAAGGATAAGCCCGGCGCGGCAGGCATGGGCCAGACCTTCAGCGCTGCCGTCCTTTTGTCCGGCGGAGCGCGCTTTTTCAAAGTCTCCGCTGACGAAAGCGTCCCAACCTGGTGGCTGTGCGGCCAGCGGCAAAGATATGAAAAGCGAAAAAATTAGAGCATTAGCTATAGTTTTCATGGAGCCACCATAAAACACCAAGCTGAACATAAGCATAACAGTTGCCGGATTTTAACCACGCCAGAAAGCGGGTGAAAACAGGACTAGGACAGAGAAAATCTCTAGCCGCCCCACAAGCATGCCAAGTGACATAAACCATTTGGCTGTGTCTGAAAGGCCGCCGAAATTCCCCGCAGGGCCCACTTTTTCGCCTAAACCTGGCCCCACATTGGCGAGCGCCGTGCCTGCGCTGGACAGAGATGTAATCCAGTCTTCGCCAGTACTGGAAATGACTATGGCCAGCAGAACAAAAATACCAAGGAATAGCGTCATAAATGCCATAACACTGCTTTGTACGTCTTCGGCAATGGGTCGTCTGTTATAAGTCGGTACAAAAATGCCGTTCGGCTGAATAATGTGATTGATCCAGCTTTTCATGGATTTAAACAACACCTGAAACCGAAAAATTTTAATACCGCAGCTGGTAGAACCAGCGCAGCCGCCAATGAACATCACCATGAAAAACAAAGTCGCAGAAAAGCTGCCCCACTGGGCATAATTGGTGGTGGCATAACCGGTTCCTGTGAGGATGGATACTATATTGAAGCTGCCGTAGCGGAAGGCTTCAAAGAGACCAAAGTCTTTCCAGATTATCAGCCAGACGGTGACGCCTACACACAGCAAGCCCACCAGTTTTAAAAACCCCTTCACCTGTTCGTCACGCCAAAACAATAGGGGCCTGCCGCGCATCAACTGCAATATTAGCACGAACGGGATGGAGCCAATAATCATGAACAGCAAGGTGATCATATCGATAAGGTAACTGTCGAAATGGCCGATAGAGCCGTCAGACGTGGAAAATCCGCCGGTTGCAATCACTGTCATTGCGTGCGCCATGGCGTCAAATATGCTCATGCCGGCGACCAGATAAAGAATCATGGCGACAGCTGTAAGCGAAATATAAATTCCGCTTATCATACCTGATATCTGGCTGGCTTTTGGTAGAATTTTTTCTACGGTATCAAAGCTTTCAGCCTTAAACACCTGCATGCCGCCGACCTGCAGCATGGGCAGCACGGCTACAGCCATAACAATAATACCTATACCGCCAAACCACTGAAGAAGCGCGCGCCATATTAATATACCGGGCGGAGCATTATCGAGCCCCGTAATGATGGTTGAACCTGTGGTCGTTAGTCCGCTAATCGCCTCAAAATAGGCGTCGGTGTAGGACAGGTTTAATTCTGAAAAGGCCAGAGGCAGCGCCGCAAACGCGGGCAAAACGGCCCAGGCAAGTGTGGTCATTAAAAACGCCTGCCTGAGATTTAGCACGTCACCTGTGCCACGGTTTGCCAATACAAACATACCGCCGACCGCCAATGACATAAACATGGTGAGAACAAAAATCTGCCAATCAGGGTTTCCGGCAGCGACGTCAACAATGACAGGCACCATCATGCCAATAGAAAGCATGCAAATCAAAGAGCCCATTGTATATAAAACCGGCCGTAAATCTAGCAATGGCGCGTTCCCTGCCTGTTTATC
>Ga0316207_10005533_pt1 | contig 10422 bp, 9 predicted proteins | sample 6weekpyrite_MG_FD_204943 | JGI IMG/M metagenome (GOLD analysis project Ga0316207, IMG submission 204943) | Microbial mat bacterial communities from mineral coupon in-situ incubated in ocean water Damariscotta River, Maine, United States -... | ecosystem: Environmental > Aquatic > Marine >...
TTGCCAGTGACGCGGATGATTCTAATGAAATAGAAAAAAATGTACATAATGATAGACGAAAAAAAGTCATCCTGCAAAAAAGTGAAGAAAAGCGCCACAACAAAAGTGGCAAAGAAAAGCGTGTACCTGTATGGGTAAAAGAAGAAGTACTTGAGTATGAAAAAGAGTTAAAAAAACTCCAGATTGAACTACTGAAGATGCAAAACCACGTCAAGGATCAAGGGCTTAAGGTCATGATGATCTTTGAAGGCCGTGATGCGGCAGGCAAAGGCGGTACAATTAAACGGATCACTGAACATCTTAATCCGCGTGGCGCTCGGGTTGTTGCTCTGGACAAGCCCTCTGATATTGAAAAAACGCAGTGGTATTTTCAACGCTATACCCATCACCTTCCCGCAGCCGGAGAAATTGTACTGTTTGACAGAAGCTGGTACAATCGTGGCGGTGTCGAACCTGTTATGAATTTTTGTACGCAAGAAGAGCATAAAGAGTTCCTGCATGAGGTTCCTGAGTTTGAACGAATGCTTGTCAACTCAGATATTATCATCTACAAATTCTACTTTTCCGTCTCCAAAGATGAGCAGGCCAAACGCTTTAATAAACGTAAAACTGATCCGCTTAAACAATATAAACTTTCACCTGTTGATGAAAAATCCCAAGGGATGTGGGACAAGTATACGATTGCAAAGTATTCCATGTTACTGGCTTCGCATACCACACATGCACCATGGACAGTTATACGATCAGACAATAAAAAAAGAGCCCGTATCAACTCTATCAAGCATATTTTAGCTCAAATACAGTATCCTAACAAAATCAAAAGCAAGCATCTTCGAACAGACAAAGATATTTTGATACTCGGGGAAGAAGAGATCAAGATTATGGAGACCAGCATGTCTTTGAAAAAGTACGAAAATGAGAAAGGATAAAAAATGAAAAAAGCAGTTTTAGCACTATTCATCGGACTTACCTTAGGAGCAGTCTTCAGCGGTTGTGAACGTAATGACTACCAACATCCGATGCACAGGAACAACTAAGACCTTTTAGGCCTTAAACAATCTTGTAAAAAACTGACAAACGCTATTTTGCGCATTAAAAAGTTTATACAAAACTAGCAGACGCGGTTTTCCAAAGGAAAAAGTTTATACAAAAGAGAGTATCTCTTTTTCTATATCTTCTTTATCAATGATCGTGTTTTGTATCACCTCTTTATCAAACAGGGCATTTATCATATCCGGTATTTTCACGCCCGCTTCTTTAGAGATAGATTTTAATGCTTCTATATCGTGTGCATCGACCTCCCCGGTTAAAGCATTTGCAATCGTTGGTGAGAATTTAGTCCATTCGGCTGTTGAGTAAGCAATAGTCTTGATATCTTTATCTGCACATGTGTCATTTGCCTTAAAACATGTGGCCGTATGAGGGTCCATTAAATATCCATTTGTATAGGCATCTTTAATATAGACCTTACCCTCATCTCCATTACAAAAATCTGCTGAAAAAACACTTTGCAATGTGTAAAGTTCATCTGAACGCAACTCATAAACATTATTATCTTGAAGTTCGCTCATGAGTTCTTTTGTCCTAGCCGCACCAAACATATCAAATAAGATGCGCTCAACATTAGAAGATTTTAAAATGTCCATAGCCGGAGACGTGGTCGAAATGACGGATGACTCTCTCAGGTCATATTTCCCATCATTAATAAGACGGGTTAGAACATTGTTCTCATTTGAAGCAATAATGATCTTTTCAACAGGCAGACCCATCTTCATCGCATAATAACCGCCAAGAGCGTTTCCAAAGTTTCCGCTTGGAACATTTAAGTAGACCTTTTCACCCATTCTTGCTTCACCTTGACGAACCAGTTCAAGGTAAGAGTGAATATGGTAAATAATCTGAAATATAATACGTCCAAAGTTTACAGAATTAGCAGCCGATAAAGAGATATGGTCTTCTTTCAGTTTTGCCTTGAAACTTTGTGAGTCTAAGAGGCTTTTCAGTGCATTTTGAGCATCATCAAAATCACCCTTGATCCCGATAACTTTTAAGTTCTTTGCATCTTCCGTTACCATTTGAAGGCGCTGGACATCAGAAGTACCGCCATCAGGATATAAACAGGCCACCTGAACATTTGCACGGTTTTTAAAGGTTTCTAACGCTGCTGGGCCTGTATCTCCACTTGTTGCAGCAAGAATCAAGTAGTTTTCATTTTTCTTTTGCGCAATCGAAGAGAGAACCGCACCAAAAGGCTGAAGTGCCATATCTTTAAAAGCACGTGTCGGACCATGATACAGTTCACTTACATATAAGTTTTCTTTCACCTTTACCACGGGAACCGGATTAGTTGCATCATCAAAGTTGTCATACAGATCTAGGGCCTCATATAAAACACTTTTATCAATGTCAATACCAAAAGACAAAAGCATATCCATTGCCATTTTTTTATAGCTGGAAGTCAGATGCTTTTCTAAAAACACCTGCCCAAGATCAGGAAGTTTCAAAGGAACATAAAGTCCTCCAAAAGAAGCAATTGGACTTAAGATTGCTTGTGAAAAGCTAACATTATAAGGACGAGTGCCATCATTACCACGAGTTTCAATAAAGTTCATATTTATCCATCTAAAGGGTAACTACACTTACCCAAATATTTTTGTGAAAGTATAGCGTAAGTTGGAGGAAGTGTAAAAGAGAAAGGGTGTCTGCAGCGAGCTAAATCCATATTAGCCCGAGGATATCAATCATCTAGATATTTTTCTTTTGCACTTTTACTCAGTCCTGTCAATTCACGAGTGACCGAATGCATAAGCTGCTTAGCCTTATAATCATCTTCAACAGTAGAGAAAAGTCCTGTACTCATTAATAAGGAGTAAAAACCATTATAATTAATCGCTTCTACCACCAACAACCAATTTAACGTCTTCATATAAGGGTCATACGCTGATCCTTTGAATGTTTCAAGAACAGGATAAGGCGACAATATCTCCCTGTTCTTTCCGCTACTGTAGGGAATATACACAAGCATTGAAAAAATAATAAGTTTAGCCATAAGTTTCGCGCCAAACATCTTAAATGATGCATCCTTATGAAGGTATAAAAACATCATCAATACAATGACAGATACAATGTTTAAAAGTCCTGCTACCAAAGACATAAAGATGGCAAAAGGTGGAATATACAACATCTTAATAGCGGTATCTCCATACTCAGCCAACTTGATATCAAAATCTTCTTCTTCAGGAAAAGCCTGGTCATAATATTTTGCACGCAGCATTGGCTTATATAAACGTTCATAAAAGCCTGTCAAGTCGCCCTCCAAGATCATTTGATACATTTCTCTGCCGTACTTGGCTTCTTTGTATTGAAGCATGATCTCCTTTTTATACTGGTGAGCGAACTGTTCAAATGAGAGTCCGAGTTTTACTCTTTGAATCCCCGTTTTCGCGGCAAACTCTTTTTGAAGCTTGCTTTTTTGTGTTTGAAAATGCGAATCAACTGTTTTCATGTATCCAGCGATGTACTCTTTTTTGGAATAATTGAACGTTCGTTTGACATTGATACCTACGCTACGAAGTTGTTCAACCACCTCTTGACGAATACTCGGATGTTTGAAAAACTGTTTTTGTGTCAGGTTTAAAGGAAGGTTATTGTGCTCTTTATTCCATTTTGCGAGGGTTTCTTCTTCTATTACCTTTGCCACCATACGCGTTGCAGGACAAATTCTTCCTTCACACCAGCGTTTAGGGTCTATATCATGACCAAAATATCTTTCCATAATTTTTTCATATTCACGTTTACCCATAATTGAGCTGTCTTTGACAAAATATCGGATAAGGTCTCTATTCAACTCAGACGAACGCGAAAGGTTCGCATTTAGTACATTAGTATATTGGCGGACATTCATACGGTATTTTGTGTATTTACGCTTAAGGCCTTTAGTGAATTTTTTATATTTTTCATTCAATTGCTCTTTTGAGTCAATCTTGGAAAACTTTTTATTTACTTCATTGATACTGTCACTGTACAAATCCCAATCTTCTTGAATTCTTAAGGCCATGTCCTCAAATCTATAACGTGCTTCATTATAATCTTCTTGAAAGTACTTATGAATATAGATATCAAAAAAGCTCTCTTTACCACGAGAAACAAACTTTTTAATGAGGTCCTTGTCAATCTGCGTCAATAAAAAAAGATTTGAGATCATGACCTTGTCATAGATAGAAAGGTTGTCTAGGTTTTCTTTGGGAATAAAAGATGAATATCCAAGTTTTCCCGTTAACATGCCATACTTAAACAACTCAATATAATACGACTCATAACGTTTGTCTTTATTTTGCTTAACAATCTCAAAGACTGCTTTGTTAAGTCCCTTATGAATTCCAAAGTATGTCGATACTGTCAATAATATAATGACAATGACCATAACCCCTTTATGAAACTCAAAAAACTTTTTAACGACAAAATAATATAAAGGAACAAGCAATAAAGTGATTCCCACTGAGCTAATGCGGTTTCCAAAATTCTCTAGTGTTTTTAAAAGATCTTGATCGACATGCGTAGACGTAACAGCATCAATAACAAAACCATTATAATACGACTCAAATCCAAGATAAACAAGCTTTGCAATAATCAAGCCAACCATAAACCCAAAACTCATTTTGGGAAGATTAAGCGCCCTCACCTACAGACCTTCGCTAAAATCAACAAAATCTTCATGTTCAGGAAGCTGTGTCGTTGTTTTTAGATTCCTGTTTGATTTTTCCACCTTAATCTCATGTTTTTTGACTCTTACATTTCCCTTTGCATCAAACTCCGCATCTTCTTTAAAGATGTGAATCTTATACTCTCCGTCTTTTGTTTTATATTTTCCTGTTTTAAAGATCTCTTGCGTATGGGCAACCGCGTAATGCATATCTGCATCATCAGGTAGGTATAAAACAGAGTCTTTTGGAAGGTTAAAGTCTGAACGCTGGTTCTTCAGGCGTTTAAACAGTTCTGCATTCAACAGGGCGATTGTTTTAAGAAGCTCTTCATTTGAGGTAGATGATTCTCTCTCTGTTAAGACAGGTGCAATGATGTCATATATGTAATTCCCGTCAATGACTTCTACATCAAGACGTGCATCAAAGGCGGCAATAATATCATTCTTGTCGATTTCTTTGTCTGTCGGAGTATATACACTATGCGTCTTTATAATAAAACCCGTAGCTTGAATATTATGAAAGCTATCTATACTCTTCGCATCTTCATCAAGTTCTGCGATATATAAAGGTGATTTTTCAGCATCAAAGAACACAATCTCAAACTTCTTTATATGTGAGCTTCTGGCATCCCCGTCTACGATAAAACCGCTGCTTTTTAGATGGATTTTTTTAATAATATAAGGTTTGTCAAAACGGTATTCTATAAAAGGCAGTTGACCGGCTTCAAAAACAAACTCACCTTTAAAAGATTTTCCTTCAAAAGAACTCATATTTGATAAGCCTATGACAGGTTGTACTTTATTGTAAGCTTTATCCAGAACCTTTTTTTCAATAGGCAAAGATTGTTTAAAAAGTAGGATTTCTTTATTAATGGCCACAGGATCAATTTCAGCTGGTTGGGATTTACTCCCACATCCAGACATAAGAACTAAAATCAGTGTAAGACTGGTTATATATTTCATTTACCCTCTTTTGTTAAAAATTAATTTTTTTATTTATTGTTCTTATTATAATCGCAAAGAACAAATACTTGGAAATATATCGCCTCTGTACTTGCTAAATAAGAAATTTAATCTATATATTATGCCAAAATTTTAAGGAGATAGGCATTATTATATGTCAATAGATGAAATTCTTCTATCTGGATGTTCATCTTAATACTACTATATCGGTATAAAAAATTATATTAAGTTTTAAAAAGTTAATTTAAGTTCGATGAGCTATTTCAAAGCCTCTAAAAGCCACTTGTGATAAGGCGCTGAAGATTCAATGATCGGTGTGCAGATGATTTCAGGCACGTCATAAGGATGAAGCTCATTTAAGCATTTTTCTAAGGCCTTATAATGAGTAGAAGCCGTCTTAATCATAAGAAGGTGTTCATCATCTTCACAAAATTCACCCTCATAAATATAATATGACTTGACACGAGGTATCTGCGTGACACAGGCGCACAAGCCCTCTTCCACTATTGTGCGGGAAATATCTTGAGCAACAATTTCATTAGGTACAGAGCAGTATACTATCATAATGTTATCTGTGTTCCAATTCCTTCAGATGTAAAAAGTTCCAATAACATAGAGTGTTCTAAACGCCCATCAATGATATGCGCCTTAGAAACACCGCCGTCAATCGCTTCCAGACAAGCATCCACCTTAGGTACCATACCACCGTTGATCGTCCCGTCAGATTTTAGGTCTTGCACCTTTTTTTCACTTAAACTGGAAAGAAGTTTTTTATCTGCATCAAGGACACCGGGAGTGTCGGTTAAGAAAATGATCTTGTTTGCACCAATTGCCTTAGCGACTTGAGATGCCGCAAGGTCTGCATTGATGTTATAGCCAGGATGCCCCATCTCTTGACCTGCCGCTATGGGAGCAATAACAGGTACAAATTTTTCATTAATAAGATTATGGATAACATCCGCCTTAACTTCGGTAATGGTACCTGTCAGTCCCCATTTAGCGTGTTCCTTGGGTTCAGCTAATATAAAATGGGCATCTTTACCACTTACACCAATAGCCTTCGCAGAGTGCGCATTTAAAAGAGAGACTATACTGCTATTGATATCTCCGCTTAAGACCATTTCTACTATGCGCATGACATCAGGTGTCGTGACACGTTGACCCTCAATAAACTCCGTTTGAATATTGAGCTTATCTAACATATCCGTAATCTTTTTTCCGCCGCCGTGAACAATAACGGGCTTTATCCCTACTAAATACATAAGCAGTACGTCTTGTGCAAAACTTTCTATAAGTTTTGGATCAGTTTGCGCAGAACCGCCATATTTAATGACAACAATCTCCTTATTGAATGCCTTTATAAAGGGCAAGGCATCCAGAAGTGTTTTTACTTTATCAATTTTTGCTTGCATTGGAAAACTTTTTATTTATTTTGTGAAATATTAACATATTCTTGAACTTTTACGTGTACATCTTCATTGACTTCAAGATCAAGATCCAAAAAAGACAAGGCCAGATCAAAGCCTTGAAGTTTAACCGCATCTTTTTGTGTGACCAAAAGAGATTCAGCACCTGAAGAAGAAAGTATCTCCTCTAATTCAGCTTTATCAAACATGTAATGATCCGGAAAATAGACTTTCTTTATGACCTTTTCATTCAAAAAGGGATCCAGTCTTTGTGGCTTGGAGATCGCTGTAACGAGGGCCATCTTATCTTTTTCATTGGATATGCTAACCCTGCGTTTAAAGTCTTTTCCTTCTTCAAGCTGCAAAACTTCTTTGCCTTTCCAAAGATGTTCTCTAAAGGGGCCCGAAGGGAGACAAAACGGGTTTTTTTGAGCAGAGACGATAAGAAGATCCAATTTCTTAATAAAGTGTTTGCTGTAAGCATCATCCAAAAATATGATTTTTGCGCCAAGGGACTTTGCTTTCTTAATGCCTTCGACTCTGTCTTCTGCTACGATCACCATGGCCTTGGGCAAAAGACAGGCATATAACATCGCTTCATCTCCGCTGACGGTAACATCACAAAGAACATTCTTTGCATCTGAAACGACCTGTACACCTTTTGAATTTCTACCATATCCTCTTAAGACAATGGCTGCATCCGCATATCTAGTACTTAAAGCTACCGTTAAAGGTGTTTTTCCACTTCCTCCGACGATAAGGTTACCTACGCCGATAATGGGCAGACCAAAATCTTTGGGCACGGCTGTTTTATATTTAATCCATACGATAAGACAATATAATAAGGAAAGTGGGAACAGTAAAAGGGAAAGAAGTTTTTCAAATATACCGGGTGAAAAAAGATATTTTTCACCCCAAAAGACAAGAGCGTTTTTCAAAAGTACAGATTAAACCCAGTGTTTTGTGATGTTGATGATAGTATCACAAACATAATCCACATCGGCATCGCTCATATCCGCATATATTGGGATGGACAGAACTTGCTGAAAGTTACGCAGTGCCATAGGAAAGTCATTTACGCGAAGAGAATATTTGCTTTTATAATAAGACAAAAGATGTAATGGAATATAATGTAGACCTGTCTCAATCCCTTTATCCAAAAGCTCTCTTGCAAAAGAGTCACGGTTTTTCTTGACCTTTATTATATAAAGAGAGAAGGTGTGTTCAGGCAGTATTTCGGGAAGTGTGATATGCGCCGCGCCCTGAAGTCTTTTTGCATAACGTGCAGCAATCTCTTGTTGACGTTTAATGGCACTGTCTTGCTTAGAGATCTGAGCTAAGATATACGCAGCGTCTAATTCACTCATATCATACTTGCTACCAATATCCACAACATCATATACATACTGAAGGTTTTCATCGGGCGTGACCATAGCGTGATTACGAAGAAGTTGAGCTCTTTCCAATAAGTCCTCATCATCCGTGACCATCATCCCTCCATTGCAGATATTGCCTTTTAGATGGGGGTTAAAGCTGAAGGTCGTCACGTCAGCGCCTGTAGAGCCGAGTCTTTTTCCCTTATACATTCCGCCAATGGCTTCACTGGCATCTTCTATAATACGGATATTATAAATCTTGGCAATATTATAAAGGCGCTCTAAATCAATAGGGTGTCCTCCTATGTGACTGACAATAACAGCTTTGAGCTTTTTAGACTGGTTGTCTGAAAGAATGGTCTCAAGCTTGTCCAGGTCAATATTATAAGATGTCTCTTGCGCATCAACAAAGATCGGTTCTGCATCAAAATGGCGAACAACCTCAGGTACGGAAGGAAAAGCATTAACGGAACACAAGACCTTGTCCCCACGTTTTAAATTGATGGCGAGCATTGCTAAATGCAAAGCTGAAGTTCCATCAGAAGTCGCTACTGCATAAGCGGCACCTGTATACTTCACAAAAGCCTCTTCTAACTCTTCGACCTTATTGGTCTTTGAGTTTAAAACCTCGTCAAGTTGTGCTTTTTCTTTATTGTCAATACTAGGTCGGAAAAACGGTATCTCTCTTGCCATATTTAAATCCCTTTCTTATGTAATATAACTCTAAAAATCCACCTAATGTAGATTTTATAGAACCCAATTACAGACCGATATCCCTAGGATAGTTGAAGTCATGATTAATCGATCTGCTTGTTAACTTTGCAATAAGCGGAAGCTTTCTTTTAAACTGGTTTTGATAGATCTTTTTAACGATCATTTTAACCAAGTCCTCTTCAAAACCTTCTGCTAAAAGTTCTTTCTCGCTTGAGCGTTCATCAACATATCTCTTCAAAACCCCATCAAGCTGTTCATAAGTATACCCCAATTCATTCTCATCGCTTTGACCTTCCCACAGATCTGCGGAAGGTGCTTTATTTACAATGCACTCAGGCACACCAAGATATCTTGCCAACTCAAAGACCTCTGTTTTATACAGATCACCTATAGGATTGACTGCTGAAGCCAGATCCCCGTACAACGTTCCATAACCGAGCATCAACTCACTTTTATTACTCGTTCCAAGAACAAGAGCACTATCACGTGCCGAAACATCATAAAGGTTGATCATGCGAAAACGAGAAGAGAGGTTTCCTATACGAAGTGACGACATCTCTTTAATATTATAAGCCTCTAATAAAGCAGAAATATCTCGTGTCTCACTTCTAAGAGAAAACTTTTCGCACAACTCATCTGCATCGTCTAAAGAACTTTGTGAAGAAAACTGCGAAGGCATCTTGATGTTTAGCAGTTTATCCCCAAAGGCTTTATGTGCAAGTACAGAAACTACTGCTGAGTCCAAACCGCCGCTTAGACCCACAACAACATTCTCAATACCTGTCTTTAAGACCTCATCTTTTAAAAAAGCTATAAGATAGTGTGAAATCTGTTCGTACTTACTCATTTGGTTCCTAAAATACACTTTAAGTGAAATCATTATATCTAATTTTTTTTATTAATGTACTTGCAATTAAATTAATAATGTTTTTTTAGATGTCCTTTAGATGTTATAATGTCATATGAATAAATTATTAGACGATATTGCCTTAGCCAAACAAAATAAGGAAGAGTTGTTTTATAATAACAGTGGTTCAAAACAAGCTTACCAGCTTGGTATTAAACATGTGGGGTTTTCTGAAGCCATGCATTTCTCTCTGATCCTGCCTAATGGTGATATGCTGATTAAAAAAGAGTTTTTCTTAGTTGACTTTGAAAAAAATGAGATAATTAAAATTCACCCTGGTGAACGCATCTCTCCTGTAAAATTGAAGTTTCTTTAACTTTTTTACTTACACTGACTTTGAGCATTCATACGCTT
>Ga0316207_10005534_pt1 | contig 10422 bp, 8 predicted proteins | sample 6weekpyrite_MG_FD_204943 | JGI IMG/M metagenome (GOLD analysis project Ga0316207, IMG submission 204943) | Microbial mat bacterial communities from mineral coupon in-situ incubated in ocean water Damariscotta River, Maine, United States -... | ecosystem: Environmental > Aquatic > Marine >...
CCAACATATTAATATCAGGAAATTCATTTGCATAAGCCTGCATAAGTAATATTTTTAAAATGCTTTTATATGGTGAATTTATACCTTTATATAATAACCACAGTGTCGCGCCATAAAACTCATTTGCATTTACAGTTCGTAGCCCACCAAAATCAATGTGACCTTTACTATATACAAATCTTTTTTGTTTTAACTCTTCAACATATTCTTCATATTTAAACTCACACTCTGGCGGAACTAACCACCAAAGCGGATAAAGACCGTGCAGCAAAACACTGGTTCGATAAAATTCTTCCAACAATAAAACACCTAACGCACTACCACTACTTTCTTCACTTAAAAAACCAAACTCACCTTCGCGTACATTTTTTGCATTTACCAGATAGATATTTGCATCAACATCTAAATCTTGTGCCCACTGCTGTATTCCCTGAGTCTTTTTTTGCAGCTCCTCATATGGCGAGTCTTCGAGTGATTCTCTATGACAAACCCAAATATCAAAATCACTTTTATCGCTGTAGGCAATGGTTCCACTACTACCCATTAAGTAAATGGCATCAATATCAAATTTTCTATAAGCCACTTTTTTATATTTAAAGCTGCGAGATATACGTGTCGATAAATGTAACGTATCTCTATCCGGGCTATATAATGGAATACCACGCGGCGTACTTTTTGAAACATAACCCGGTAATAGTGGATGGTTAACATGAAACAATAACGGAAGCAGTTTTAAGAACTCTCTCTGCGAAGTATTTAAATCTGAGTCTATTCTTTTTATACGTTTTTCATTTACATCGAAAAATCGCTGTTTGATATTCAGAAAATCATAATCAGGGGCTGTTTTGCTCATTCCATATATATCGGCCAGCACATCTTTTCTCTTTACCTGTTTTTTCATAAAAAATACAACGTAAATCACAAAAAATAGCGATATCTCAATAACTTAATGATGATTGGCGCATAAAATATAAAATTAAGTATACTGTTCTAGTTTCAGGCATCACTGATACAGAACAACTGTTATTTTTATAAGGGAAATTGAGGTATGTTAAAAAAATTAGACAACACTGAATTAAGCCAGATAGTAAAGTCTTGTCCAATGGGTATTGCTGTATCTGATGAGAAAATGGATATTTTCTGGGTTAACGACAGCTTTCAAAGCCACCTTGGTATTACTGCTGAAGAAATATATGGCATTAATATTAATAAACTTCCTGAATCACTAAAACCACTTTTCCTTTCCACTTCAACGGTACATATTCCTGCCAACTCTATTCGTGATGATCAATGGTTTATGTGCAGTCAGGCTCCACTTAATAATAACGGAGATATCATTCATTACATTACGGATGTTGCTCCGGTACATTTGCTGTTACAAGAGCGTGAAGAATTAAAGTATAAATTAAAAGATGCTTTAGCCGTTGACGATGTCACCGGCATGCCCAATAAAACTGCATTATTTCAAAGTTTAGAAACACAAATTTCTCGTAGCCGCCGCTACAATAATCTTCTTTCCATTGTTGTGATGCGAGTCAATCATCTTGCTGATTTAAATGAAAAACAATCAGGCACATTATTGTTATTAATTAGCCAAATGTTAAATGATCAGGTTCGTTGGGCTGATATTGTGGGCAAGCTAAGCGGCAATGAATTTTTACTTGTGCTACCAGAAACGGATAATGCAGCCTGTAAAAAATTAAGTGAAAATTTATCCGAGCGTCTAACTACTTTAGCAAAGCCTGATAACTTACCAGCAGACTTTATTATCAGCGCAAACTTTGGCTATAGCGAATGGGAAAAAGGGGATGACTTAACCTTGCTAATGCAAAGAGCACTCCAACTTATCGATAAATAATAGTATTTATAAAAAATACTACTTATATAGCGCTTTTCAAACGCTCAATTTGTTTTCTCACTTGAGTTGGAGCAGTACCACCACGATGATTTCGCGCCGCAACAGAGCCTTCCAAAGTAAGTACCTCGAAAACATCTTGTTCGATAATGTCTGAGAACTTTTTCAGCTCATCTAATGACATATCTGATAAATCTTTTTTCGTTTCAACGCCATAAGCAACTGACTTACCGACCACTTCATGAGCATCACGAAATGGCATGCCCTTTCTTACCAGATAATCCGCTAAATCCGTGGCGGTTGAAAAACCACTTCTTGCGGCAGCATACATATTTTCTTTCTTAACTTCGATTTGAGGCATCATGTCAGCATATAAACGTAAACAACCGCGCAAATTATCTACAGTATCAAACAACGGCTCTTTGTCTTCCTGGTTGTCTTTATTGTAAGCCAAAGGCTGGCTTTTCATTAGCGTTAATAGGCTCATCAAATGACCATAAATACGGCCTGTTTTACCACGCACTAACTCTGGTACATCAGGATTTTTCTTTTGCGGCATAATACTTGAGCCAGTACAAAAGCTATCACCAAGGTCAACAAAATCAAATTGCGCTGAGCTCCATAAAACAAGTTCTTCTGAGAAGCGTGAAAGATGCATCATAATCAATGATGATACTGAAACAAACTCAATCGCAAAATCACGGTCGCTTACGCCGTCTAATGAATTTTCAGCAATACCATCAAAACCTAATTCTTTAGCGGTAAATTCTCTGTCAATCGGATACGTTGTTCCCGCTAATGCGGCACTCCCTAGCGGCATAACATTAATGCGTTTGCGACAGTCGGCTAAACGAGCACGATCACGCACTAACATTTCACACCACGCTAACATATGATGTCCAAAGCTAACCGGTTGTGCTGTTTGTAAATGGGTAAAGCCCGGCATAATGGTATCCACTTCACGCTCCGCCAAACTCAACAAACCTTCGAGTAAACGTTTTAGTTCTGCGTCAATCGTATCAACTTCATCACGTAGATATAAACGAATATCCGTAGCAACCTGATCATTGCGTGAACGACCCGTGTGTAATTTTTTACCCGTGACACCAATGCGATCGGTCAAGCGGGCTTCAATATTCATGTGCACATCTTCAAGTTCAGTTGACCACGCAAAATTACCCATCTCAATGTCTAAGGCAATATCATTTAATCCATTTACAATGTCTTTACATTCGTCGGCCGTCAAAACACCGATATGTTCCAACATACGCGCATGGGCAATTGAACCCGTTATATCTTGTTTGTACATGCGCTGATCAAAACCTACCGATGCCGTAAACACCTCAACAAACTCATTTGTCGGCGCAGTAAAACGTCCACCCCAAAGTTTATCTGCCGGATTATTTTTTGATTGATCGCTCATAATATACAAACCTGTATCACTGTTTAATAAAGTCTATCTCGGTAAACACCGTTTTTCGAAGTATAACGTGTTGCCCGCTTCACGCCCAGCGTGTATATATAAAAGGAGTGTTATACTTTCTCAATCAACCATAAATAAGCAAAAAATTTTGAGTCAAACAGAAACGGACATCGACAAGCTTTTTTTACCCAATTTATGCAGCATTCGCGCGGTATTTTTTGTCGTACTCATCGCCGAGTTATTTGCCTTTTTTCTCGCGCTCGCCCCTATGGATATCACGAGTACTGAACGCTGGTATAAACTTGGCCTTATCTCGCTTTTTGTACAATGGTGCACCTTGGCGAGCTGTTCCATCCTTTGCCTGTTTCGCCCCTATCTCGCACGTTTTTCCAATATAAAGGCCGGCATACTCAGCTTTATCATTATTCTCACCGTCATCGCCATTATCACTGAACTCACTTATTACTTTATTTATGCAAAAACGGCTGTGCTGTACCCAGATAACTGGCACTTACATTTTTTCCTTAGAAATATCGCCATTGGGGCAATTTTAACCGGGCCAATTTTACGCTATTTCTATGTACAAAATCAGTGGCGACGTAATGTGCGTGCAGAAAATGAGGCACGTGTACAGGCTTTGCAATCCCGGATTCGTCCACACTTTCTTTTTAACAGCATGAATACTATTGCTTCACTCACGCGCAGCAATCCGGAAAAAGCTGAAATGGCCGTTGAAAATTTGGCCGACTTATTTCGGGTCAGTTTAAGCGATGCACGCAAACAAGTACGCTTAGAAGAAGAGATAGAACTCTGTCAACGTTATCTCGAAATTGAACAACTGCGTTTGGGTGAGCGCTTAAACGTAGAGTGGGAACTTAATGTCCCCGATGATGCGCTTGTTCCCGCGTTATTATTACAACCCTTACTCGAAAATGCGATTTATCATGGTGTTGAGTCACAGACCAAAGGTGGCAGTATTAAAATAATTGGCAGTGAAGATAATAAGAAAATTAAATTTATCCTCACCAATTCATTACCTGAAAAAAATACACAACAACGCCAACAAGGTAATCAACTGGCACAAGAAAATGTGCGCGAACGTCTTTCTGCTCTTTATGGCGATAATGGAACACTTCAAATTAACCAGGCAGATAACCTTTATCAAGTAATCTTACAATTTCCTTATGAACTTCCGAATCAACTTTCCAGCAAGTAGAACGACATGAAAATTTTAATCGTTGATGATGAGAAACTTGCCCGCGATCGTTTACAACGTCATCTACAAGAACTTGGTATCGCAACAGAAATTTTCCATGCAGAAAATGGCCTGGATGCTTTAGCTCAAAGCGAAAAACAAAACCCGGATATCATATTACTCGATATACGCATGCCGGGAATGGATGGCATTGAAACAGCCAATAAACTTTCAACCTTAGATACTCCACCCGCGATTATTTTTGTAACCGCCTATGATGAATATGCACTTGATGCTTTTGATTCTCAGGCCATTGCCTACTTATTAAAGCCCGTTCGCAAAGAGAAACTCGATAAAGCAATTCAATCCGCAAACAGACTAAATCGTGCCCAACTACAAAATTTACAATTAGCAAATAACAAACCAAACAAACAAACTTTAAGCGTGCACATTCACAGCGGCATAAGACAAATTGAACTTGAAGATATTTATTATTTTTTTGCTGAGCAAAAATATGTCACCGTAAAATATCAGGATTCTGATATTATTACTCAAGTGTTGATTGAGGACTCCTTAAAAAGTCTAGAACAACGCTTTGAAGAAAATTTTATTCGTATTCATCGAAACGCACTGGTATCAAAACGCTATCTAAAAGCCATTAGAAAAGACCAACAGGGTCATTTTTTAACTGAATTAAAAGGCATCGATGACAAACTTGAAGTGAGTCGCCGGCATGTAGCCAGTGTTAGAGACTTTCTAAGCTAAAAATAAAACAAACAGGGATGTTGATGTGAAATTACCCATCTACCAAATTGACGCCTTTGCAACAGAATGTTTTAAAGGTAACCCAGCAGCTGTTTGCCCATTAGAAAAATGGCTAACGGATGAAGCTATGCTTGCTATCGCAGCAGAAAACAATTTGTCTGAAACGGCTTTTTTTATCACAAACGGGAAAGGCTTTCATATTCGTTGGTTCACTCCAACAACTGAAGTCAATCTATGTGGCCATGCTACCCTTGCCGCTGCTTATGTTATTTTTAATGAACTTAACTATAAAAATAATTCTATTATATTTGAGTCAAAATCCGGAATATTAAAAGTACGCAAAGATGAATTACTGCTCGTCATGGACTTCCCCATACAAACACCGATTACATGTGAAGCACCTGAAAAACTAGAAAAAGCATTCGGCATAAAACCAATTGCTTGTTTAAAATCAGAAGACTATATCTTTGTTGTTGAAGATGAAGCAGATGTCATTAATGTAAAACCAGATCTAAACCTACTCTGTCAAATCGATCTCAGAGGGGTAAGTCTTACCGCAGCAGGATCAGAGTATGATTTTGTTTCTCGTTTCTTTGCACCCAAATATGGTATTAATGAAGATCCTGTAACAGGTTCAGCGCATACGCAGCTCGTACCCTATTGGGCAAAACAACTTAACAAAACTCAGCTTAACGCCAAACAAGTTTCTAGACGAGGTGGCGAGTTATACTGTGAACTAACCAATAATCGAGTAAATATTGCGGGCTATGCCACAAAATATTTACAAGGTGAAATAATAATAAAGGAATAATATGAACGTACTTGAAATCCCCTTCGTTAAAAAAGTAGGCATAACTAAAAATAAAAATGTCGAACTTGAATTAGCCTTTAAAGAAGACTCACACAACCACTTGCAAACAATGCATGCCAGTGCGCAATTCACCTTAGCCGAAACGGCTAGCGGTGAATTTTTACAAACACTTTTCCCTGATTTAGCAGGGAATGTCATTCCTGTATTACGTGATGCTTCTGTCAAGTTTAAGAAACCCGCAGTGAAAGATATTATTGCCTACCCCTCTATTAGAGATGAAGTTAAAGATAAATTTAATACTCAATTTTCTAAAAAAGGAAGGGCAACTATTTCTATCGATGTGACAGTGAAAGATATTGAAGGAACAGTAACCTGTTTAGCAAGTTATAACTGGTTTATACAAAATATTGAAAACTTATCCTGATGTGCAATACAGCCATTTCAGAGAGTTATTACGATGTTACATGGAACACAGCTAAATATATTTGTATGCCATCGTGTTAAGGGTTATCCCGTAATTACTACGTACTTTTTTGTGTGTTTAGTGATAACTGTTTTCCACTTATAAAACATCTATATTTAGCGCAGCAATTGATGGATTAGTTGTATTGAAAGTATATTGAAACACAGAAATATAATTCTATTAAAGAAATCAACTATATGGCCGACATAATGTTTTTAGCTATTAAACACAATGTCGTCACTAATATAATATTTACAACTGAACTTTATTTTATGCGATCAAAATAGTGTCAATGCACCTATTCATGGTCTAATATTCTATATACTAAGTAACTCCTGTCTTCTCATAGTCAACTTAGATTAATAAAATTCAATAAGGTCAACTCGATGAACGGTCTACTTAAATTATTAATTCTAATCTCTTTAATATCTTCCATATCTCTATTAAGTTGCACTGAGAACTCTCCTGCACCTTTACGCATTGGCACGAATGTATGGCTAGGTTATGAACCTTTATATTTGGCAAGAGAAAAGAACTACTTCAATCAAGATAAAATTCGCTTGGTTGAATTTTCATCTGCTTCCCAGGTAATTCAGGCATATCGCAATGAGTTAATTGATGCTGCGGCACTTACTCTTGACGAAGTCCTGCTACTACTGGAAAACGGAGAAAAATTCACTATTGTACTGGTCATGGATATATCAAATGGCGGTGATGCTATTGTCTCTCAATCAAATATAAAATCTTTAACTCAATTAAAAGGTAAACGTATTGGCGTAGAAAATAACGCCCTTGGTGCTTATGTCATTACCCGCGCTTTAGAAATTTCTAAAATTGATCCTAGGAATGTGAATATCATAAAAGTAGATATCAATGAACAAGGAAAAGCATTTACAGAAAACAAAGTTGATGCTGTTGTTACTTTTGATCCCGTGCTAAGTAAATTAACTAAGCAAGGTGGCAATATCATTTTTGACAGCAAACAAATGCCGGGGGAAATTGTCGATGTCTTAATTGTAAGAAATCAATATATAAAACAGCATCGCAACAATGTTCAGACTTTACTTGATGCTTGGTATAAATCTTTGGACTATAAAGATAAAGCGCCGGAAAAAGCCGCTCAAACATTAGGAAAACGCAGTCAATTGAGCGTTAAAGAGACGCTCGCAGCTTACAAAGGCCTGAAGCTTCCCAGTCAAGAAGAAAATATATCATTTTTGCTTGGAGATTCCCCTAAACTATTAGCGACTGCACAAAAATTAACAAAAACCATGATAAATCAAAACCTTATTAAAAAAAATATTAATCCTTCAGAATTATTTAATGATTCAAAACTAAAGCATCGTTAATTTCAATAAATGGAACATAAAAAAGAGATAAGAATACCCATCATCTATAAAATAGCGATTGGAATCCTATTAGTTATTATTTTACAGGGAAGCATTGCATATTGGACCTCATCCGTTCAGATTAAAGAAAATGCACTTTCTGACAAAACAGAAAATATACAAGCCCACATGGTGACATTACAGGAAACCTTACAATTTCTTTCATATTCTAATAATAACTCTCAATTACAAAAGACAGTCACCTCTCTTGGTTCTCACATTGATATAAAAAAAGCTTTTTTATTAAATGAAAATAATGTTGTTATGGCATCAACTAAACTTGAACTTATTGGAAAGCATATTGATACGATATTCAACGTAGGTGACAACAAAGAATTTAAGATACGAAGAACATCATTAAGAAAAAGTCTAAAAAACATTTTGTGGGAATCAGTAGATGGAACATCATTATATGCAATATCACCTATTCTATTGGGTCGTTCATCAGATCGATTACTTCGTACTGATCGTATAGGTACGTTGTATATACATACTGATTTAAATTTAACTAACCATGAAACTCAGCAATCAGTAAAAAACTTATTACTTCAAGAATTTATTATACTTATTCTTGCCGGAGTAATTTTAATACTATTTTTTAATCTAAGCATCAGTCAGCGAATTAAATCAATTAGTTCAGCTGCAACAAAATTTTTTAACAAAAGCTATAGCTCACGAATAAACGTTACTGGTAATGATGAAATTTCTGATCTAAGCAAATCATTCAACTCCATGGCTGAAAAAGTAGAAGAACAGATATTAGAAATTTCTTCTCGTGAAAAAAATCTCGCTACGACATTAGAAGAACGAAACCACGCTCTGACTGAGTTACAAAACAGTCAGTCACAGGTGCATCTTTTACTCGACTCAACTGAAGAAGCTATTTATGGCGTGGATACCAATGGATTATGTTCTTTCGTCAACAAGGCATGTTTGAATCTACTTGGATATGAGGATGCGAAAGAGCTCATAGGCAAAGACATGCACAATTTAACCCAGTACCAATATGCAGATGGAAGTCCATATCCATTGGAAAAAAGCCACATATACAATTCTTTTAAACTAGGTCAACCCGCTCACATAGACGATGAAGTACTTTGGCGAAAAGATGGCAGTCAGTTTAAGGCAGAATATTGGGCTCACCCAATAATTGAGCATAAAATATGCCTTGGTTCAGTAGTCACTTTTTTAGATATTACTGACCGCAAGCAAAGTGAAGCTATTTTACAACGAACTCAAAAAATGGATGCCTTAGGGAAATTAACAGGCGGTATCGCTCACGACTATAACAATATGCTGGGTGTAATATTAGGTTATGCAGAGTTACTGGAACAATCTTTACAAAATGAGCCTGATAAGGCCGACTTTGCTCGTGAGATTACTAATGCAAGTCTTCGTGGAGCAAAGCTAACAAAAAAACTGCTCTCTTTTTCTAAACAGGAGTTATCATTTCCTGAAACGACTAACATAAATGTGCTTCTGCAAGATCAAGAGGATATGCTGAAAAAAACGTTAACCGTTAGGATTAAATTGTCTTTTGATCTAATGCATGAACTTTGGCCAGTACATATAGATATAAATGATTTTGAAAATGCTGTCATCAATTTGTCTATAAATGCTATGCATGCTATTGATGAACAGGGTGAAATTAATATAAAAACAATGAACCTGACTTTAAATGAGCAGGACGCTAAAAGCCTGGATTTAACCGCCGGTGATTATGTTGCAGTTATTTTTAATGATACGGGCTGCGGTATGGATGCAGAAATCAAAGAAAAAATATTCGATCCATTTTACTCAACTAAAGGCGATCTAGGTACGGGGTTAGGTCTTAGCCAGGTTTATGGTTTTGTTAAGCGCAGCAGTGGATCTATAAATGTTAAATCAACTCCTAAGCACGGAACACAAGTCAGAATCTATTTACCTCGTGAGCGTACTGTCGAAAAAACTGACAACATCGAAAATGATAATCTACCACTTAAAGAAACAGGGATAAATGGCAATGGAAGTATATTAATTGTAGACGATGAACCTTCACTACTACAGCTAACCTCAAATATTCTTAGTAGTAACGGTTATGACACAAAATGTGCAGAGAATGCGCAAATAGCTCTTGAGATGCTGAAAAATGAATCATTTGATGTTTTATTGTCAGATGTCGTTATGCCTAATATGGATGGTTACCAATTGGCTGAGATTGTCCAGCAAAAGTACCCCAAGATAAAAATACAATTAGTCAGCGGTTTTAATGATGATCGTCATATTAAAATGCATCAACACGAGTTATATAACAATTTACTTAATAAACCTTTTAAAGCAAACGAATTACTAAAGACAATCCATAATTTGCTTAACTAGCTCATGCTATATATTTTATAAATAATAAGTACTATTTTTTCACTTAATGTCTATATTTTTTGCATACTCACTCAATATAACTCTATAAGAATAATAATATATTAAGGAAAAATTTATGCTTCAAACTTCACCCGAATGTCCCCCACCGGTTTCATATTGGGAAG
>Ga0316207_10005535_pt1 | contig 10419 bp, 11 predicted proteins | sample 6weekpyrite_MG_FD_204943 | JGI IMG/M metagenome (GOLD analysis project Ga0316207, IMG submission 204943) | Microbial mat bacterial communities from mineral coupon in-situ incubated in ocean water Damariscotta River, Maine, United States -... | ecosystem: Environmental > Aquatic > Marine >...
GGTTTGAGAAGCGAATCGAAAAGGCACTCCAGGACTATTTCCAGGAAAAGATTAGCTTATCAATCGAACAGGGCGAACAGGTGGCCGAAACGCCAGCGATGAAAACGGTTCGCCATAACGAAGAGCGTCAGCAACAGGTGGAAGCAGAGGTTGCTAAAGACTCGCTTGTACAATCCTTGCAGGACCGTTTTGGTGCAACCGTGCAAGCAGTTAAACCCATAGAACAAAACACGTAAGTTAGAAACAGACAGCAATGAGGAAAATACAATGAAAGGCGGACTCGGTGGCATGATGAAGCAGGCGCAAAAGATGCAGGAAAATATGCAAAAGGCGCAGGAAGAATTAGCAAATATGGAAGTGACCGGTAAAGCCGGCGGTGGCATGGTTGAAGTAACTATGACCGGACGCCATGATGTCAGGCGCGTTAATATTGACGATAGCCTGCTCGGTGAAGATAAAGACATGCTCGAAGATCTGGTGGCGGCGGCGGTGAACGATGCGGTGCAGCAGGTTGAGAAAACTTCACAGGAAAAAATGTCGGGTATGATGGGTGGTATGTCATTACCACCGGGTATGAAACTGCCATTTTAGATCTATTTGATGTCAAACAGCCCACTGATTCAACAGCTCATCGAGAGCTTCTGCTGCTTGCCCGGGGTCGGACCGAAGAGCGCGCAGCGTATGGCCTATCACCTGCTCGAACGTGACCGAGAAGGTGCCCATGCACTGGCACGTGCGTTGGCCAGCGCTGCCGAACATGTCGGGCATTGTCGTGATTGCCGAACGTTTACAGAGTCAGAGGTATGCGGCATCTGTGCCAGTGACAAGCGAGACCGTGGCGTAGTCTGCATCGTCGAAACACCCGCCGATGCACTGGCTATTGAACAGGCGACTGGCTACAACGGCGTCTATTTTGTATTGATGGGACACTTGTCACCCCTGGATGGAATCGGTCCGGATGATATTGGCCTGGATATTCTGACCAAACGCCTTGCTGAAGAAGACATAGAAGAGTTGATTGTGGCAACGAATTCGACAGTAGAAGGAGAGGCGACTGCGCATTACATTAGTAGTCTTGCCCAGGACAACGACATTAAAGTCAGTCGCATTGCACACGGTGTACCGCTAGGCGGGGAACTCGAGTACGTTGATGGCCAGACCCTGTTTCATGCCTTTTCCGGGCGTCGGCAGCTTTAGTAGCGGGCGTGTTTACCAAGGCGAGCATTACGGGCTTCTTTGTTACTCGGCTTCCAGCGACTCGATAATGCGCCGATAGCTATCAAAACGTTGTTGCGAAACCTCACCTGATTCAATCGCTGCATGAATGGCACAGCCAGGCTCTGATTGATGCTTGCAATCATTGAATTTGCAGTGACCGATATAATTACGAAACTCAACGAAACCATTAAAAACCTCATCTGCACCAATTTCCCAGAGCCCGAACTCGCGTACGCCAGGGGAGTCGATCAGGTCACCCCCGCCGGGTAAATGGTATAGACGTGATGCGCTTGTTGTATGCGTACCCTTGTTTGTGCTGGTGGAAATTTCTGCGGTTTTTGCATTGACTTCAGGTAACAACATATTGACCAGCGATGATTTACCGACACCCGATTGGCCAACGAAAATACTGGTGTGGCCTTGAAGGGCAGGCATGAGTGTATCCATTCCATGCTGCTGCTTGGCACTTGTTTCAACTATGTCGTAACCGAGTTGTGCATAGAGTGTCAGACGTTCTCGGTAGGACGTTAGCTGCGAATTCTCAAGTAGATCAATTTTGTTAAGGACGATCACAGGTGTGATGCCGAGTGTTTCAGCCGATACCAGGTAACGATCGATCATGCCTTCATTCAATTCGGGCTTGATTGCCGCGATAATAAAAATACGGTCAATGTTTGCTGCAATGGCTTTAAGTTGACCGCGACTGTCTGGTCGCGCAAGTAAACTGTCACGTGGCATCACGGCTGCAATGACAAACTCTCCGGGGATGGTTTCATCGAGCAGTACGCGATCGCCCGTAACAACTGCGCCAAGATTTTTCCGTCGCGCACAGTTGCGAACCTCAGTAGCCGTTTCTACATCGAGCAGATGTCCGCCCTGACCGATAATCGTTCCGGCTATTTCGTCTCCAGAGAGTTTACTGGTACGAGCGTTGTGGCGAGATTCTATACGGCGGGATTGCTGTTGTGTCAGTTTTCGCTTGGCCATTAAATTTATACGCTGTCCCTAACCAGTAAGTTAAATCGTGCAGCGCATATAAAATCATTCTGGGATAGGCCACCAATAGAATGTGTCGTAAAGTGAACCGTACAACGGTTATAACAGACCTCAAGGTCAGGATGGTGGTCCTGCTGATGAGATACCCAGGCCGATGCATTCACAAAGGCAATCGTTTCATAGTAATTCTTGAACCTGAAGCATCGTGTCAATACCCGGCCAGCGTCATCGACGTTCCAGTCATCTACCTGGCTAAGCAGGTTTGAGACCGCGCCGCTATCAAGAGCAGGTGTGCCCTTATCCAGGGGCTGACACTGTTGCTCATGAAGTGTTGTCATGTGTTTGCAGCCAGATGTGCAATACGGATTGCGGCGGGGGGATGACTATCATGGAACGCGGAATACAGTGGATCAGGTGTCAGTGTGCTGGCATTTTCTTCATACAGTTTTACCAGCGCGAGCGTGAGTGCCTCGGCACTGCTGACTTCTGCAGCATAGGCATCGGCCTCGAATTCATGCTTACGAGAGAACCATGATGACAAAGGATGCAGGAAGAAGGTGAAGACTGGCATGGCAATCAGAAACAGGGCCAACGCGGCATGTAGGGAGGGTTCTGAAACACCTAGCCCCGTATAGAACCATGATTGTCCAACAAGCCAACCCAGGACAGCAAGGCCGATAAGACTGAATATGGCCATACTGATAATACGTTTGATGATGTGTTTGCGACGAAAGTGTCCTAACTCATGTGCGAGTACGGCTTCAATTTCATCCGCAGACAGGCTTTCGATAAGGGTGTCAAAAAAGACGATGCGCTTGTTCTGTCCAAGACCGCTGAAATAGGCATTACCATGGCCAGAACGGCGTGAACCATCAATGATGAATATGCCGTTACTGGTAAAACCACAGCGTGTCAGCAATTCCTGTATTCGTTCCCGCAATGCGCCTTCTTCGAGTGCACTGAAGGTGTTAAACATGGGCGCGATAAATGCCGGGTAGGCCCACATCATGAACAGCCCGAAACCCGTCCAGACGGCCCATACCCATAACCACCACAGTTCACCCGCATTGCCCATCAGCCAGAGAATCAGAGCAATTAAGGGGACGCCAATGACAAGCAGTAGAATAAGTTGTTTAGCCTGGTCAGTGAAAAAGATTGCCAGGGTTGACTTGTTAAAACCGAAACGTTCTTCGATCACAAAGGTGCGATACAGCGCCATCGGTATATCGATGAGCGACATAATGGCAAACAGGCTCAGCAAGAAACCTGTGCCGATCCACAATTCGTCGAACTCAGTCTCTATCCAGAGGTTGTTGAGTAGCTCGAGACCACCGCCGAGTGTCCAGACAAGCAGCAAGATTGCACCGATCACAATCTCGATGCGCTCTATTGATGTCTTGGCGATGGTGTAGTCGGCGGCTTTCTGGTGGGCAGATGGTTCAATCCGTCCTGCAAAGGCCTCAGGGACGGCACCCCGGTGATCAGAGACAAAGCGAATGTGGCGGTTTGCCAGCCAGATCTGTACGGCTGTATAGATACCAAGGGCGGCAACGAAAAGAATCGAAAGTAGTGATGATGACATGGCGTTCTAAAATGTTGTTTGCGTTTATGAATACGGCAGGGTAGCCTGTGTTTTTATGCCTGACAAGCGGTTATTTTTTGGAGTAATAGATGGCGCAAGATAACAATAACCTCATATGGATTGACCTGGAAATGACAGGACTCGATACCGTTAATGATCAAATTATCGAAATTGCGACCATTGTTACTGATAAAGACCTGAACGTCCTCGAAGAGGGACCGATCATCGCGATTAAGGTCGATGATAGTGCACTTGACGCCATGGATGACTGGAATCAGAAGCAACATGGCGGCTCTGGCTTGATTGAGCGTGTTCGTAATAGTGAATTTTCAGTCTCTGATGCCGAGAAACAGACGCTTGAGTTCCTGGAAAAATATGTCGGTAAGGGCAAATCACCGATGTGTGGTAACAGTATTTGCCAGGACAGGCGCTTCATGGCCCGTTTAATGCCTGAGCTGGAAGACTATTTCCACTACCGTAACCTGGATGTCAGTACGCTGAAGGAGCTCTCACGTCGTTGGGCGCCGGTTGTTTACAAGGGCTTTTCCAAGACATCCTCACATCTCGCCATGGACGATATCCGGGATTCAATTGCAGAATTGCGTCACTACCGCGAACACTTCCTGATCATACCCACCTGAATTAGAGGCTAACTTCGCCAGGGTTACTGGATAATAAAGTTGGTGAAGTACATATCTTCAATGAGTGGCTCGGCAATTTCCGGTTTGAGTGCTTCGAGAACTTCTTCCAGGGCCTGCTTACGCAGCCGCTCTTTGCCCGTCGCTGAGTAGAGGTCATTGGCTTCCTGGCCACTGAGAAGCATTAACATGGTATGACGAATAATGCTGTCATGATGAAGAAGTTTCTCACTGATCTTCACATCAGACAGTCTGAACTGTACCTGGACCTGCAAAAACCGCAGTCTGTCACCATCATTGACGTTTACAGTAAAAGGCGGGCTGAGCTCAAGGTAGCCTGGACCACTGGTCGGTTGATCCCCTCCGGAGACGGCAAACGATTGCGAAGAACCAAAAATTAACAATAAGGTAGTAACAATACCCAGGATATTTTTCATAACCAACTGTTCCGAATGAGATAACTTATATAAATATCGACCGTATGGTAAGAATCTGCAAGATTTTTTTCAATTATTTTTTGCCAGGGTGAAAAATAGCCATAATTCTCATAAAGCTACAATGAAATTTTAAAAAATACCTGAGTTAAGAGAGATAAAGCGCGTCCCGTTAGAACCGTTTTAATCATTATTCTCAACGGCGTTGAAATATGTTTTTAATAAAGAGCATGATTTAAGAAAATTCAAAATAGGACGATATACTGTATAAGCAGTCAATTTGGCCTCTCCTCCCATACACTGCGTTGCTGCAAGAGTCTGTAACCCCGAGCTTTTCGGGGTTTTTTTTTGAGGAAATTGTAAACATTTATTAAGAATACTCGGTCAGGGCGGTATTTTTCTCAAAATTCTGTATTGTTAGGCGATATAGTTATATCAGGGTAACGCGATAAAACTCATGGAAACTCAGCAAAATGTAGCAATGTTGATTAATCCCGAACCTAATACGGCTAAGGTATTGCAAGATCAACTTGAACAACGCGGCTATACCCTGTTTGCGACGAGTGATCTGGAGAATATCTCAAGAGAATTAACGATTATTGCGCCTGAGTTAGTTTTCCTGGAGTGGGGAAATACAGACACTGAACAGTGCCTGGTATTGACTCACGAAATTGCAGACTATTTAAAAGCAAGTTATGCACAATTAGTTGTCATCAGCGAAAGTCAGGGTACACTTATTGATCGGGCACTCAATGCTGGCGCCAGTGATTATATTGTTCGACCGCTAAAAAAAATACGTATTAGCAAGCGTATTGAAGCCATTATTCGTACCCAAAAAAGTGAATCCCATGCGCGTCACCTCGTTTATCACGATGCATTGACAGGCCTGCCTAATCGACTATTGCTTATCGACCGTATTGAGCATGCCATTACGCGTGCTGAGACCCAAAACAAGCTGGTCGCACTACTCATGATTGATCTTGACGACTTCAAGCTTATTAATGACACCTTGGGGCACGATTGTGGCGATGATTTACTTGCTGAGGTTGCGCAACGCCTGACAGGGCAGATAGGTGAGCTCGATACAGTTGCACGATTAGGGGGGGATGAATTCATTATCCTTATCGAATCTGTAGCGTCACCAGCCTACGCAGCGGTGATGGCAAAACGTATTAATGAATTGATGACAGTTCCCTTTAGTGTGGATCAACATACGCTTCATCTCACTTGCAGTATCGGTATTGCGATGTGGCCTTATGATGGCAATAACATCGGTCGACTGCTTAAACATGCCGATACTGCGATGTATAAAGCCAAGGACTCGGGTAAAGATCAATTCAGCTTCTACCAGAGCGATATGGAAGAACAAGTCAGTGAGCGTTTGTCAGTCAGTAATGACGTACGGGTTGCGCTTGATAACGACGAATTTATTGTTTTTTACCAGCCACAAGTTGATTTCCAGACGGGTAAAGTAACGGGCATGGAAGCGTTGGTCCGTTGGCAACACCCCGATAGGGGAATTATGCCACCAGGTGCATTTCTACCCATCGCAGAAGAAAATGGCTTGATAGTTCCAATTAGTGACAGGGTAATGGAAAAATCATGCGCACAGATAAAGCAATGGCGAGATATGGGACTTGATGTACCGCATGTTGCAGTAAATTTGTCTACACGACATTTTTACCAATCTGATTTGCTTATACGCATTAAGAGACTGCTGCAAAAGTATCAGCTGCGTGGTAATGATCTTGCTATAGAGATTACAGAAACAACCGCAATGGAATCCCCTGATGCGATTATTCCCGTTTTAAATGGCTTGAAAGACCTGGGTGTCACATTGGCTATTGATGACTTTGGTACGGGACATTCGTCACTTGCTTATCTTAAAAAATTTCCGGTTGACACATTAAAAATCGATCGTGTTTTTGTAAGTGATCTTCAAAATGGTCCAGATGATGAAGCATTGGTGAATGGTATTCTTTCTCTGGCAAATGCATTTGGTCTTCAAGTCGTTGCAGAAGGTGTTGAAACATTGGAACAGGCAAACATGTTGAGGGAAAAGGGCTGTCAGGTAGCGCAAGGCTACCTCTATAGTAAACCTGTTGCATCAGAAACGATGGCTGAAGTGTTGCGAGTAGGGTATTTGTCGTCGGATTCAGATTTCGAACAAAAAATTATTGAGAGAGCAAATTACGTTCGATCATGATAATCATTGTTGTATGCATGTTTAAAAAAGCAAAAGAGGGGAAGGAAGCCTAAATGGAAGTCATTGCAGGAGACAATGATTTAATCGTGCCGGGTAGACAGGAGCACCGCCACCTGCCGATGCAGAGCCAAATCACGCTTATGTTCATGGCAGTGATGCTGGTGATTGCTGTTTCCGCATCATTGGTTAACAGTTGGGTAGCCGCCAATACCTATATTAGTGATTTAGAGAAAGATGCTCGTCTGATATACAAATACGTTGTTCTAGAGCTGAATGAGCATCATCTCGATAAAGAGCTAACCAGCATGATTCATAGTGTTAAAGGTATTGGCTATGCTGAAGAAGTGAAAAGTATTTCAATATTGACCCGAGACGGAAAAAACTTTTTAAATGTTGCTGGCGATGCCACCCCGTATATTCCTGAGAACCTTAATCCGGGTATTGAAAATATATTTAGGCATGAGCAGTCTCTGCATTACATAAAATACTTCTCAGGTATTGATGAATTGGTAGAAGATGTTGCAACCAAAACGAATCCTGCTGAGGTGCCCGTTGACAATCATATACCCAAGTCGGGTTATGTGTCTGTCATGCTTGATACCCAGGGTATGTTCAAAGCGGCGTTTTATTCATTTGTGTGGACATTTCTTATCACCACGATAGCAGCAGTAGTCATCAGTATTATCTCGGTATTGGTCATACGACGGTTTACTCGCCCTTTTAATCAACTGGCAACGGCAATGTTGGGTGCGCAGGCCGGGGAGCAGGGGGTGCGGGTTTTTCCTGATGGTGCAAAAGAAATATTCGAAATGGCGAATGCCTTCAATTCTATGATGCATGTCCTGGAGTTGCGTGAGTCAAGACTGCTATCACAGAATAATGAACTTGAGTTGCGCGTAAAAGAACGTCAAATGGTGGAGAATGAGCTGCGCCATCAATCTGCGCGCCTGAAAGCTGTTATTAATCATTCGATGGACGGTGTAATCGTTATTTCACCCGCTTTGAAAATTATTTCCTTGAACCCGGCCGCAAAAAAACTTTTTTCATATTCTACTGCTGAATATGAAGTAGAAGATATTCAGAATATTCTTCCCGGGATCGTCAGCCATGCTGAGGAGGATGGGGGTGACGAGGTGCTGTTAGGGAGGTATGAAACTGAAGCGGTCAACATGGATGGAAGCAGAATACCTGTCGACGTTTCAGTCAATAATATGCTGATTGAAGATGTTGAGCATTACCTGGTGACAGCGCGAGATATTACAGTACGCAAAGAAAATGAAATAAAACTAAAAGATTATCAAAAAAACCTGGAGGTAATGGTAAAAGAACAAACATCTGACATCGAGCAGGCAAGGGATGCAGCGCTTTCAGGCGAACGGGCGATGTCAGCATTTCTTGCAAATATGTCTCATGAAATTCGCACACCTATGCACGGCGTATTGAGTTTTGCCTCAATAGGGCTGAAAAAGAATGGAAAAGTCTCAGAAGAAAAAATTGCTGAGTTCTTTAGTGAAATAAAACGTAGCGGAGAATACCTGCTTGAGATTTTGAATGATTTGCTGGATTTGTCGAAATTAAAAGCAGGAATGATGAATTATCAATACTCAATAACAAGCATTGTAGAGGTGATTGATAGTGTTATTCGTGAATTTACCGTGCTTGCTGATGAAAAACAGCTCCACACCACGGTTAATATCACAGGTGAAGAGCATGATATCGAGGTGGATGTTCTGCGAATAACGCAGGTTGTGAGAAACCTCTATGCTAATGCCGTTAACTATTGTGCAGCAAGTACCGAACTGGTTTTTGATGTCGATTTTACGGATGAAAATAGTGTTGTTTTTTATATTGAAAATACAGGTTCACGAATACCGGAAGACGAATTGGAAGTTGTCTTTGGCAGTTTTTCGCAAAGCAGTGTTACATCAAATGATGCGGGTGGAACAGGTCTGGGGTTGCCAATTTGTAAAGAAATTATTGAAGTCGGTCATAAAGGAATACTTTATGCTGAAAATTCTGGCCCGGATAGTGTCAGGTTTATTGTGCGCATACCCCGCACGCACTTAGATGGCGAGGCTACGTAATAACCTGGCTGTGCCTTGTTAATTAAAAAAAGGTTTTTTTATGAAAAGTTCAACGCGAATTCTTATTGTTGATGATGATGAGAGAAACAGGCGAATTCTCTACGAAATATTGGGTGATGATTTTATCCTCGAAGATGCAGAGGATGGAGAGTCTGCGTTAGATATCCTGCCACGATTTACGCCTGATATTATCCTTCTCGACATCATGATGCCCGGTATCGATGGCTATGAGGTGTGTAGGCGTGTACGCGGCTCTGAGCAATACAAAAATGTAAAAATCATTCTTGTGTCTGGCAAATCTCTAACTGAAGAAAGGCTCGAGGGGTATAAGGCTGGTGCAGATGACTTTGTTAGCAAACCATTCGATATGGACGAAATTGTCGCAAAACTTAAAGTTTTTGCGCGCCTTAAATCAATGGAGGAAATTAACAAGATAAAGACCGATTTTCTTTCATTAATCTCGCACGAGACCAATACACCGCTGAATCACATTCTTGGTTTGTCAAAAATCCTGTTGAATGAGGCGCTTACGGAAAATGTAAAAGAAACGCTTGAAGATATTGTGGGGTCAGCGAGTTCATTACATGAGAAAATTACCAACATTTTGTTTTTGACCAAGCTAAAACAAAGTGCAATTACAGCACCTATAGATATGAATCTTGAAGAACTAATCCGTAGCGCCGTGAATGAAAAGGCAAATTATGATAAAAAACAACCTATTAACTACAATATTCCTGATGGAACTATGATTTCTGGTGATTATGCCCTGCTGACACGCATGTTCTACGAGTTGTTCAGACAAGCCTATGACGCTAATGAAGGTGATGTGCACTGTACGGCGACATCAAAGCAGTCTGCTAAAGGGAGGGACGAGCTGGTTATTGATATTGTTACACCGAGTAAAACGCTTTCAGACAAGGATATGGAGCACTTTTTTGATCCTTTTTATACATCAAATTTGATGAAACATACCGAGGGTCTCGGCATTAGCCTGGCAATAAGCCAGCAAATCGCGTTAATGCACCAGGGGCAACTGAGTGTAAAAAATGATGAAGAATCAGGTGCTTGTATAACGGCAAGGCTACCAGGGATGTGATTTTGCTGATATTTATCCAGGTGGTTAATTTTCCTAAATATTTCTTAAAAAGTGTCGATAGCTTCACTGGAAAAGCAATGGAATCAGAAGTGCACCTGACCAATGAGCCAACAGAACACATCAGCCCGCCTTGCCATGACTAATTATGCTGTTATTACAGTAGCA